>ERZ772920.172-NODE-172-length-37221-cov-11.813243_pt1 | contig 37221 bp, 24 predicted proteins | sample MGYA00511469_ERZ772920 | MGnify/ENA primary metagenome ERZ772920 (study PRJEB29015, sample SAMEA2738069) | human oral metagenome | biome: human oral; feature: human-associated habitat; material: saliva | place: China | collected 2216 ... | reverse complement strand
AAAACAAGAAAACAAGAAAACAAGAAAACAAGAAAACAAGAAAACAAGAAAACAACTGGCCCCTCCCCCTTGCCCCTCCCCCGTAGGGAGGGGAGTGATTACCGAGATACCCCAAGGATTCTCCAAACTCGTAACCGCTGATTTAAGAGAAAGAGGGGCGTAAACAGTGAGCTATCCTTTTATAAGAATATAAAAACAGAGTAACAAGCTAATTTGTTGCTCTGTTTTTTTTAGACTTTATAACAAGCAACTCGTCAACCCGTCCAACTTGTTAACTCGTTAACTCCCAAGAGAGACAAAGTAACATGAGAACAAATTTAGCTTTATCACAAGCAACTTATCAACTCGTCCAACTTGTCAACTCGTCAACTCGTCAACTTCGTAACACAAAAACAAACTTATTTATCATTGAACTTTGAACTTTGAGCTTTGAACTTTATGATTTGTGTTTTAACCCTTGAGCTTTGAACTGTCACTACATCGGTAATCATAATTATGACGTACTGATGAGAATTTTGTTCGAATAATTCTGAATTGTGAATTATAGTAGTAATCATAATTATGAATTTTGAATTATGAATTCTGAATTAGAATATATATATTTATATAATCCTGCGACAAAAAAGTGTAAAGTTTAATTATTTCAGCAATCTACTTATTTGTCGCAGATCAGCAAACAGCCTCAACCGAAGAAAGTTACTAATTTGTCGCGACACTCCACAATCATTTGATTTACATAACATTACAAAGGTATAAAATCAAACAAAAAACAGCAGCAAACAAATTAGTAACGATGAAAACAAAAGAAAAAAAACACAAATATGACACATTTGTAAAGAAAAGAGAAAGATAAGGAGACAAACCTCCTTATCCGTCTCTCCACTCCTCCCTATCCGTCGAACAATCAGGAAAAAGACTCCCTTTTTGTCGCACAGAAGCTACTTCGCTGTCGGGGAAAACCTCCCATGAAGTCGCACGTAACCTACATATACGTCGCTTATTTTCAGCGTAAGCACCTGTACTTCAAATATATAAGAGTGTCTAACTAAGTCTTAAAAAGTGACTGACAATGATTGTCTAAGTCCAAGACTGAGGTTTATGGGAGGAGTTTTACATACAAGAACTGACGCCCAACGTAGTTGCTAACGCTGTGAGTACGGTAACAAGAATATGCAGGATATTCTTCCAAATAGGTTTAATCATAACGTCTAAATAAATTAAAAGCCCAATCGGCAAGCAGATCACACTGCCGTCCCCTCTTGTTAACGGCATTGTATCCGAGCCGATTTGGACTAAAAGTGAATACTAAACCCCTCTCGCTCATCAGAAGCCAATATGTTACGTTCTTACAATAACATTGTTTCCTAATAAGCGATTTAGGGTAAACGGAGAGCGGAGGGGCGCAAACTTGACACTCCCCCACGCTCATCTCTCAAACCAATCGACTATGCGTGGCCCTCAGTAGTGGCAGTAGCCTCACCTGGCTCTGGACCAGCAGAAGGCTTGTTCTCCTTCTTCTTGCCCTTGTTCTTCGCCTTCTCGGCAGCCTTAGGCGCATCATACTGCACAGCCTCCTGAATACGCAAACCGCTGATGAGGGTCTTCACACGACGCTTCATCGCATCGATAGTCACCGTTGGCGAGAAAAGCACATGCGCACCGTAGATATCTCTCTGTGCGTTAAAGTCTTCCGCCTTCTGAACACCCTGTGAGTGAATACCTACGCGGAAAGTTCCCAATCCGTCGAGCTTCACACGGTTACCATCCTTGAGGACCTGATTCATCTCGAACACCAACGCACTGATGACAGCCAAAATGTCGGGTTCAGTTACGGTGCAACGCTCACTGATACGCAGAGCGAGATCCTTAACACTAACAAGGTCGGGAGACACCGCACGGGCATACCAATAACCCTTGCGCTTGCTGTTCTTACGATTGTCTTGATACATACGAAATTTGATTGACATAACTTGAAAATTTAAAAAGTGAAACAAAGAAATTATTGAAATGAAAAAATGAAATCTTAACTCAATGCTCTAATAAGACAGAGGCAAATCCTCTCCGTGGCTCCACGCACGACGGTGCCTCCGTGACTTACATCGCTTTATTTTTATTACTCCTCCGTGTCCTCCTTTTCTCTGTGTGATACTACCTTAAAACTAAGTGGCAAATCTATTACTGAAGACCCTTCTTCTCACTCCTCATCGCCCTTGCCGTTCGCCAGTCCTCACCCCTCCCCACACAAAAAGAAGGGGGAGGGACAACTACCTAAAAGACATACTGCGACAAAAAAGTGTAAAAATATGTAAACGAGTAAACAAGTAAATAAATGAACACGTAAACAGATAAAAAGATAAACACAGAAATAACTAAAAACACAATAACGCAAAAACGTATAAAAATATAAAGGTAAAAGTCGGAAAACACAAAAACGTAAAAACATACTTCATCATAAACATAAACGATTAAAAATATGAAAAGATATTCACGTAAATAATTAAAATATTTACAGTCAGTAACTTAACACGTATTTCTCAGACTTTCGGCGACAAAAAAGTGAAATCTTTCACCGCCTTTTCTCCCCTATTTAGCCCCAAGAATCTGGTGTCTATTCTTCCCATCACGCCTATAGCTGATGTGAATCCACCGCTTTTTTATCGACTCCTGTGGCTCAAGAATCATCTGATCGAAGTCCGTTTGAGAGAGAATTGCCGCATATTTCCGACACATTTCCAGTCCCGTTACATGAATATCCACCGCCTCACCCCGCATATGTTGCGAATGTTCAGCCCCATGAACAGCCCTATTCACAGCCTCACAGCGATAACCTCCCACGACTATCACACGTCCCACACGCCTTCTAAGCGGTTCTAAGACGCATCTACAAAGCTCCCGAAGGTTCTCTATCACCTCCTCTCTCGAAACCTCTCCCGGCGCAGGATTCACCTCAGGCACGTTCTTAACACCCATGCCCACCGCCTTTCCCGAGCGCATCATCTCGCCCACCGTAAAATGTGGAGAGAGTCGCTCCTCAAAATCTATTTCATTAGAATGACTATCGTTGATCATACACATTAATTATTATAGATTATTTGGTTCATTAAAACTCCGTTCGTCATCCCTTCATTCCTGATGACGATGCAAAGGTACAACACTAAAAAACCGATTGCAAGCAAGATATATGTAGTAATGTGAGTAGACAAGTGAACAAGGTGGACAAGTGAACAAGGTGGACAAGTGAACGAGTTAGACAAGTGGACGAGTTGCTTGTAATAAAAGACAAGGTAACAGAAGAACACAAGTTAGTGGACAAGTAAACAGGTTGACGAGTGAACGAGTTGCTTGTAATAAAAGACAGGATAACATAAGAACGGTTTTAATTCAGAATGAGAGTGTGTCAAAAATAAAATACACATTCCAAATGCAACAGTTTGAGACAACAATAATAATGGTTCTGCGGGATTTAGTGTGAATTAACATGCCGTATCCCGCATTAAGTGGCACGAAATTCGTATCTTTGTAGTCAGTATGAAGAAATCAAGACTATCGGCAGAGGATATGGTACTGCCGAACGCTATCGGATAGCGATTCTATTCTTCTATGGTGGTCTAGACATATGTTAACTCACACTAATTACAGTAGAACCATAATAATAAAGCCATATTTACCCCCGATATTCAAGGTAAATATGGCTTATTTTTGGTTCTTCCGAAATATGGAGTGATAAACTAAAAGTCTTATGTAATAGGCACACAGGCTACGGAGAGGACGGAGGTAACGCAATGTCACGGAGGTGCCGACGGCACAAAGAGCGACGGAGGTGTAGCGTACAGATTCTTGATAACTATTTTGGGATAAACGCTTTGTATATAAATTGCTAATAGAATTGGCAAACAAGCTCCGTCGCTCTATGCACCGACGGTGCCTCCGTGACTTCCATTGCTTTGTTTTAATAATCCTCCGTCCTCTCCGTCCCTCTGTGTGACATTTCGTCAGAGACCTAAGCTTAGACGGATTATTTTCACTCCAAAATTCTGAAGCCCTTTTTTTTATCAAGCAAATAAGCTGTAGGCTTTGTTTTTGTCACTTCATAACCTTATCATATAATGTTTTATAATCCTTAGCCACACCATAGACCACATTTCCACTGGTGCTAATAGCCTCAAAGTGGCGGGCGGCACATTCAAGTTTAGCATCTTCAGCACCACGGAGTTGCGAGCGTTGCCACTCGTTACCTTTCGTCTCAGCAATGAAGTAGATATGCTTTACCGTACCCTCGTTGAACGCAATCGCCCAGTCTGGGTTATAATGTCCCATTGGCGTATTGATATAGAAACCACGCGGCAGCTTGGTATATACAGCCACGTCTGTCTCCTCTTCTAATGATTCTGCAAAGTGCTTCTCTACGCCCTCACTATCAACCACCACAAGGTCGTACAACGATTTAGTACTTTCTATGGCATTGACACCAATCTTTCCGCGCACGGTGTTCTCGGTAAAGATATCCACTGCGTATGTATTATTGGTACGCTCATAACAGATTTTCTGTACCACTGCCATCGCCTTCTCGTCGTTGATGATGTTACCAACCTTACGGATGAACTCCTCCGGATTCTGCTTAAACTGAAGGAAGGTGGCGTGCTTAATACCTTTCAGGATCGCCACAATAGTCTTACGCGTCAGTCCGGTGTCAGCCACCAGCCTACTCACTAAATCGTAAGCCACACCTGAGCCTACCGTCTCACGCACGTGGAAGGTGTCAACCTTCTCTCGTGCCATCGCCATACCAGCCTCCAGTGTTTCCTTATCCCGTATCTCATCCATTCCTCCCGATTCCACGACAAGACGAATCTCTGTCACACTCAAGTTTTTATCTATTGCCGTTGCCGCCTTCTGGATAAGCTCCGCACGCTCAAAATCAACCTTATAGTAGGTCTTCACATTGATACGTTTCCACAACTCCTGGAATTGTTTCTTCTTGAAGATTTCTTCTTGGAAGTTTGCCTCCTTCGGTTTGCGTCCATCATCTATCCTGATAGTTTGAGGATTGAAGACGCTGTCTAAGGTCTGAATGATTCCTGCTTTAACAGGCTCGAATTGTTCACCAAAGTTGACTGTGTCAGTCGCTTTTGCTTCGAAATAGGTATCGGTCAGCTTACCATCATCATCAACATAATCGCGCTTGATGAGTTGATGATAGATTTTCCTGCCGTCATCAACCGTCATCTTTATCTTTACTCCCTCGGCTGTCTCATAGACATTATCCACAAAGAGGTTTGCAGTGATCACCACTGGGCGGTCGCTGACCACTTCAGCTATTTCGTGTTGCAGCTGCTTAGAGAAGTTCTCATAACTCTCACTGGCAATCACAGTTAATATGTTGGTGTCAAACACCGACTCACCGAGGATATCAGCGTCTTGGCGTTCGCCATACTTATTCACACAGAGACGCATACCACGTCCCACCTCCTGACGCTTACCAATCTCATTTGCGGTATTCTTCAACGTACAGATCTGAAAGACATTCGGGTTGTCCCATCCTTCACGCAGCGCCGAGTGAGAGAAGATGAAACGTGTAGGCTCGTCAAAGCTCAACAGTCGTTCCTTATCCTTCATTATCAGGTCGTAGGCACTCTCATCGCTGCTACCACTCTCGCCACGTTTCACTTTTGAGTCCACAAACTTGCCTTTCTTGTCCTGTGAGAAATAACCATTGTGTACCTGTTCTGCCGTGAAGCGTGACAGATAGCGTGCATAAGCCTCATCGCCAAAGGTAGGCATTAGCTCTTGCACCATGCGATGATATTCTTCCTCGAACATTTCGGCAAACTTACCTTTGCCATCATTGTGCTGGTCGTATGTACGATAGTTCTCGACATGGTCGATGAAGAACAAACTCAACACCTTAATCCCTTTGGAGAACAGCTGGCGTTCACGCTCAAGATGTGTCTTGATGGTCTCACGTATCTGTATCCTGCGCATCGTGTCTTCCGCAATCTCACCTTGCGAATCTCCCTCATAGAGTGTCACGCCGTTGAGGAGTTTCAGGCTGCCTGCCCGTCCGTCGATACGCTCCACCACGTAATTGTCACGATACTCTGCCATCTGTCCGCTCTGCACATATAGGTCGAATCCCTCACCGACGAGTCGGGTTATCTGGCGCACATTGCCCGTATTGCCTACGCTTTCGAAGGTGATACGTGCTTGTGGGTTCTTGCCCTTGCTCACCACAACCTCATCAAGATAGAGGAAGCTATTGGTAGCCGTACTTCCCACCTGGCGTATGCCCTTCACCTCAATCTTCTTCACCAACTTCTTGTTATAGGCATCGATGGCATCCAAGCGATACACCATGTTCAACACCTCGCGGTGTGTAGCTGAATAGTGCAACAAGGCAAGCGGATTGAAAAGTCTTATACCTCTTCGCGTTGCATTGTTGACATTCGCGCCAAGCACGCTCTGTGGCTCATCGACAATCATGACAGGATGGGTCTGTGCCAAGATGTCTATCGGACGCCGACTACCAAACTCATCACGCTTTGAGAAGATGATGCGGGCATCCTTGTTCGAACCCGCCTTGTCCTCATTGAGTGAGGCGTTGAAAGCCTGCGTGTTGATAATCATAGCGTGCAGGTTGTTGTCACTGGCAAAGCTGTCTATCTTCGTCAGTTGCTTTGAGTTGTAAACGAAGTACTGCATGCGTTTGCCATATTCATTGGCAAAATGGTCCTGCATCGTCTCAAAGCTCTTATATACGCCCTCACGAATCGCCACACTCGGCACGACAATGATAAACTTGCTCCAGCCGTAGTGTTTGTTCAGTTCGAACATTGTCTTGATATAGGTATAAGTCTTACCCGTACCCGTCTCCATCTCGATGGTGAGGTTTACGCCCTCGCCCTGCAGGTGGTCAACAGGCTTCAGTCCTTGCTCCATCTGAATAGCACGCACGTTAGCCTTGATATCGCTGCGAGAGAGTTTAAGCGGCGCATTGCCAAAACCCGCATCGAATAATTGCTTTTGCGTGCCCCAATCCATAATGAAGTTGGCACTGTCATAAAAAGGCTGTCCCCCAAAGGCACGTACCACGTTGCGGGCAGCCTCAGCCTGAAACCCTTGATGTTTATATCTAATCTTCATGCTCACTTTCCTTTTTGTTGATGTTCCCCAAGCGTTTGATTGCATTGAGATAATCATGCTCGGCATCGCTGATGGTGCGTTGCTTGTACTTACGATATTCGGTTGTGGCGTGCTCCATGGCGTCATCGTGCGAAACGCTTCCACCATCTTGTAGCAGTTGCTCGCCCGTCATGGTAAGTATTCGGTCCAGATAGTTTGCCCAATCGTTCATGGTCATTGCCTGTTCACGCTCAGCCTGACGCTCAGCGAAGTCCAAGTATCCGGAAACCAACTGCCCCATCGCACGGAGTTCTTTCTCGTTGAGATAGTTCTTTGCCGTGCGTGCTTCCAATAGCGTTGGCTGATTACCCTTGAACGTCAGCAATCCCATAAAATCTTTTTCAGCATCTGCACGTGCTACAATGAGTTCAGCAGCCGTATGTCCATGGATGGCATAATGTATCTTGTTCTGCACCTTTTGAAAGAACTTCTGCGATACAGATGCACGTGGGTCATAGTCGATACTGGTGGCATAGATTTCCAACACCTGCCGATACAACACCTTCTCCGTGGAACGAATGTCACGAATACGCTCCAGCAATTCTTTCCAATAGCCACCACCGCCCAACTGCTTCAGACGGTCGTCGTCGAGCGTAAAGCCTTTCGTGATGTATTCCTTCAATCGGATAGTGGCCCACTGACGGAAACGTGTCGCAATGATGCTGCGCACACGATAGCCAAGGGCTATAATCATATCGAGGTTGTAATAGGTGGTCAGGTATGACTTACCGTCTGCGGCAGTTGTTCGGAATTTCCGAACAACTGAATTCTCCTGCAACTCCCCTTCATCGAAGATATGTTTGATATGCTCACTTACATTCGACTTACTGGTCTGATAGAGTGCGCACATCTGTGCCTGTGTAAGCCACAAAGTTTCGTCTTCGAGCTTTACGTCTATCTTCGTCAGTCCGCTGTCGTCAGTATAGATGATGATTTTGTTTATCTCGTCCATAGTCTAAGCCCTATCGTCTAAACGACCCTGATATTCTGTATCGCCTCCTTCTCGTCCCAGTCAAGTTGTTGCTTGAAGCGTTCAAAGATATTGATTTTCGTCTTGTCCTCATCGAAGCAGCTGTCACGGAAGAGCACACGCAGCGGTTGCTTGGCAGCCATAGCCTGCACCACGTTCTCGCTGATGTTCTCAGCAAAGCAAGCCACGAGTCCGTTGCCATCCACAGCGTAGATCTTACAGCCGTCAACTTCTTCCGTCGTCATAGGCAGCGAGAGCTGTACGCCCCACGCAAGCATAGCCCCAAAGAGGAGGTCGAGGTCGGTGCGGTCGGCTTTGATATTGTCAACAAAGAGGTCGAGCATCTGCTGGTCGTATTCGTTAGGCCGCATCGTAACGTCCTTATAGTTGCCGCTGTCGATGCGGAAGACACGGAAACCTGTGTCAAGTTTTTCTTTCTTTTCTTTTAAGACATTATAAGACTGTTGAGCTTTATCGAACTTGTTACGTTGTTCTAAAGTTGCATTGTTTATAAAATACGTCAAACCTGATGGATTAGGTGATTCAATCGCTCCACCACACGAATCGTATAACACTTGGTATGCTTTCTTCAACTGAATATCAAGTTCAGATAAGATTTGTTTGGCAGAACGACGTATTCTTTCCTTGGCTATTTCGGGAATAGTGTTGTAGCCAGCCTTGCGTGCCTCGCTACCTTCGGGCGTCTCCTCGGGCAGCTGCACACAGATGTACTTACGCTTACCGCCATCTTCGGCATTCAACTGCATTACTGCGTGAGCGGTTGTGGCTGAGCCAGAGAAGAAGTCGAGGATGAGGGAGTCTTTCCTCAAATTAGCAAGCTGGAGCAATTTGTAAATCAAAGATAAAGGCTTTGGAGTATCAAAAGGAGCAAAACCTCCGAATATCTTTATCTGCTCTTTTGTTCCTTGCGTAGATGTACCAATTCGTTCAGCAGAAAACCAAGAGTTATCAACTGAACCAAAGTCTTTCTTTTCTTCGTAAAACACTTTCAATTGCGGTCTTCCAGTACCATTCTTACCAAAAAGAATTCTTCCATCCTTTAAGGCATTAGCATACTGTTTACTATCTGTACGCCAGTGTCTTCCGCGAGGAGGAAGGTGTTGTTCTCCTGTATTTGGGTTAGTTATAGGGTAAGTTAGATTTGGACGTATATTAGGAGCATCAAATGGGTCGGCTTTCCAAGGACCACGAGGATCATTGTCTGGATTCTCAAAGTTAGAAATATTCAGCGGAATAGGACTACAAACGAAGGAATCTCGATTATACCATATAGATTTATTGCTTTCTTTTAATCGCCTATTCTCTTTTCGTCTATTTTTAGCATAAACAAGAATATACTCATGATTTACACTAAAATCTGTATCGTTTTGAATTGAGGAACGAGATTGCCATGGAATTTCTGCCACAAGGTTCCTCTCCCCAAACACCTCATCGCAAATCTTGCGCAAGTTATGCACCTCGTTATCATCAATCGAAATAAATATCACGCCATCCTCTTTCAGCAGGGAGTGTGCCACGAGCAGGCGGCTATACATCATTGAGCACCAATCAGAGTGGAAACGGCCGTTGGAGTCGAGGTTGCGGCGGTAGCGATAGCCTTCTTCATCTATGTTGCCAGCAGCGAGGTCTTCTTCTTCGGCAGAGTGTGCGAAGTCGTCATGATAGACAAAGTCGTTGCCCGTATTGTAAGGTGGGTCAATATAAATCATCTTCACCTTTCCCATATAGCCACGCTGCAGGAGTTTCAGCACACGCAGGTTGTCGCCCTCGATATAGAGGTTCTCGGTGGTGTCCCAATCTACAGAGTCAGCAGGGACAGGGCGCAGGGTGTCGTCGATAGGTTCTGCCGCCTCATAGCGTGCCGCCCGTTTGCCCGGCCACGTAAACTGATACATCTCCTCGTCCTCATCCACGGCATCGCCGCCAAGGAGCTGGCGCAGTGTCTCAAAATTGACCACGCGCTTTATCTCTCCCGTCTCTTTGTCCTTCTCTTCGGTGAAGCACGAAGGTGCTATCTGGTAGAGAGCCTCTAAATTAATTTTCGTGCCATCTACCGATTTTGTTTCCAGTCTGATTGGTTTCATTCTATATTGTTTTTTGTTTCCTCTAATGTTTATTTTCTTTTGTTGCTATGCACTCCTTGACTTTTTTACTCCCTGACTTTTCGTCTACTCCTTGACTTTTTACTCCTTGACTTTTTACTCCTTGACTTTTTACTCCTTGACTTTTCGTCTACTCCTTGACTTTTTACTCCTTGACTTTTTTACTCCTTGACTTTTTACTCCTTGACTTTTTTACTCCTTGACTTTTCGTTCGTAAATTCCTACCCTGTCCTACACGACAATGATGCTAAGCATCCGCACATGTGGTGCATACCATCCGCACCATCCGTGCTAAGCACCCGCACCAAACCAATGGAATATCAATACAAAAGCCATACGCTACGTTATAGCGTCATTTTTGCCTTCAACGCTTTTAGTTCTCTGTTCATTTCTAACTGTCGGCTGAACTGCTTTTCGTTTTTTATTTTCTTTTGTAGTGCGGCATATTGCCTTTTCAGCAGTTCTTGCTGTTGCCGTTGCTCGGCAGCTTTCGCATATTCAGCTTCCGTCCGGGTATTTAAGTGGGACAGTTTGCCTAAGAAGTCGCCATAGAGCATATCCATGTCGTGCCCTGTAATCGTAAGCGGCGTGGCAGACAGATCAACATTCGTCCATGCTTCCATCTTCCCATTCTGTACGATGTGCCCCTGTGCGTTGATTGTTTTGGGGAACATCATTAGGTCAGTTCTTCCGTCACGGTCCATGATATAGAGCGTGTGTCGGGGTAAGAGCATATCGAGTTCGCTGAGAAGTCTTTCGTCAATGTGCGTTGTGCTCATCTTACAGTAGAACACATCTATCTCGTGTACCTGTTGCCCATCGGCAATATTGAGCGTTGAGGGATGCAGCTTATAGAGCCACAGAATGTGCGTGAAAGCCTCAGTCAGGAATGTGCGCAAGGCAGTCGTTCGTTGCGCCTTAGCCCGTTTATAGAAGGCGTTCTTTGGCACATTCTTCGCAACGATTGTCGACGTTGGAAAGTTGAGCGGATTATTTGTATTCATTGTTGCTTACTTATTTTATCACAAGGAATGCAATCAGTTCGAAGTCGTCAAGCCCTTTCACCTTATGTGCTAAGGCTGTGGTATTCCCTTCAGAGAACAGGCTGTCAATATCCGACTCGTCCTTCACGGTGATGATACTCTCCACTGCCTTTTGCAGGAGATGGCTGTAAGTGTCCATTCGGTATCCGTCTTTTGTCTCCTTATTGAATTGTTGGCAAAGTTTGAGGTCGGGCGCATCCTTTCCCTTGCATGCTAAGCGCATCGTATCGAGCAACCGCTTTGGTGAGAGGTGGTTGCAGCGCACTTCCCCTTCATCAGACAGATAGACCATATAGAACGGATGCAACAGATTGGTATGGTCAATATTGACCCCATTGTTACGATTCTTCAGAATAAATATTACCCCCGCTGGCACGAGTTCTGTAGCCTTAACTACCGCACTCATGCCAAAAGGTGTCAGGTCCATATCAGAATGCTCCTTCGTATAGGCTATCAAGTCGAGGCGGAACTCGTTGAGTCCTAAGTCCATAATAGAGATACCACTGTCCATCTCTTCCAAGTCAACAACCTCCTCTTGCAAGCGTTTCAGCTGATTACGTCGGTATTCGAGGTCACCTTTCTCCTCATTTGAGAGTAGGTTGTCATCGCCTGTGGAAGTCATAACCGACACTTTCATACGGTTTTCCACACGTGCTTTAAGATTGATATAATCATCGAGCGTCATATCCGGCCAGTAGTTCACCAACTGGATGTGTGCGTTCTTTGAGCCGATACGGTCGATACGTCCGAAACGCTGAATAATACGCACTGGGTTCCAATGAATATCATAGTTGATGAGATAGTCACAGTCCTGCAGGTTTTGTCCTTCAGAGATACAGTCGGTAGCAATCAGCACGTCAATGCCCTCATGGATATCAGGATAGAGGGTTTCTTTGTCTTTCGAGCGTGGAGAGAAGAGGGTGAGCGCCTGATTGAATGACAATCCTTTGCTGCCCTTTAGTTTCAACGTACTGCGCGCATCTACCGAACCCGTAATCAGCACGGTGTTCAATCCGTGTTTTGTCTTGATATTCTCTGCAAGCGTATCATAGATGTATTCCGCCGTATCAGAGAAAGCCGTAAAGATAATCACCTTCTTATTGCCTTCGTTGATAGGGTTAGCCCATTTATTGCGCAAGTCTGCCATCAACTGGAGCAACTTAGCGTCGTGTTCTGGTGTGATGTCCTTCAGCATTAAGGTGAGCAGGCTGAGCGTCTCTAAGTCGGCATCAAGATAGCGTTGCCACGTCAGATAGTCCATATCGTTCAGGCTGATTGTGGTCTTACCGCCACCAATAAAAAGCTCGCTACCAGCGTCATCGAGGTCGAAACTGTCAGAAGATGGGTAGTCATCAACAACGACAGCCTCCCCTCTTTTTACTGCTTCAATCTTGTCAAGTGCATCGCCAATAACCTCCTGAATGCGTACCAAGGTAAGGCGGAAGGAGTGTACGGAACTTTCCAAGCGTTTCAGAAGGTTGAAGGTCATCAGTCGTCGTAAGCCTCGCTCACGCCCCGACATGGTAAGTCCGCTTGCCATACCCTCATCATTGAGCAGTTGATACTTCTCTAACTTACTCTTCAAGATAAAGTCAGACGGCGTATATATTGCGAGGTTCAGGTGGTTGATTTGCTCAAAGATCTCATTATAGGATATGGCACCCTCGAGATCAGTAAGGTGAGGCCGTTGCGATCTCACGGGCAACCGTTTTGGGAATGAGCCTATATCGGTGGTATCGTAATACTGCTGGATATGCCGACGCGAGCGGGCTATGGTCACACTGTCGAGCACTTCAAAAAAGTCGAAGCTCAGCTCAGACAGCAGACGTTCGGTGGTGCGCTCCTCCTCTGGCAGCTTTGCCCATCGATTATAAACCGACTGTGCTTGCCGGAAGATATCATCAACGGAGGTACTGGTGTTAAGTAGTTTGTCAAAACGCCCCGTCTCGCCCTCGTAAGCCAACTGCAACTGATTCTTGAGATCGTTGAAACGGTTGTTTACAGGAGTGGCTGAGAGCATCAGCACCTTGGTCTTCACACCTTTCCGGATGACCTCATTCAATAGTCGGAGATAACGATTTTCGCGTGGGTTCTCGTCGTTGTCGTCAGTTGTCACCTTACCCCCATTACGGAAGTTATGACTTTCGTCTATCACCACAAGGTCGTAATTGCTCCAATTGATCTTTTCTAAATCTATCCCGTTGCTGTCACCATTCCTGCGCCCTAAGTCGGTATGGAAAAGTACATCATAACGCAGACGATCGCCAGCCAACGGGTTGTTCACATAATTACTTCTGTATGTGGCCCAGTTGTCGTACAGCTTCTTAGGACAGAGTACCAGCACTGACTTATTGCGATTCTCATAATACTTTATCACGCTCAATGCCGTGAAGGTCTTGCCCAATCCGACACTATCCGCCAAGATACATCCATTATATCTCTCCAACTTATTGATGATGGCGAGCGCAGCATCTTTTTGGAAGTTGTAGAGTTTCTTCCAGATTAACGTGTCCTTAAAACCCGTTGCCTCGTTGGGCAGTACGTCCTCTGACAAATCTTCCAGAAACTCACGGAAAATATTATAGAGCGTAATCAAGTAGATAAATTCAGGTGCATTCTCTTTATAGACATTGGAGATCTGCTCCATCACCTCATCTGTCACATCCTGCAACCGGTTTTGATCATTCCAAAGCTGGTCAAACACTTGTAAGTAATTCAGGGAGAGAGGAGCTTCCAACTTATTAATCATCATATAAGCATTGTCGCCGCGCTCACTGCCGAGTTCAACGGTCGTAAATCCGCCTAAAGGAGCATAGGCAGTATTATCAACAACGCCAAAGCCTATCATGTTCTCGCCTGTACGGTTGGACTTGAAACGTACTTTCTTTCGTATCCATTCAGCACACTCACGAGCAATGGCTTTCTGTGTCAATTCGTTACGAAGGAGTATCTCAAACTCACTTCCCGTAAGGGTGCGCTCTCTGTGCAGGCGAGGTATATAGAACTCGCGCTGCTCTTTGTTTGTTTTGTCAGTGACAAAGGTTGGAGAGGTGAATATAAAACGTAATTCTTCGAGGTTCTCAAGTTCTTTCTGGAGCTCCCGATAGGCATAAATAGAGAAACAGGAAGCGGCAATAGCCACGTGACTGCCTGCCGTTAGCTCTGCGCGTAAATCCTCTGCAAAGGTCTTCTTTATATTATCAATCAGCTCCATAACTGTTATTTTCTTGAAACGTATGACTCCTCGATGTCAACATAACTATATCTTATTTCAATAGGTTTTTGAGTGAAGGCTGCCTATCCTTAACGTCATCATGAACTCATATTGCCGAACTTCTCACGGATGAAGGAAAGCCACTTTTTTGTCTTGTGATTCTCTACCCAGCACGCTTTTAATACTTTGTATTAACGCTATATGATGATTTCCAAAATGAAAACAGCCATTATAACTGCAAAGGTAGTGTTTTTAGACAGAATGACATAATTATTTTCAGACAGAATGACATAAATATTTTAAGACAGAATGACATAAAGACAAGAAAAGACAAAGTAAAGACATAGTAACAGGGGAACAGAAGACAGAAGGACAGAAAAAACGAATGGCGGAAAAGCCCTTCTCCAAGCCCCTCCCCAACCAACGGTCACTGACCAAAGGGAAGTAAAGGGAGAGGGAGTGAATAGCAAGATATCCTTTAGGCTGGTGGACAAGTTAACAAATTAACAGAATATACACACATCCACTTATTTATCTGTATTTATCGCTATCACTTGTCCGTCTGCCCTCCCATTGTTCTTTTTCCAACGCTCCACTACCCTATTCCTCTGTTACCACCCCTTATGTGTTCATCTGTTACTTTGTCTTTTACATACTCCGTCCCTTTGGTCTCCTCTGTTACCATGTCTTTTATAACTTCTGTCTATTATGTCATTATGGCTTCTGCATCATTCTGTCTGTCATTATAACTTCTGTTCATTATGTCATTATGGCTTCTGCATCATTCTGTCTGTCATTATAACTTCTGTTCTTTATGTCATTACGTCTTCTGCATCATTCTGTCTGTCATTTTGGCTTCTGTCCATTATGTCATTATGGCTTCTGTCCATTATGTCATTATGGCTTCTGTTCCCCTGTTACTTTGTCTTTTACATACTCTGTCCATTATGTCTTCCGTTCATTCTGTCTGGTTTAGAGGGTCTTTTATGTAAAGTATTTTTACGAACTTACTAATTTGTCGAGAAATAGTAAACAGAAGATTGGGCAATATCTTCCCTTTTTGTCTCGAACGTTTAGAGAAGAATTCGTAATTATCAAAAACACAATTATTTATAAGATAAAATAAAGAAGACAAAGTTCAGAAAATCACAAGTTTATTTATGGAAGAAGCACAGGAAAAGAAGTGAAAGAAAGAAAGATGCTTTATAAAAAGGGAGAATTTGTTTATATTTTTCATAACGAAGCCTTATTCTTTCCCTATTCGTCGCACCTAACCTCCTAACTTGTCGACTACCCCACCCCAATAGCTACTAAAGTGTCGCACCATAGTTACTAATTTGTCGCAACCTACTTACTAATCTGTCGTCGCTAAGTTACTAATTTGTCGTCGATTAATCGTGTAACTATTTAAGGTTCAATGGCTTTTAAGGCCTCTAATAATATCTAATAAAGAATATATAACGATATTCTAAGTTAAGAAGAGGTGTTTTGTTTTAAGAAAATATATACTTTTTCGCGGGGGGAAGAAGACTTTAAACAAAGGTTTTGGGCGCAACCTCCCTTTTTGTCGCACATACGTTTTGGAAGCGATGCAGGCGTTTTCTGTTTTGCTGTAGGCTTGGAGGACGAGCGTTTTGAGTCGGGTTTTCATTTCCGTTTCATGGTTTTGTGGGTTTTTAGTCGGTGGTTTCGGGTAGGAAATTTTGGTGAGATTCATGTCGGTTTGATAGTAGGTTTTGTTTCGTTTTCTTATTTTTATTACCGTTGATCTTTGCTTTATTCGGTTGTTTTTTAGGCGGTTACACAAGATTCTTATTATCTTCAAATATGTTTTTATATATTTGTGTATCAGTATATTATCGACTTTTAATTATCTTAAAGGCTATTCTTTACTTCCTCGTGTTCAATGATTAAAGGGCGGAGATGCGTCAGGACGTTTGTATGTTTTTCTTTGTCACCAGCTTGTCGGTATTCGTATCGAATTTAGAAGGATTATTTTTTCTTTTCATTGTTCAAACTTTTCGGTTTTTATGTTCACATTTTAGGAAGGTTATTCGCATTGAGTTTTCTCCTTTTCATCACTTTGTCGACATATTTTTTATAGTTTTTGGCATGAGAGTTTTTCCTCCTTTTTTGTCGCAGCTAAGCCCTTTTTCGTTCTTAATCATTCGCAAAACGCTGTTTTATCGCTTAAAAATAGTGGAGACAAATAGGGAAGCTATTTTCGATACTCCCCTACTCTATTTGTGCGATAAAGCATTGATATTAATGAAGTTATGGTGATTTCCTTTCTCTTTTACGTTCGAAAAGTACAAAAACTTGTCACTTTTTTGTCGCACTTTACTTTTATCAATATTCGTACTTATGATGATAATCAGTGAGTTATGCTATTTTATTGCGTCTTAAAAAAATATTCCCATTTTGTCGCTTTATGCTCGCCAAGCATCGTATTTTTCATTTATAGCAGAACTATCAACAGTCTGTTTCTACCTATTTAATCTATAAGTGCCAATTATGTTCCTATTTTGTCGACTTTCACGAATGCTTTATATTCAGTTTTCTCTCCCTATATGTCGCACTATTCACCATACGTTTGCTGAGGTTTTTCCTATTCTTTTAATGTTATAGGTCCTCCGCACATGTCGTGCTAAGCATTCGCACCATATGTGCGGAGCGTTAGTAAGGTGAGACTTCCAAAATTCTGAAGCCCCAAAAAAGAATTTCTGAAACATTGTGGTCTAATGACCGATTTGAGTTTATACGGCTGATAAAAGCGTAAAGGTGTTGTTGCATGAACTAATACGTCTGACAAAAGAACTCACCGTCTTTCAAGAGTTGACGGTGAGTTTGACAATTGACTATCGCAAAAAATGTAGAATAGAATTACTTCCTGAGGTATTTAAGCATCTGCGTAATACACCGCTTCTTCTGTTCCATATTGGGATGAACATAGAGGTTTAGAGTTGTAGTGATGTTCGCATGCCCGAGCAACACGCTGACCGTCTTATAGTCACAGTTACTTTCGATGCAGCGTGTGGCGAAACTGTGGCGCAGCCCGTGATATTTCAGCCGAGGAATGTTCAAATGCTTCATTAACCGATGATAATAGTTTCGATAGGTTCGTGGTTCAGTAGGTTTTTCTTCGTTGGTCAGCACATAGAAATTAATATTTACTACCTTTTTCAGTGGTTTCACCATAGCCAAGAGTTCTTTGTTCATTGGTATCTCACGGCAAGAGTTCTTGGTCTTTGGGCTGTTGATGACTAATTCTGTGTGCCTGTGCTCACCTTCTACGACGTAGATACGCTCAATGGTACGGTTTACGGTGATTATACCGCTGTCCGTATTGATGTCCGACCATTTCAAGCCGCATACCTCACCAATCCGCAAGCCTGTGGTTAGACTAATGTAGATGCCAAGGTTGCGAAATGTAAAGTTCTGCTTGATGAAATCGAGAATCTTTTTGTGGTGTGTCACTGTCAGCACCTCCATTTCTTTATTGATTACTGTAGTTGGATACTTGATGTCCCATTCGCAATAGTTCATCCAACCGTTCTTTACTCCGAACTTCATCACCATTTTCAACACAATGAGAATGTCCTTCACCGTTTTAATGCTGAGACCAGCATTAAGTTTTTGTAGCACAAATTCTTGTACAAGTTTTTCACTAAGACTATCACAATCACCAAACGATGAAAGTATGTGATTTTCCAGAACTAACACATAAGCAGCGTATGTGGACTGCTTTACGTAGCGTTGCTTGTCTCTTTTCCAAGCCAACGAAATTTCTCTAATACTTTTTGTTTTCATATTTAATCCTTAATATAGAAAAGGTACATAATAATTAGAGAAACGTATTAACTAATGTCCCAAATCTGAGATTCCCTGAGTTTGAGGGGGAGTGGGAGAACTGTAAGGTTTCGGAGTTATTGGACTTCTATTCAACAAACTCACTTAGTTGGGATAAATTAGAATATGGCACGAATGCTATTCAGAATCTACATTATGGTTTGATACATGTAGGATTGCCAACAATGGTTGACCTTGATAATGACAAATTGCCTAATATTGTGAGTGGCAACACTCCCAAAAACTATGAGCTTTGTCAAGAAGGGGATATTGCTTTTGCTGATGCTTCGGAAGATACGAACGAAGTTGCTAAAGCTGTTGAGTTCTATAATCTTAACGGCAAGGATGTGATTTGTGGATTGCATACTATTCATGGAAGAGACAACCAGCATAAAACCATTGTTGGATATAAAGGGTATGCCTTTTCTTCTATGGCATTTCATCAACAGATTAGAAGAATTGCACAGGGAACAAAGATATATTCAATTAACAATAAGAACTTTTCAGAATGTTATATTGGTATTCCTTCAAAAAGAGAACAGAAAAAAATTGCCACGTTACTTCGGTTAATAGACGAGCGTATCTCTACCCAAAACAAAATAATTGAGGATTTGAAGAAGCTAAAGTATGCAATTAGTAAATATCTCTTCGAACGAAAAGACTTATTTGAGAATAAAATAAAGTTATCAAAAGTTGCAGAATTGAAGAATGGATACGCTTTCCAAAGTAGTAAATATAACGCTTTGGGAAAATGGAAAATTCTTACTATTGCAAATGTCGCTGGCGAACGTTATGTCAAAACGAATGAATGTAATTCTATTATAGAAATACCTTATGATATTCAAAAGCACCAAAAATTGGAAGCTAATGATATTTTAATATCATTAACAGGTAATGTTGGTCGTGTTTCATTATGCACAGAAGGTTTTTTTCTACTCAATCAACGAGTTGGACTATTACAATTAAAGGTAAGTGAAGACCGAGAATATATATATCAAGCACTCTCTTCTCATAAATTTGAAAACAGTATGATTGCTTGTGCTCAAGGAGCTGCTCAAATGAACATTGGCAAAGGAGATGTTGAGAACTACATTTTGCCATATTCTTTTAATAGAAAGAACATTAATGTAGTTGCATCTGTTTTAAGAGCTTATGACAAGTATATCATAAATGAAACAAATCTACAATCAATATTACATATTCAAAAGCAGTACCTACTCCGCCAGATGTTTATATAAACATTTGGCGAAGTAGATAGGTCTTCTGCTTTTGCAACATTTCTAAGAAAGTCATTTCCAGATTGAATTTTTGAACCAATGTAAATAGTCGTTTCCCTATTCTTCTTTGATCTTCAATAACAGGAGGAAAGAATGGGATATTACATAATCCTTCATAAGATAAACATTGTCTTACACTTCCTTCTAACCTTTTTTGTATCTCGGAAAAGAACTGTTTTGTTTCAAAATAAAAACTAAGGTATTCAGGTAATATACTATTCTTTGTGTGGAAACAGATGTACATTGGACTTACTATACCTTTCTCAAAGGTAGTGAGACGAGCAATAGAACCAACGTTTATTCTTGCAGGATTAAAAGCAAAGTCATTCCTCGTTACGATTTTATAGTTTGAAGTATCATTGCTTGCAATGCTTCTGTCTTCAAATTGTTCTCTCTGTCGGATAAAACCTTGACGATTGCTGACGGATAAAACATTCTGAATTATATTGTCCTTATTCCTGTTTGAATTCTGCTCTATGAAATCGCCAATATGAGAATGAGTCTGTACCTTAAATGTATATTCTCTTTCAATAATTGCATACCTACAAACTTCAAAATCCTTAATTAAGGGAATAAGTAATAGACTACTCTATGCTGATAATAGTATGTCTATTCGGATTGAAGAGATGTTAATAGAACGCTCGGAAAGAACAAAGAAAAATAATCAATATGAGATTTTAAGTTCTACTGTGAATGGAATATTTTCACAACGAGACTATTTCTCTAAAGATATAGCAAGTGATAATAATGTAGGGTACAAGATTGTTCATCTCCATGATATAGTACTTAGCCCCCAAAATTTATGGATGGGAAATATCAATTTCAATGACAAATTCGATATAGGAATTGTTTCACCCTCCTATAAGGTCTTTTCGATAGCAGATGGTTTTGACAAAAAATATGTTGCTGCTTTACTAAAGACGCATCATGCCTTATACAACTACATGCTGGTATCTGAACAAGGGGCAAGTACTGTTAGAAGAAATTTAAATTATGAAGCTTTTGAACAGTTAGTATTCAAAATACCCTCACTTAATAAGCAACAAGAAATAGGTCATGTTATCTCTTTATTGAAATCTCAATTAGAGAATGCTAATTTACTTATAAAAACTTACAATTCACAAAAGCAATACTTGCTCCGCCAGATGTTTATATGAACATTTGGCGGAGCAGATACTGCTTCAATATATTATAAGAGCCATTCAATGTAATTTGACTTGACAGTTTTCTCTCTAAAGATTGCATTAACTCTGCTATATGGTATTGATTTTCCTTACTGGGTATTGGTAGCATTAAATCACTGAGAGTTGATAGCAGTATATAAGGAGTGTTACTTGAACTCTTTTCTATTGCAATTCTTTTAGGCAACAATACTTTCAACACCCATTTAATGTATTGGATGTTTTCTGAGAATAGGTCTAATACATAAGTCCTTTGATAGGCATTGAACTTTCCATTATAATAATTGATATATCCCAAATTTGCGCCATTCCCTGAAATTAGTAAAGCTTCTGTGTCAAAAGCAAAACTATCAATCTTTAATGGGTGTTCTGCGCAAGTGAAAAATGGATAAATCCCATTATCTACCTGTGCATTTGCATCAAGTTTTCCTGTAGTAATTTGGCAAATATCACCAAGTTTCACATATATGCTTCTACTGGTTATATTTTTTATCCAATGTTGTGCAATTCCCTTAATTAGGGATTGCAACTTGTCAATTATTTTGTTTTGGATTGCTATGCGTTCGTCAAGGAGAGATAAAAGTCTTGCGATTTTCTTTTGCTCGTCTAATAGTGCAAAATGGAGTTTCACCTTATTCAAACCTTCTTGACCAATATTGAAGTGTTGTGCTCCTGCACCCATTGGTATTATCTTTTTGCGAGCAAATGGACTTGCTAATAAATACCGAAAGAACAAAGGATCGTATTCTGCTTTTTTCTTGCCCCTAATGACAAAACCTCCAAATACAGCAGGTTTGTTATCCATATAAACATTTGCTCTGCCGACATCTTCCAATGTCTCAGAACTGCGTTGAAATAAAATATCTCCATTCTCCACGCAAAAACTTAATAGTTCTTCTTCCGATACATCGACAGAAGCCCTAATGCAATCATTTGTAATAACTGCATTGTTGAGAATGTCCATAACAGAAATAAACTTAATCCCTTTTCCAAATCTTTCTGGCTTCGGGTTCAAACCATTCTTAAAATCAAGGTAATCTGAAAGATAATGTTCTTCCCACTCCCCCTCAAACTCAGGGAATCTCAGATTTGGGACATTGAGGACTTTTTTATCTTTATTTTCTGCCATAGCCATTATTCTTTAATTTTCTTGATAAGTTCAGTTGATTGTCGTTTTGTATTTTCCTTATCTTTCGCCATAACTTCTTATTTTGACATTATAACTTGAGACCCAATATTTTACATTATCCCCAATTCTTTCAAATAACCTTCAATTTCTTTGTCAAGGTCGGCACGCTTGGCTTCCAGATCCTTGATTTCCTTCATTACGGCATGGATGTCAATAGGTTTTTCCTCCTCGAAAGTATCAACATAACGAGGAATGTTGAGGTTGTAATCGTTTTCGGCTATCTCCTCCAAGGTGGCAAGGTGGCTGTATTTCTCAATCTCCTTGCGATCACGGTAGGTGTCAACAATCTTCTGTATATGCTGTGGGCGGAGCTTGTTCTGTGTCTTTATCTTCTCAAAATCCTTGCTGGCATCAATGAAGAGAATACTGTCGTCTTCCTTACGGCATTTCTTAAACACCAGAATACAGGTAGGGATGCTTGTGCCATAGAAGATGTTGGCAGGTAGACCGATGATAGCATCCACATAGTTTTTCTTCTCAATGAGGAAGCGGCGGATTACCCCCTCAGCATTTCCACGGAAGAGAACACCATGAGGAGCAACGCAAGCCATAGTTCCACCCTCGTTTAAGTGATAAAGCATGTGGAGGATGAACGCATAATCAGCTGTCTTGCGTGGAGCAAGCCGTCCTGCCTTGCTGAAACGGTCATCATTGTTGAACTTATCAGCAGCACTCCACTCTGCAGAGAACGGAGGGTTGGCAACAACGGCATCAAACTGAGTGTCACCAAAGGCATCGGCTTCGAGTGTGTCGCCATTCTCTATACGGAAGTTTCTGAATTTGATGCCATGAAGGAGCATATTCATGCGAGCAAGATTGTAGGTTGTGGGATTCTTCTCCTGTCCGAATATCTCATTAGCATGTCCTATACTTGCTGCACGGAGCAGTAACGAGCCGCTACCGCAGGTTGGATCATAAACATTGCGAAGGCGTGCATGGCCGAGGGTTACAATTTCAGCCAAGATACGGCTAACTTCCTGCGGAGTGTAAAACTCACCGGCTTTCTTTCCTGCACCGGCGGCAAACTGGCTAATCATATACTCATAAGCATCGCCAAGAATATCAATCTCTTGTGAAGCCTCTACACCAAAATCTATGTCATCGAGGGCAAGAAGTACATTACTGACCAATGTATTTTTATCATCGGCTGTCTTTCCCAATTTAGGCGAGGCGAGGTCTATGTCTGAGAACAAACCGCCAAAGTCCTCTTCACTGTCTTGCCCCAGAGTACTATCTTCAATACGCTTCAAAGAACGCTCAAGTATCGGCAGGATATTTTCTTTCTTTTTAATACTCTCAATAACGGATGAGAACAAGAAGTTAGGTTCTATGAAATAGCCAATATTTTCGATACATTCGGTCTTTACGCTCTCTTGTAGCTCTTCGATATCGGTATCTTTTTCCATTGACCATAATTCCTTGAACGTGACCTCATCATCCACCAATGCATCATTGGCGTGTTTCTCTATCTTCTCCGACAAATACTTGTAGAAGATAAAGCCAAGGGTGAAATACATGAAGTCACTTGCCGACATATTGCCACGCAACTTGTTTGCGACTTCCCAAAGCTGGTCACGGAGTTTCTGTTGTAATTCTTCGCTCATATCGTTATTTCTTTTTTTCGATTTTTATGGCATCAGCCAATGTAACTTTATTGACGTTTCCATTTGCCGTGAAATATGAATCACGGTATTTCGTATTTGAATGTTCATCAATAGAAATGACAGCATTCCAATAAGAAACTGGTGTAATGTCACTTCCTGGGTCTAAACAAAAGATTTTTTTTATTTTGTCATTTCGGGTTTCATATCCTATTGCTAACAAAGCGTGTCCGTCAACTTTATTATAATCAACCCCTATCATTAACGGTTTGTTGTCATCAATGCATCTTTTTAATGTTTCTATTGTTTCTTGTCGGCTTGCAATATAATTGCAATCGACAATACTTTTTGCAGCAAATTGCAGTCCGTCTTTTATATCATCGGCAAAACCAAGCCCTTTTCTGATAAGTCCATCTTGCCTTTCAAGAAAATTTCTAATAATACGTCCCTTTGAAGTGGAACGCTTAATATTATTTCCTTCTGTCACCTGTTTGTATGTAAATATGCGCAATATAATCAAATACATCATTAGAGAATATACTGCACAAGCACCATCAAGTTCACCTTGTCGCAGATGAACTTTTGAGGTGCCTCCTAATCTTACACCATCAGGCGTAAGTTCTAATGTATCTATTATTTTAATCATTCTATTCCCAACTGAATGTTCGTATGATAGACTTCAAGCGTTCAAGTATCCTTGTCAATGTTTTGCGTTTTTTTATTAATCCTAAATGCTTTTCTTTCAACGCCTCTTGTATAATTTCTGGTTGTTCCTTTTGCAAGTAGTCATATTCAGACAAGTAATGATTGAGAACAGATACATCCAAACCCTCTTCTTTTGCAAGTTTATCTACTGCGTTGTTCCGCTCAGTCGTGATGTAATTGTTCAATCGTTCTTCAAGGTCGCTTGTACCGTCAAACTTCTGTTTGCGTGCCATAAAGTTATCTCGGTCATCATCGACGTTCTGCTGTATAAAGCCATCAATCAGTTTTGCCTTGTTACGTAACTCAGCATCTTTAATCATCGTATCAATAATATACGTACGTTTTTCCTTATAATCTGCGCTGTAAGGATTAAGATCAGCGATCAGTTCAAGTATGTAAGTTACATTGATAATATCACTATGCAATAATTCTAAACAGAAATCAATATCATCAATACCTGACTCTGTTGAGGTTTCCGTGGACTCTGTATCTTCGTCAGGCGTTTGATTTTCTTCTGAAGGCTTACAGCCACCGGCAAATGTATCGTAAATATCAAGGTATTTGCTTCGGAAGTCCATAAATTGCTGCTCTGTCATACCAAGATCTGCAGCATCTTCTTCAAATTCATCGTAAACCTGAATCTCTGCATGTTTCTTAATGACATCACGGAATGCAAGGATAAACTGCTTTTTATCTTTCTCGCTCTGCAACAAATCTATGCTGCTGGGAGTTGGGTATTGTTCTAAGAAGTTTGTCGTAAGTTCCTGATAATTCTTCTTGACTTCATTAAAAGGCGGACGGACAATATCTTCAAGATTATTGCTGTTACTGAAAAGCTTGATAGAGGCATCCACATTGCTTTTCAAATCACGGAAGCAAACAATCTTGCCAAAACGTTTCTTTTCATTCAAAACACGGTTTGTACGACTGAATGCTTGTAATAATCCATGATAGTCCATATTCTTATCCACATAGAGTGTATTGAGTTTCTTGCTGTCAAAGCCCGTTAGGAACATGCCGACTACCAGACAGAGGTCAAGTGGCTTCATGTCTGTTTTCTTTTTCTTCATACGAAGATTGATGTCGTCATAATATGCACGGAAGTTTTCTGTAGTGAAACTTGTACCGAACATATCATTATAATCATCCATAATAGCCTGTAAATCATCTGCTTCGCCCGTACTTTCACTCACATAGCTACCAGTATTCATACCTGTAAGGGCGTCGTCCTGACTGCTGTTAGATGCGTATGTAAACACGGCTCCTATTCTTATTTTGGGATTAAGACTCTTGAATATTTTATAATATCGAATAAGCGTTGACACAGACTGCACGGCAAACAAAGCATCAAACTCGCCATCAAATGTTGATTTATTGAAATTATTAAGGATAAATTTGGCAATTTCCGTCATACGGTTTTGGTTAGCATTATCTACATCGGCATTGCCATGATAATATTCTACGAGGAAACCAAGTACATTTTCATCAGCAATAGCATCCTTTATCAGATACTTGTGGAGGCAATTACCGAAGATTTCCTTTGTTGTATGACCATCCACAGCATTCTCAACGAAGATAGGTGTACCTGTAAATCCGAATATCTGTGTATTGTCGAAAAACCTGACGATATTCTTATGGCAATCTCCGAAATGACTGCGATGACACTCATCAAAAATCATCACGATACGAGCATGACGGATTTCTTCAATCCGCCTGCTATACCACTGCTTACTTACAGCAGCATTGAGCTTCTGGATGGTGGTGATGATAATTTTGGAATTACCATGAAGGCGCTTCACAAGTTCATCTGTGTTATCGGTACTGTCAACAGCACCTGGCTCAAATGCCTCATATTCGGACTGCGTCTGTGTGTCAAGGTCGTGCCTGTCAACAACAAACATAACCTTGTCCACATCGTCTAATTCGGCTACAAGCTGGGCAGCCTTAAATGAAGTCAGCGTTTTTCCCGCACCAGTTGTATGCCATATATAGCCATTGTTATTGGAATTTTTCACACGGTCAAGTATCTTCTCAACGGCATAGAACTGGTAAGGACGCAACACCATTAGGCATTTATCTCCTTCGTGCAGTACGATATACTTGCCTATTATCTTGCCTAACGTGCATTTATCAAAGAAGCTGGTGGCGAACTTTTCCAATTCATTGAAAGGTACATTATCCGCATCTGTCCAATTGAATGTGAATTTGTAGCCACTATTCGGATTGTTGGCAAAATAACGTGTGTTCACTCCATTGGAAATCACAAACAATTGAATATAGTCGAACAGTCCGTGGAAGGAAGTTTTATGATAACGTTGTATCTGGTTGTAAGCCTGTTTCAGCTCTACCCCTCTGCGCTTTAGCTCTATCTGAACCAAAGGTAAACCATTTATTAGTATCGTCACGTCATAACGACACTTCTTTCTTCCTTCAACAGTAATCTGATGGGAAACCTGAAACTCGTTCTGACACCAGTGGGTGCGGTTCAGGAATTCCACCCACAGGCGTTCTCCATTATCCAGTTCAAGTGGAAAGAGGTCACGGAGTTTCTTTGCCTTTTCAAAACGTGTGCCACCCTCAAGATAAATCAAGATTTTCTCAAATTCGGCTTCAGTAAACTCCGTACGCCCAATCTCTTCCAGTCTCTTCCTGTTATGTTTCTCAAGTTGAGTTTTGAAATTTGTCCGTAGATTTTTCTCTTCTTCAATCTGTACATATTCATAATTCATTTGCTGAAGAGTAGCAATAAGTCCGTTCTCAAGGGCCGCTTCACTTTGTACTGGCATATTTATTATTCTTTAGTTATTATTTGTTTAGCATATAAGGTTATTCTTCGGTTGAGCTAAGTAAATCTCTCACATCAACCTTTAGTGCCTTGGCGATTTCAAGAAGATTCTCAAGGAACGGCTGCACTTTATTAGAACACCACCGTGAAACGGTATTCTCTGTACGACCTATTTCATTCGCCAGCCATTTGCCAGACAATTGTTTTTCTGCCAAAACAGCTTTAATCCTATATATCGCCTTTTTCTGTTGATTTATCATTGTATATTGCAGAATGCGTAAGTACAAAGATACACTCTTAAGGTTGTTTCTCCAAACATATTTAAAAGTAATTGTTTTTTCCGTATAAAATTCTTGTTTTAGAATTGTATTTCATCGGAAAATGATAGTCTTTGAATTATAAGATTAAGTGTTCTTTGAGACAATGCAGAATAAAGAACGGGAAAGAAACTTGCTCGTTTCCATTTTGTGCCCCATTTACTCTTTATCCATTTTTATTTTGTTGATTATCTTAGAGATACAATATTCTTGAATCTTTTGCGGGCAAAGACTGCGTCTTTACGCATAAATAACTACGATAACTCAAACAGATTAAATTTAAATTGGTCATTAGACCACAATATGTAGATTCTTACGATAGTATTGTGTGGTATTGTTTTTTAACATCTTTTCTTTTTGAAACAGAGTATAACTTTTTTTGTTATTGGAAGTTATGAATAATTCTTAACTTTGCAGCATAATCATTAAAAACAAAACTTATATGAAGTATTTAGCCCTATTACTTGTTGGTGCGCTTGCTTTTACAGCTTGTTCGAAGGATGAATCAGAGGTGAAGGAAGAGAAGAAGGATAATATTGTTAATGTTGACAATAGTCGTCCGGGAGATAAGAATAATCCGAAACCTGTTGTTCCTAAAAAGAAGGTACTTGATTATATCTCAAAAATAGAGACATACTATGGACCGGATGAAGAACCTATTAAGACGGAGATTTTCAGTTATGATAATCAGATGCGCCTTGTTGGTATTTCCAGTACCGTACCAAAGTATTTTACACAACCAGCAATGATTGGTAAGGGTACTTATTCTCAGTCTGAGTATGTGCTTCAGCAAGAGGGTCACGAATCAAAAGAAACGCTTATTCCTGAGTGGAAGGCTACTCTCTCTTTGGATGGTCAGGGACGAGCAGCTAAGTTTTTCTATGAGTCATTTATTGCTTACGAGCCAGATAGAATTAGAACGCCCCATACAGTTCTTTATGATCAGTTTGTTTATGATAAGGATGGGCGTCTGACTTCTTATTATAATCATAATCGTAGAAAGTTAATGAATTTTACTTGGACGAATGGTAATCTGTCGGAAGTACGATTTAAAGAGCATGAGAGGCCTGCTATCCAATTGTACATGACAAGTAGTTACTCTACCATTCCAAATAAGTCTTTTCCAGACTTGAATTTGTATATCATTACGTCTTATCTCTTTGAACATTGTGCTCACTTTTGGCCAGATCAGTTTGGTCTTCGTTCAGATTATTTGGTTAGTAGGATGACAGTTTATTTTTATAAAGAAGCTCTTCCTCCTGAGAATATTACCTATAAGTTAGATGCAAAGGGGCGTCCTATAGAGGTGCTTTATTATGGTACTTCGCGCTATAAGTATGTTATTACTTATGTAAACAATTAATGTGTTTCCCGCATAAGCTTTGAATATTTCAGGGCATATCATAACTTCTGTTTATGGTGTGCCCTACTCTTTTGAGTCTTCAGTAATATGAAGCCAAATCGGTTTTTAGATTACAATATTTCAGGAATTCTCGTTTTGTTTCCTAACATCTTTTGTTTTCTTATCGGCATCTTGTGTGTCTTTGTAACTTGACGTAGCCCGCTACGCCTGCGTTCCAAAGCCAAACAATCTGCTCGATAATAAAACAAAATATGTTTAGGCTCTAATGACCGATTGGGGTTAAAGGGAGACTATGTATTGAATCCCGATTCTTTACGGTTGGACTTTTATGATAAGAATATAAAGGTAGGGAAGTCTTTTCCGTTCTCTGGAATCAATACATATAAGGACAATAATACGCACGTAAAGAATAAAATCATTTCAGTTCAATTACGTTATGAACGCCAAGGTGTAGGCGACGAAGATTCATTAGCCTTATTTGTTTTGCCCTCAGATTTTCTTATGTGTAATGAGAAAAGAGTGCTCACTGATTCGCTGAGAATAGTGTTGAAGAAAGCAAAGAGGAAATAGTTCTTTTGTAACTCAGTCTGGCTTATTGTGTAATAGATTCAGATTATCACTCCCTATTGCTGAAGAGCCCAACTTATGGGAATGATATTGCGTATTGCCTCAAGTCACATTGTGGGGTAAGGGGATATTGTAGGCAAAAGTGGGTGCTTCAAGTTCAAATTATCTGTAAATTCAGTAATGAGAGGATGTGTACACGGAAGAAGGACGTTCAAGGGCTTAGTTGCGGATTTGAGGCTATACTATATTAAAGTTTCATCTTCACCCCTATCTCTGCCACCTTCGCAGCATCATAATCGGCCTTGATGCGAGCATAATCTCTGCTGCCATACGAGCTTGAAACAAGATAATATAATGGCCCACACTTGTCCGGCACCACATCGATATATAATATCTCTCCTGTCAGCAGGCGCATCATGGGCAGATGGTCGTATCTGAAGCGTACCTCCATCACTCGACAGTTATACTGACGTGTCTCCTCCCAAAGGTTAAACATGCTCAGATCCGTCGTGAAGTAGGCCTCGTCAATACCGCAAAACAAGTGGAATTTGCCCGCAATCAGGGTGAAGACTACGCCTTTGAACTTATAGTTTTTATACGCCATGTAAGAACCATGATACGCAAAAGGCAGGTGGGCGTAAGAGGAAAGTGCCTCTAAATACTCCGCCTCGCTGATGCGTTGGCAGTCTTGGAAGTCGTACAGTCGTGCCACAGCCATCGCCTCATCTTCATGGTACACACTTCTTGCCACACCCTCTTCTTCTCTGAAATCGTGCACCACCTGTCCACCTCTAAGATAGGCATATTCTGGCCAATCATAGCCGTGAATGAGCAAATACGAGTCTAACAGATGCAGATCCCGACGTATGATAATCTCGTGAAGTATATCTTGCGTGGGCTTCAACGCTTTCACGGCGTGGGCTACCGGCCCGCAAGCCTTTATCTTGAGCATCAGGCTGCTCTCTGACAACGCATGCGCCGTCTCAAAACCATAGTCTTGCCACAGACACCTCCACACCTCTGCAAGCCTTCTCTCTATCTCTTCCTGCTCCGTCTGCCAGTTGCTGCGATGTAGCGGAATCACCACCGAGAAGCGCATCTGCTCTCCGCTTCCCGTGAGCAATCCTACCTCCGTCAGCTCATAGGCGTACACCATCGAGTCTTCAAAAGCAAGCACTCTATTCTGCCCTGCGGCAATCTCCTGATGCGTCAGTGCCTCTATGGCTGTGGAAAAATTGTCTTCCCGTTCGATGCGATAGCTCTCGGTCGGTGCTTCCTCGCTCGCTGGCAATGCATCCGTGCCGTCCTCCGCCTTATCTGCCGACGTCTCCATCTCCAGCACGTCACGCTTCTCGGCCCGCTTCTTGGTGTAATGCTCTGCCCAGATGAGCGCCCCGCCGATGAGCAGACCTATCACTGTCGGCCCCTTACCGCCGTCGGCAACGACCCTTAAGACCAATACTCCGATTGCTGTCAAGACAATAGCAATGAGCAGCCATTGAAGTATAGAGTTGATAAAATGATGGTTCATATATGGTTTACCTTACCTTAATTCCGCAGCATAAACTCTTGTGAGAACTCCAAGTGTCTGAGAAACAAAGTTCTCAAAACACTTGGATATGTCAGAAATTTCACCTATCTTGGTGCTGCAAACATAACAAGTAAGCAAAAATCTGACATGACAAAGGTAGCAATTAAAAACGAGAATATCACTTCTTTCGGTGGAATTTATCACATTATGGACGTTTTCTCAAAGTTGGGCTTTGAAAAACTTACCGAATCTGTATTGGGTAAACGTGGAAGTAGCGGCAAAGCATTCTGTTATGGAAGTATTTTTTGTGGTTTTTCATACTTCCCCATTGGTTTGGGTGGGGGATTTTATGCTTAGAAAAGAGCCAAGAAACACCGAAGCACCTCATATCAACATATAGAGCCCCAAAAAGACGTCTCAACATATAAAATTTTCTCACAAGAAAAAATACTGCGGAATTAAGGATATAAGAGTTTTGTTTTATTCCTCTATATTTCAGATAATCATTGTCTTTCCTTTCATTGTTTTGAAGTATTTTTCGTTTTGCTGTCACTCCTCTCACTCAGTTTTATGTTGTAACTGTTTGGTTTATAGTTGTTTTATTTTAATTGTTAAAAGTGACAGCAACTTTAATCAAAACTCTTCTTGTTAGTTCTCTATTCTTTTTCATTTTTGTTTGTTATCCGTCTCTGTTTATAGCCTGTTTTTTTTCTTTACCTTTTATTTTTTAGTTTGTATTTTGTCCTTTTCTATATATATTCTGTCTTTCCTGTTACCTTGTCCTTATTCGTTTGTCTTTCCTGTTACTTTGTCTCTTTTATTATCCTGTCTTTCCTCTTATTCTGTCTTTATGTCATTCTGTCTCTTCTTTGTCATTCTGTCTTTTCTTTGTTTTTCTGTCTCTTTTCATGTTTTTGTCGCACTTCCTCTCCCCTATTTCCCTCTTCATTTTGGCTTCATTTTTACCCTTTCACTTGTTTATTTTTTGATATTTTTGCTTGAATATTTAAGTATATAAAAATACTTTTATCGTTTTATTTCTTTGTTTGTTTATTTACTTTGTTTTTCTTTTCGTTTATTATTTATGTAATTGAGTTTTTAATTTAATGTGTTATAATATAAACCTATATTTATATAACCACTTAATATTATTTTTATGTGCTTATATTTAATATATATATATAAATATGTTTTAGCATACGTATTTATATGATTAAACAGATAATGAAATATATAAATAATAACAGTTTACGTTTTGTGTTGCTATTATATAAGTAAATATATAAATAAGTAAACAGCTTTTGTGTTCTTTTTACATCTATCTTTTATTCCTTTCTATGTTCTTTTTTCGCCCCCCCCCTTACTCTTGTTTATCTTATCAGTTTTTTCACTTTGTTATTTGGATTCTTGCTTGGGTTTCTTTTTTGTTTGTTGATTTTATCGCTTTTATTTTCTCTTTGCTAAGCTTTTTACTCATCTTTTGTCCCTTTTCTTCTGTTTGCTTATTTATGTCTTTGTATAAATCATTCGTTATATATTTATTTTCTGGCTTTCTCCTTTGTGTTGTCTTATAACCTGCAGAATATCAGTATTATATATATTTATTTAAACTATTATTTATGTTTTTATCTTTTAATGCTTTTTTTGTAGGTCCCTTTTGTTTTTGACTGTGTTCTACTCTTGTTTGTATATAGATCTGTTTGTTGCTCTTTTCTCGATGAAATCGTTATTTTTCTTGTGTTTGATTTCATTTATGATCCTATATAATATGCACCCTTATTGTTTTAATCTTTACTTTTCCCCTGATTATAAGGATTCTATGTTTTTATATATTTGCTTAAATATGTTTCTGTGTTTTTATCCGATTTCATCGAGTTTTATCTTTTGGCTCTTTAAAACTTCTTTTCGTTTGTTTCCTCCTTTTTGTTTCTTTTGTTATAACCTTATGGTTCTTTATGTTCTTCTTTTGTATGCCTATTTCTCACCTTGTCTTTCTCTTTATTTATTTGATTTATTATTTAAATGCATAAATCATTAGTTACAAAAATATATAACAATATAAATATATATTATTTGTCTTTTGTTTCATATATCATTAAGTATGTAAATATATAAATAAATAATAATTTTTTATTTTGTTGTTTAATTATTCGTTTTTAGTTTGCTTGTTTTCTCTTTTAATTTATTTATTTTGCCAACACGTAACTATATAAATATATATAAAGATTAAAACGTAAAAGGATAAATATTTTATTGCATTTTTGCTTTCTTATCTTTTTATTTTTCTCATTAAAAATGTTTAGATGTATTTGCTTGTTTCGGTAAATAGATGTATATTTGCAAGTATAAAAATATAACCACATCAATATGTGCGTATTTATTTAATTCAACCTTTATATAAATATATATGAATTTAAAGACTTTTTCTATTACACCTAAAGAGGGCCAGGTTTTAAATTGGAGCTTGGGCTTGTTCGTTGTTTTTAGTGTTTTCAATCTGATCGATGGATGGACATCTGCTCCTAATGCTGGGCAGGGAGTTCTTACGAATGCTTTTGCGACAGTGCAGTCGAATAGCTTTATTCGTGCTATTGAGTATTCTGTCATTGCTGCGACAAAGTTAGCGATGCTGGAGGTATTTCGTAGATGCTTAAATAAGAATGGTGATAAGGCTGCACAGTTGACTGTCACAATTATGATGGTGCTTATATTCTGCTTAGCTCTTTCATGTGCTTTGCCACAGTTCCTTTTTACTCAAGAGGAGGAAGTGATGGCAATTCTTCATGGTGGATTACCATCATATTTTGCATATTTCACGAAAGTAGCTTTCCTTGTGTTTTTTATTACGAAGTTAGTTCTGTGTGTGCAATTAGTGCGTACTTATGTTGGTAAGATTCGTTTGTTTGGTGCATCTTTGTTTGGCTGTCAAGTTTTGACGTGGTTGATAGATTTCGCATACTTTGTTGTATATACATGGGTTAGCGGTACGACGATGACAGAGATTACGACCCTTTTTACTATTACCTCTCTATTGACCGTCGTTCTTGCTTTGATTCCATTCTGCGTGTTAAAGACGACTATGGTAGTTGATGACTAAAAAAGCAGAATTAAGAAGTTACTCACTAATTGATGCTCTTGCTCGTCTGAACCCTTGACACCAGAAAGATGAGTTTCTCAGACGAGAGGGCAGAAATAAGTAATTTATAACTTCAGAATTTGTGGGTAGAGGGACGAAGAATAAATAATATTGCAGAAATGAGCCCTGATGAAGTGGAGGAGAATTGGCAGATAGAAAGCGTTACGCTACGTTTATGTAGTAAAATGTAAGCTGCTTTGATGAAAAAGTGGGTGAAAAGACAGATATAAGTATCAAAAAGATATTTTCAACACTATCAAACTTGTTGATGAAAGAGAAGGAAATAGCGTTTAAAAGGCGCGAAAAGATAATTTGAAAGGAGAAAACCATTGAAAAGTCCTTTCCTCGCTCAAAGAAAGAGAGAATCGACACAAAGAGCGGAGTGGGGGAGAGGCAGTCAACTTGCAAGACTCCGAAAGAGGGAGCTGCAAAGGCGATTTATACGTAAACAAGTAAACGAATGAAAATATAAATATTCGAACACGCAAATACGTAAATAAAGAAAAAGATAAGAAGTTAAAAATATAAATATATAAACAATGAAGAATAAGAAGATTGTTTTTGCAAATCAGAAAGGTGGAGTAGGGAAGAGTACGCTGTGCATCCTCTTTGCCAACTATCTCGCTGCAAAGGGTAAGGACGTGTGTATCATTGATACCGACTTGCAGAAGACGATTCTGATGCAGCGTCGAAAGGATAAGCTGATCTATGAGGGCGAGGAAGAACCTTATAATGTTCAGGACTTCGACGTGACCGATGTCGAGACAATGCAGACACTGGTTGACTCAGCTTCACAGGTAGAAGGATTCGTATTGTTTGACTCTCCTGGTAATATCAGTGAGGACGGTTTGGCACCACTCTTCGTGGGTGCAGACTACATCGTTTGTCCTTACGAATACGAGGATAAGGCGTTAGACTCAACGGGCGTCTTCGTTCAGGTGCTTAACGTGCTTCGCGAACATAACCCACAGATGACCGCACAACTCTTCTTCGTTCCAAACCGCATCGACCCACGTATCGGTACGGCTGAGGAGCAGGAGATGTGGCGCAGAACCGATGAAGTGTTTGGTAACTTCGGACGTGTCACACCAGTTGTCAACAGCCGTGCGACACTGAAGCGTACAAACACTTTCGAATTGCTCGGTACACAGCGTGATGCAGTGAAGAAGGCGTTTGATTATATGCTGAGGAGGATGAAGTAAAAAACCTCCCCCCAGCCCCCTCCGAAAGAGGGGGAGTGCCTAACGGGATGAAGTTGGATAAAAATCGGACAATGTAATTTGGATAAAAGTTTAGCAGATTAGGTTGGACAAACGATGTTAGACGAGAAGACTTCAAGAGGGCGCAATAGGGGAGAGACGATAACGAGGGGACACATCAGGTGAAAGGAAATGATAAGGTCCCACGTTTATATATAATAAAGTAAAAACAAAGAAATAAAGATACAATGGCTAAGAAGAAGAAAACAATGGTTATGATGCCTGGTGCAATGACCGACTTGGCACATAGCGTACAGAAGAGTGCAAGACCAAATCCTACTACTAATTCAGAGGAGACGACGACGGATGAGCAGGAAGCTAACGAGCCTGCACAGTATGATACGAATAATGTTGAGCAGGAGGTGCGTACTCAGGTTGAGGAACAGCAGCCAGAGGAGTATGCTGAAGCTATTGGAGATGTTGACGAGCCAGCAGCACCAACGACCCCTGCAAGTCCGTTTGGTCGTGTAGAGCCAAAACAAGAGGGCACTGATCGTAAGGACCGTACTGCACCAGCAGCAAAGAAGCTCCCAAAGGCGGAGGGCAGACAGTTAGCACGCGAATATTCTCTTGCAAAGGATAGCGGTGAGGATAGCTGGCAGATTTTCCTCGACTTGGCACGCGACTATAAGGCACGCGACTCTCGTTTGGCTACCGTTTACATCGACTCAGACCTCAAGGGTGTCCTCGACCGTCTGAAGTCTGCTACGAGTGTGAAACTTCCTTCAACAGCCCTATTGAGTGCTATCGTTGCTCGCTTCGTATTCGAACACGAGAAGGATATTAAGAACGCGATATTTGGAGAGAGTTTGTTGTAAAAATAATAAAAAACAAAACAACAGCGGCCCCTCCCCCGACCCCTCCCCCATAGGGAGGGGCGTGAAATGCGAGATACCCCTTGTGTGAGTTGAAACTACGAATTTCTCGAATGACACGAATCCTTGCAAATTTTGAGGTTTGAACTTTGAGGTTTGAACTCTTTTACCTTTGAACTTTGAAGTTTGAGGTTTGAACTTTATGATATGAACTATTAATGACTACGAATTTCCCTAATTACGCTAATGTTTATTGTAATGTAATTCGTGTCATTCGCGTAATTCGTAGTGCTGTATTGGTAGTTGACGAGTTGACAAGTTTACAAGTTAATTACAGCGATAAATCACAGTTAACATCGGTATTCATAATTATGACGTACTGATGAGAACTTCGTTCGAATAATTGTGAATTGTGAATTGTGAATTAATAAAGGATTCTGAATTTAGAATTGTTTTTAAATAGTCTTATCAAATAAAGGAATATACAGAATGAAATCAATGGCTTTAAGTGTTGTTTGTATTTTCGCAATATTAGGCATCATTTATGCGATAAATTATCTTTTCTATCGTTTCTCCCCTTTTCATACTTTGCCCAGTATCAAGACCCTCCCTGTAAGGAGTATTTTAGGGGTATTCATAGCTTTATTAGGTTACTTTGGCGCGTTCCCTTATTTTATCATTTTTAATAGAGGAATAAGTCTTTTCAATTCTGGGAATATGTACATATATCTACCAATAATTCTGACAGTTCTGTTGGTAGCTGTGATAGTAGGTATTTTTCGATACGAGAAACGTGTTTGGCTACGTCATAATCTCAAATATAGTAGGTTGATGCTGCCCTCATGGGATAAAGGTTTTAAGAATTTATGTGTGTCAATAAGTAAGATAGATGATATTGCTTATGGTCGTGGCGTAAGTTTCTCATGGTTTGATGGATCTTTTATTTCTGCAGGAAGACACAGAGTGGTGTTTGAATTCTATGAGGATCGTTATTTTTCAAAGGGCAATACGCGTAACGTTATTTATAAAAAGGAGATGGACTTTAATTTCCGAGCAGATACAGTATATGTGATAGAGGTACTTCAAGAAAGACAGACCTTCCGAATCACGGCAGATA
>ERZ772920.169-NODE-169-length-37675-cov-24.150080_pt1 | contig 37675 bp, 34 predicted proteins | sample MGYA00511469_ERZ772920 | MGnify/ENA primary metagenome ERZ772920 (study PRJEB29015, sample SAMEA2738069) | human oral metagenome | biome: human oral; feature: human-associated habitat; material: saliva | place: China | collected 2216 ... | reverse complement strand
CCTCGGTGTACACCGAGGAAGGGTACCGCCTCAACTAGCGGTGCGAGCCGTCCCCAAGCGGTCATCCAAGCAGACTATTCGGTTCTCCCGTCGCGGGATGGAGAACATAGAAAGGACAACACACACGATGTCAGAATACGCACCCCCGGGGCAGGCCCCTCATTACCAGGAGAAGCGCAAACGACACAGCAATCGCCCGGTTGCCCTCATCGGGGTGACGGTGTGCATCGTAATGGTGATTGTGTTCAATGCCGCGAAGGTTACCATGGGCGCTCTCGAGAACAATCACACTTCCCTGAGCTATGAAGCTATATCGGATGTTGCTGTCCCCGCTCTGCTACAGGGAGCCCTCATGGATGCGCTAAACCTTATCGTCCTCTGGAAACTCTGGCAGAGGCGCCTCTGGGCGCACGGCTTCGCCATTCTCATAGGTATCATGGGTTCGCTCTACGGCATCTTCATCTTCATGGGTGCCGCCGAGTACTACAACTCCGCCAATATTGGGGCGATGGGTGTCGCCGAATACCTGAAGCTTGTGTTCATCGTCGCGCTGGCAAACGCACCCACCGTCTGCTACCTCGTCATGACGGTGTTACTGTTTACGCCCAGCCTGTTGCGGCGTACATACGCCAACGAAATGTACTAAAAATCTGAGGGGTGGGGACGTCAGAACGACGTCCCCACCCCTCAGCGCCTACCAGCGGATCCCCGTATCGTGCGGGGTATCCCTTAAACGTTACTCAGCGGATTCGCGCTTAGCCTTCGAGCGGCCGCGCAGGTACTCGATGAAGACCGGCACCACAGAAACCGCCACAATAATCACGGCGATGTACTCGATGTTGTTGTGCACGAACGGAATACCGCCCAACAGCACACCGGCCACACCAATCACACCAATCCAGGCAATGGCGCCGACGGTGTTCCACAGGTGGAACTTCTTACGGTCGTACGAAGAGATACCTGCTGCCAGCGAAACGAAGGTACGCACAATCGGCACGAAACGACCCAGAACCAGAGCCAAGCTACCGCGCTTCTGGAAGAATTCCTCGGTAGTGTGCAGGTTCTTCGTGCTCAGAATCTTCGCGTCATCCTTGAAGATGTTGCGGCCGTAGCGGGCACCAATCTGGTATCCCACCTCGGCGCCGGCCATTGCCACAATCACCAGCACGGGGAACGCAACCCACAGGGACAGACCCATCTGCTGGTGCAGCATGCCCAGGGCAAAAATCAGGGAGTCGCCCGGAAGAACCGGGAACAGCACACCCGACTCAATGAAAACAATGATCGCCGAAACAACCAGAACCCAGGGGCCGGTGTCGAGCAGGAACTGTTCAAGGTTAAGACCTAGCAGCGCAACCGGAAGCTGCGCGAGGGCGGCGGCAAGAAAAGTCATGAAAAATCCTGAACTGTGAGTGGACCGCGCGCACGGATTGGCGGCGGCGGAGTAACACCAGCATAGAGAACGTACCTATGGTGAACATAGTGCAAAACTATGCGGAGGCTGTGTAGCACAGAGACAATTCTACCGGGGTTTAGCCCGGATGCACGGGTGAGCGAGGCGTAAATCTCCGCACCGGCGGAACCGAAACCGCGCGAGGTGACGCGGCGCTCGCATGCCTCCCCAAGAAATGACCAACAGCAGAGCCGGGCGATACCGGGTGTGACATGATGGAAAGAGAGCACGGCGCGTCGCGGCGTAGCGATGACCCCAACCACCCACCGTTGGAGAGAACCATGAACCCCCAGCAGTCAGCTTCCAGCCCTGCGGACTCCCTGCGCGCCGATTCCCTGCGCGCTGGCCCTCTGCATGCTGACCCTCTGCACGCTGAAGCCCGCGAAGTGTTGCGCCGCCTCACCGGAGTTTCTGATGCTGAGTTCCACGACGGCCAGTACGAGGCGATTCGCGCCCTCGTCGCCGACCGAGCCCGCACTGTGGTGGTGCAGCGTACCGGCTGGGGTAAGTCCGCGGTCTACTTCATTTCTTCCCTGCTGTTGCGTGCCCGCGGTATGGGCCCGGCGCTTATCGTCTCCCCGTTGCTTTCCCTCATGCGTGATCAGGTTGAGGCGGCGTCCCGCGCGGGAGTGCGCGCTGCAATGGTGAACTCCGCGAACGTCACCGAATGGGATGAGATCCGTATCCGCCTCGAAGCTGACGAGCTTGACGTGCTCCTGGTCGGCCCCGAACGCCTCAATAACCTGGCGTTCCGCGAGCAGTGGCTACCATACCTGCTGCCGCGCCTGGGTCTGCTCGTTATTGATGAGGCGCACTGTATTTCTGACTGGGGCCATGATTTCCGCCCCGATTACCGACGCATTGGCTTGCTCATTAAGTCTCTGCCGGCGGGCGTGCCGGTGCTGGCGACAACCGCGACCGCGAATGACCGTGTGAGCCGCGATATTGCCGAACAGCTCAGCACTGACACCGCCCCCGTGCACGTAATCCGCGGCCCGCTTTCCCGCGAGTCCCTGCGCCTGGGCGTTCTGACCCTGCCTGATGAAGCGCAACGCATCGGCTGGCTGCTCACACACCTGAACAGCCTGCCCGGTTCGGGCATTATCTACACGCTGACTGTCTCTGCGGCAGAAGATACCGCAAACGCCCTGCGTGCCTGTGGCTACGACGTGCTCGCCTACACCGGAAAGACCGACCCGGATGAGCGCATGGCCGCCGAGCAGGCTCTCAAGGAGAACCGCGTCAAGGCCCTCGTGGCGACCAGCGCTCTCGGCATGGGCTTCGACAAGCCCGACCTGGGGTTCGTGGTGCACTTGGGCGCGCCCTCCTCTGCGGTGAGCTACTACCAGCAGATCGGCCGTGCGGGCCGCGGGGCCGCCAACGCGGATGTCCTGCTGCTACCCGGGCGCGGGGACCGGGCCATCTGGGAGTACTTCGCGACCTCCTCGATGCCGGAGGAAGAGAAGGCCCTGCAGGTGTTGGCCGCCCTAGAGCAGACCCCCGAGGGCCTGAGCCTTGCCGCGCTGGAGGCGCGTGTGCAGCTGCGCCGCTCAACCCTGGAGCTGCTGCTCAAGGTCCTGGACGTCGAGGGCGCCGTCGCGAAGGAGGGGAGTCGCTGGTGCCGCACCTCCGCTGCCTGGAGCTACGACCGCGAACGCTACGCGGGGGTTGCGCGTGCGCGCGTGCGCGAGCAGGAGTCCATGCTGGAGTACGAGCGGACGGAGGGGTGCCGCATGGTGTTCCTCGCCCGCCAGCTCGACGATACCTCCGCTCAGCCCTGCGGGCGATGCGACCGGTGCGCCGGACCCTGGTACTCGACACAGGTTCCCGAGGAGGCGCAACAGGCGGCGCGTCAGAGCTTCGCCATCGTGGGGGTTCCGGTGGAGCCGCGCCGCATGTGGCCTACCGGTCTGGACCAGCTGATGGGCGCCTCCGCTCCGCGCGGCCGCCTGTCGAAGGAGGAGCAGGCCAAGCCCGGTTATGCGTTGGCGCGCCTGAGCGATATGGGGTACGGAACGCGCCTGCGCGAGCTCTTCGCCACGAACGAGCTTGGTGAGCCGGTTGATTCCGAGGTGCCGACTGACCTGGGCCGCGCCTGCGTGAAGGTGCTGGCGGCGTGGCAGTGGGGTGCCGCGGGGCGACCGACCGCGGTGCTGACGTTGCCGTCGCCGGTGCGTCCTCGCCTGGCGCAGTCCCTGGGTCGGGGGCTGGCTGCGGTGGGTCGCCTGATGGATTTGGGGCAGGTTTCTTTGGTGGAGGAGCCCCGCTTCTTCGGTGGTAATAGCGCCTTCCGCTGTGCCGACGTTCTGCGTTCTTACCTGGTTCCGAGCGAGGCGCTGGACTACGTGCGCGAGAACCGCTGCGCGGTCCTGCTGGTTTCGGATCTGGTGGATTCCCGCTGGGCTAACACGGTGGTGGCCCGCGCGTTGAGGGAGGCCGGGGCTGCCGCGGTGTATCCTTTCTCTTTGGCCGCTACTCATTAGTCGCGTTTCACGCCCTTTTACTCCCCGACGAGGTTATATGTCATATTCGGAATATTTAAATTTGACGGTTGTTGACGGTTCTTCCACCGTGCTCAGTGACATTCCCGCGCGTGCCAACCACCGTGAGTGGATGGGCCTTGCCCTGGCGGAGGGGAAGGCCGCCGGTGAGCGCGGCGAGATTCCCATCGGCGCCGTCGTCGTGGATGAGCACGGGACCGTCGTCGCCTCCGCCGGCAACACCCGCGAGCGGGAACACGACCCCAGTGCCCACGCGGAGGTGAACGCGATTCGGCAGGCGGCGGCGCGGCTGGGGCAGTGGCGGCTGGAGGGATGCACCCTCGTGGTGACCGTCGAGCCCTGCCTCATGTGTGCCGGCACGATTCTGGCCTCGCGCGTCTCGACGGTGGTTTTTGGCGCCTGGGAGGAGAAGACGGGCGCCTCCGGTAGCCGCTACGATGTGCTGCGGGACGGGCGGGTGGCACCGGCCCCCGAGGTGTATGCGGGGGTGCGCGCCGAGGAGTGCGCACGGCTCATGCTGGATTTCTTCAGGGAGCGCCGCTCCTGAGCGCGTTCCTGACCGCGCTTCTCGGTGGTGTGCCCCTCGGCGATGTCCTTCAGTGGCGCACCCCTCGGTGGTGCCCTGTCGCCGGTATTCCGCTGCGAATAATTCGGCGAGCGGATTCTGTCGATCTGCCCTGCCTCCCAGTCCAGCCCCCCGTCGCGCCCGGGGTTTGTCACCGGGGCCTGTCGCAGGGGCCTGTCGCAGGGGCCTGTTCCCTGGTATTGTAGCGGGGGAGGAGGCCTGGTGAAACCGGTCATGGGTTCGTGGCTTATTTGAACGAAAAACCCCAATTCTTTGAAAAATACTCCGAAAATTTCAAAAATAGACGCTTTTTCACCCGAAAATCCCCACAAAACCACACTTAACCGGGTCTACGATATATAAGCATCGGAGCCTGAGAACCCCTCCGCGTCCTTAAACAGGTATCGCGGAACGCGGTCCTCGGGCTCGTACTTTTACCCGTTTCTACCCGTTGTACAGATTGAAGGGACCGCCGTGCTTCGCGTTGATAACATCTGGGCCAAGGGGCGTCACCACGCCCTTTTTGGCCGCACCACTTTCTCAGTAGGTGGGGGCGAAGTCATCATCGTTCAGGCCGACAGCCAGATGGAACGTACCTCCCTGGGCCTGGCCCTCACCGGCCGTTTGCCCCTGTCGGGCGGCGAGATTTACTGGAGCGCCGGCGATGAGGAGCCTCAGCCGATTTCAATGAAGAAGCTGCGCCGCATCAGCGACATTATCGATTCCCCCGATGTGACCGCCCCGGAGCAGCACATGCGCGTGCACGACTATGTCTCTGAGATGCTCTCCTACAATCTGCCGATTTTTGGTCGTTCCCGCGCGGGCCGCTGGTTGAAGGAGCGCGGCCTCGAGGATTTGGACGGCCTGTGGATGGACGAGCTGGACGGCGAGATGAACATCGAGCTCATGGCCGCCCTGGCACAGAGCAGCCCCTCGGATCTGCTGGTCTTCGATACCCCGTCGCGCCACCTGAACCACACGCGCATGTGGCTTCCCTTCCTCGAGGAGCTGGCCAACGATGAGGACCGTCCGCGCACCGTGGTGGCGATTGTCCCGCATATTTCCGATACCTGGCACGGCGCGCGTGCCGTGGTGGGTAGCGTCCACATGGATCAAGAGGGGGAGTTCGAGGCTCCGGAGGACGAACCGGCGGAGGAGCCGACCGAGCCGGAGATTGACGTGTTTGAGGTGCGTGAGGTGGAGGAAATCCCCCTGACCTCTTCGATTCCCCTCACCCCCGCGGCCGGGGTAGCGGCCGAAACCACTGTTGTGGCGACCCCCGTTCCCGCGGCGTCCGGCGTGACCGAAGCCGTTCGGACCGTTGACCAGAAATCCACTGATCAGAAACCCAACGCCCAGAAGACCGCTGAGAAGGAGTAAGAATGACTGTTCTGCGTGTTGCTCTTGTTGAGCTTAAGCGCCTGACCAGCGGTGTTTTGCCGGTTCTGGTGCTCATTGCGATGTCCTGCATCCCCCTGCTGTACGGCGCCCTGTACCTGTACGGCAACTGGGACGCCTACGGCCACGTGAACGGCATCGTGGGTGCCCTCGTGGTTGAGGATGAGGGCGCGACGGATTCTTCCGGTCAGCAGGTGAATACCGGTGCCGAAGTGAAGAAGAATCTCCTGGACGCCGGCACATTTGATTGGCGTCAGGTTCCGACCCGCGAGGAGGCCGTCGACGGCGTGGAGAAGGGCACCTACGATTTTGCGTTGGTGATTCCGAAGAATTTCTCCCGTAACCTGCAGAGCGCCGCGGCGTTTAAGCCGGATGCCAACGGTAATACGGGCACGATTGATCCCCAGTCAGCCGGTATTGAGATTATTACGAATGACGCGAACAACTACGTGCTGACGAATATCGTGACGAAGGCGGGCACATCGGTGCGTGATTCGGTGGCGTCGAAGGTGGGTAATGCCACTGCGAATGCGTTGCTGGCAAGCTTCACCACGATTCACTCGAAGATGGGGGAGGCAGCCAGCGGCGCAGAGAAGGTGAACACCGGCACGGTCAAACTGGCCGATGCGATTGTTCAGCTCAAGGACGGCTCGGCCACGGTGAACGACGGTGCCCTCAAGCTGAAGGACGGCACGGTCACCCTTTCTGATGGTACGACCCAGCTGGCGGATGCGCAGAAGCAGCTGGCCGATGGCGCGGATAAGCTGGCAAGTGGTGCGGCAACCCTGGATTCGGGCGCCGCAACCCTGGATTCGGGCGCCGCGAAGCTGGTGGACGGCTCGACGACCCTGAAGAACGGCACTTCGACCCTGGCTTCTGCCGCGGCTTCGGCTTCTGATGGTGCGTCGAAGCTGAAGGATGGCTCGGCCACCCTGGCTCAGGGTACTTCTTCACTGAAGGACGGCTCGGCCGCCCTGGCCCAGGGCGCGAACAGCCTGGCTGAGGGTGTCCACAAGCTGCGTCAGGGCCTGGATGAGTCGGGTATCCGCGAGCTGCCGGGCCAGCTGAACGCGATGTGTCAGCACCTGCAGCAGACGGATACCTCCGCCCCGAGCGGTGATTTCGGCCGCGACCTGTCGAATACCGTGGTGTCGGCGAGTGCGCAGAGGCTTCGCGAGCGTCTGGCTCCGATGGTGGCCGCTGGCACCATGACCCAGCAGCAGGCCGATGAGCTGGTGTCTTCGGTGGATTCCGATGAGTTTAAGGGTGAGGTGGCAACGCTGAACCAGAAGGCTCTGGAGTCTCATCTAGCCTCGCGCAGTGCGGCTGCCGCAGATGCTATGTCGAAGCTGCAGGCCCTGAAGTCGAGCCACTGCGTCGCGGACGGTTCTTCGTCCTCGGCGGCTAAGATTCAGACCCTGGTGTCGGGTGTGGACGCGCTGGATGAGGCTTCCACCTCGGTGGCGAAGGGTGCTTCTTCCCTGGCTGAGGGTGCGGCCCGCGTTGATAGCGGGGCCTCTTCACTCGCCTCGGGTGCGGCTACCCTGGCCGATGGTAACGCCCAGATTGCTTCGGGTGCATCCTCTCTCGCTTCGGGTGCCGCAACCCTGGCTGAGGGCACCGAGAACCTGAAGTCGGGTACCGATTCGCTCAAGAGCGGTACCGCGACCCTGAAGGACGGCGCGAGCACCCTGGCCGAGAAGGAGCAAGCCGCCGTCGAGGGCCAGCAGAAGGTGGCCGACGGTGCGTCGAACCTGAAGGATGGCGCGTCCCAGCTCGCCGAGGGTACGGAGAAGCTGGCCAGCGGCACGGATCAGCTGAATAGCGGTGCCTCGGAGCTGAAGGATGGCACCTCCTCCCTGCAGAGCGGCCTGGCTTCTGGCACGAAGCAGGTTCCGAACCTTTCGGAGTCGGAGCAGGCGAAGGTGGCCGACACGATGTCGAACCCGGTGACGCTCTCGCACAATTCCCTGGCTTCGGGTCGTAACTACGGTGAGGGCATGGGCCCGTTCTTCATGTGCTTGGCGCTGTGGATTGGTGGCCTGATGCTGGTTCAGACGCTACGCGTGATGAATAACCGCGCGTTGGCTTCGCACGCCCCGTCGGTTCGCGTGATGCTCGGTAGCTGGATGCCCTTCGGTCTGGTGGGTATTGCTCAGGCGACGCTCATGTTCGTGGTGATTAAGTTCGGTCTGGGCTTTGAGATGGCTCACCCGTGGTTGGCGTGGTTGTTCCTGTGCTTTGTGGCTCTGGTCTTCACCGGATTTATTCACGGTCTGACGGTGTTCTTGGGTGCTCCCGGCAAGTTGGTGGCTCTGGTGGTCCTGATTCTGCAGCTGGTGACCGGCGGCGGCACGATGCCGTACGAGACTCTACCCGAGTCGATTCGTTGGATGCACGATTTCTTCCCGATGGGTTATGCGGTGACGGGTATGCGTCGCCTGTCGTACGGGGTGAACGAGTCGAGCCTGTGGGGCATCATGCTGGTTCTGGCCCTGTGGGGTCTGGCGGGCTTGCTGCTGGGTTACCTGGGCACGCGACGTGATCGCACCTGGTCGTTGAAGAAGCTCGCACCGGAGATCACTGTCTAATAAAATAGAGGTATACCTGCAAAAAGGGAGGGAGGACTTCTGATGTTGCAGCGACCAGTCGCTGAAGCTGCAAGTCGTCGTCCCGGCCGTACTGGTAAAACTCAGTTGAAGTTGTTCAACGCTGCTATGGATATCATGACCCAGAAGGGGCTTGAGTACGCCACCGTTGAAGAGGTGGCTACTCGGGCGGGTGTTTCTAAGGGAACCGTGTATTACAACTTCGGTTCCAAGAAGACTATGGTGGATCAGCTGGTTCAGTACGGCACGCAGTTGCTGTTGAGCGATGCGCGCCGCGCGGCGTCGGCCCAGTCCGACCCGCGTGAGGCGTTGCGGAGTGCCGTTCGTGCCGCGTTTCAGTACCTCGAGGACCGCCCGGGCTTTACCCGGATGTGGCTCTCGGAGGCCTGGAAGGGTGCGGAGGGTTGGACCGAGACGATGAGCGATAACCGTCAGGATCTTCTGGAGTATCTGGAGGAGATGACGGAGGCTGTGGCTCGCCGCTACACGGTTGATACCGCTCAGAATCCTCGTGCGATTGCGATCTCTATGTTCGGCGCGATTTACATGCTTGCCATGGATCGCGAGGTCCATCAGGTTGACCGCAACGCTGAGGACGCGACGCGTGCTGTCATGCTGGTTATAGATGGGTATATCCGTCATTAGACGAACCCGCCGGGTTCGTTGATGTTGCCGGGACTTCGGTGTCGGGTGTCGAAAAAGGGCACGGTAAAAGGGACGTGAAAAGGGCGACACCCGGTTACCGCACGCGTTTTTGTCCCGGCGGGAGAAGATACGGCCCGCCCCTGCGCTTTTCTTGCCCTTTTGTCTTGGGGTGTGCTACACTTTTCCACTGTTGGTGGTGTGTCCGAGCGGCCGAAGGTGCATCACTCGAAATGATGTTTGGTGTAAAAGCCAACGGGGGTTCAAATCCCTCCACCACCGCACCAACGAAAACCCGTCGAGCTGAGCTCGGCGGGTTTTCTGTTTGCCGAATTACGCGGCTCGCCTGTGAATGTATATGCGAGTGCGAGTAAAATTTATGCCATGCGTATTAAGATTCTTGACCACCCGCTGGTCGCCCACAAGATTAGTGTTCTGCGCGATAAGAACACCCCTTCCCCGATTTTCCGTCAGCTGGTTGACGAGCTGGTGACTCTCCTGGCCTACGAGGCTACTCGCGAGATTCGCGTGGAGGAGGTTGAGGTGGTGACTCCGGTGGCTACCACGACCGGTGTGCGCATTGCCAACCCGAAGCCGCTGGTGGTGCCGATTCTGCGTGCTGGTCTGGGCATGCTGGAGGGCATGACCCGCATGGTGCCGACCGCCGAGGTGGGTTTCCTGGGTATGGCTCGCAACGAGGAGACCCTGGACATCGTGACCTATGCCGAGCGTCTGCCGGAGGATTTGACGGGCCGTCAGGTGTACCTGCTGGATCCGATGCTGGCCACCGGCGGCACCCTGATCGAGGCTATTAAGTTCTTGCGTAAGCGCGGTGCCGAGTCGGTAACCTGCGTGTGCCTGATTGCCGCCCCCGAGGGTATTGCCGCCCTGGAGAAGGGCGTTGAGGGCATGGAGAATGTGGACCTGTTCCTGGCTGCCCGCGATGAGCGCCTGAACGAGAAGGCTTACATCGTTCCCGGCCTGGGCGATGCTGGCGATCGCCTGTACGGCCTGGCTGAATAATTTTTGATTCGGCTTCGCGAGACGGTTTCGCGAGACCAATTGTGCGCCGTCCCCGCGCTGGCTATTTCTGTAGCCCGCGCGGGGATGCTTTTGTCTAATAGGGCGTGCGTACGATGCGGGATGGGTGGTGTCGATGATCCCCCCGTCGAGTGGGGGATGATTCAAAAAATCTACATATGATAAGAATCACTTCATGTGGATATTGTTGGGTTAATGAGGGGTATTTGAGGGTCTCTCAAGCTTTGATTGAGGGCATGAAAATACAGTGCTCCGCGTCATCATGCCGCTTTAGATGAATATTTATGTAGATGGGGTACGACGGGCCTTGATGCGGGACGAGTCTGGCCCGGATGAGTGGGGATGTATTGTACTCCTTTTTGGATGCGGAAAGTATCCACGATGCCGAATCCGCTTGATTTATCCGTCAAATAGGAGAAATATTAAGAGAAAGGATTGATGCTCGAACAGGTATTAGGGACTGTTGGGCCACGCGTCACTTCCGGCGCACCCCACCACCATGTAGGTAAGGCAATTCCTACGTAGATTTTGAGAGAAGGCTGAACCATGTCAGGTGCTGTACCTGGATACGTCCACATCTCCCAGCGAGGCCGCGCCGCGAAGCGTCAGGCCGTCCAGCCTCATCGTCCCGCCGCACCCGCCGCAACCTTGCGTCCGATGACATTCTCCGCGGGGGATTCCTCCGCCCACAAGAATGCTCAGGAGAACGAGGCTCGCGGCTTCGTGCTGTACGTGGGTCTGAATGAAGAGCTTGCCGCCGCAAACGGCACCTCCCTGGTGCGCATCGTTCAGGACCTGCGCACCTACGCCCACCACCTGGCCCCCGAATCTGAGTCTTACGCCGCCGTGGCGCTGGCTCCCGTGAACGCCGAGGGTAGCGACCTTGAGGTGGTCCGTAACGCGCTGGGCGATCCGACCGCCGTGTACACCTACCCGGAGGCGAACGCCGCCCGCGAGGTGGAGGGTATGAACGGCCACTCCTCGGGCGTGCTGATTGACCTGGCGCGCCGCGAGGTGTTCCTGGATGGTGAGCCGCTGATGCTGACCTTCAAGGAGTTCGAGTTGCTGGCCCACCTGGTTGAGAATAGCTCCCGCACGGTTGGCCGCGAGGAGCTGCTGAAGGCCCTGTGGAGCTCGGGTGACGAGCACCCGCACGAGCGCACGATTGACGTTCATATTCGTCGCCTGCGTTCGAAGTTGGGTCGCCTCTCGGGCACCGTGCGTACGGTGCGCGGTCAGGGTTACCGCTTCTTTGAGCACCCCGAGGTCGTCGTCTGGGCGGCCCCGGAGTACTCCATCTAGGCTTGTAGTTTTAGGGTGCACCCCGGTGCGCCGGCCCCGTGCCGGTGTGCCGGGGTTTACTCATGCCCGGGTGGCGGGTACGCGGGATGTATCGGCGCGCTCTGGATAAAATGGGTGTATGGCTGAGAATTCTTCCAACACTGCATCCGGCTCGCACCGTAGCGGAGCTAAGCGCCTGATTATTATGCGCCATGCGGAGGCCGATTGGGGCCTGAACGATTTCGACCGTCCCCTGACTAAGCGCGGTCACGAGCAGGCTGCCGCCGCGGGTGCCTGGCTGGCTTCGCGCGGCTATATTCCCGAGCAGATTATGTCTTCGTCGGCGTTGCGCACGCGCCAGACGACCACCTGGGTTGCGGACGGCCTGGGTTCGAAGGCCCCGACCGCGCATCTGGATGAGGGTCTGTACGAGGTTTCGGCCGCCCGCATCATTGCGCGCATTAACGGCGTTTCAGAGAACGTTCATTCGCTGATGGTGGTGTCGCACCTGCCCGGCGTGCAGGATGCCGCGCAGCGCCTGATGAGCCCCGACTCCGATCCGAACGCGTCGATGGATGTGTACTATGGCTTCCCGCCGTCCTCCATCGCGGTGTTTGAGGTACCGGGGGAGTGGGCCCTGCTGGATGGCGCGGATGCGCGCCTCGTGGACTTCAAGAGCTTCTAGGTTGTGCGCCCGATACTGTGTACCCGATGAAATGGGCATAGCAAAAGCCCCGTACCAGCTGGTACGGGGCTTTTAGCGGCGGAGACGGGGGGATTTGAACCCCCGGTCGAGTTTAACCCCGACCCTTCATTAGCAGTGAAGTCCATTCGGCCGCTCTGGCACGTCTCCACGGTGCGCTCGTGAGCGCATCCCTATAAGAATATAGGCTGTTTTGCGCTTGGTCAATTTGACCCATGCTCGGGAGATATTTCTGAGCGTGTGTTGCTCTATAGGGTGGGCTATGGATTTGTAGGCTTTGAGGCTCATATGCATTTTCGATAGACTGCTACTGTCCAACCGATAAATAGAGGGCGTCTCTGATGTTTTATCTTCCGATATAAGCACAGTCAGAGGCACCTCATCACTCAGCAAAGCGAGAAGTCATGTCTGAAAACCCCAACAACCCCCAGCCCCAGTTCAACCAGGCACCCCAGTACGGCCAGCAGGACCCCCAGTTCAATCAGCAGGCTCCTTACGGTGTGCCCGTTCAGACCCCTGAGCAGCAGGCTCAGGCGAAGAAGGCAAAGACCCTGTCGATTGTCTCTCTGGTGAGCGGTATTGTGAGCTTCTTTGTCCTCGGTTTTATCCTTGGTGCTGTAGCTATTGTGACCGGCCGCCTGGCTATGAATAACCCCGAGCTGAAGAACCGCGGTATGGCTATTGCCGGTACTGTTCTGGGTGTCGTCAGTATTATTTTGCTGGTCGCTCTGAAGATTTTTGTAAAGCAGTAAGATTGAAGCTACCTGCAGTAGCCTCATGATTTGAGGAAGCCCGCGAGCGCCCCGTGCGCACGCGGGCTTTTGCATGCTTGAGGGGGCATTGCCGGAATGGGCGTGGTGTACGCAGCCGAAGCGTGAATATAGCTGCCGCTTCGGTGATAGGCTAGGAACAACACGGGCCAACGCCGACCAACCACAAAGGTGAGATGCCATGTCTCAGAATCCGCAGGGTTCAAACCCTGAAGACTCCGACCCCGAATACAACCAGCTGAACGAACAGCTTGCTGAGCTGTCTGCGCAAGATGGCCAGGATACGTCCGGTCAGCCTGCGATGTTGCCCGCGGATACCGTGCAGAAGATTATCGAGCGGACTGAGGGCGAGCGGGCCGCTCAGACTTCCCTGGTGCTCGGTCTTGTCAGCCTGATTTGCCTGGGTTTTATTGCCGGCGTGCCTTCTTTCATCATGGGCTATATCGGTATGTCTAAAGCGAAGGAAGCGGAGCGCCTGGGCGTTTCGGCTACAGCGGGTCGTAGGATGAGTAAGATAGGCACCTTTATAGCTTTCCTCATTTTCTTCTGCACGTGTGTCTTCATGCTTATGGGGATTATCGGTTCCCAGAGGGTTGCTGGCTATTCCCCCTATTAAACTTCCGGGTCGGCCGGTATCTTAGCCTGGGCGGGCACCATGAAGGTGCCTAATCCTCGCCGCCGAAAACAGATTACGGATATCGGGGCCTCCCCCGAAACACCTGTCGCGTATCAAGACTGAAAGATCGTGGTTATGATGTCTCAGCCTCCCCAGCCTCAAGAGCCGGACCCGTTCGACTACAATCCCGCGTACAACCAGCTCTACGAGGGCCGCGATGCCGGGCAGAGCGCGGGCGGCGAGCCGCGGAACGTCCCGGATACCTACAAGCCTACCGGGGCGTACACTCCGCCTCCTGCCTACCCGGAAAGCGTCCCGGGGAATATCATCATGCCCCCTGGCTTCCTGGAGGAGGGCCAGAAAGCGGCACAGCGTTCGTTGACGTTTGGCATTATCAGCGTGGTGCTCATTCTCCTCATGTATTGGATTCCCTACTCCACCCTCGGATCAATTATTCTGGGCGCCCTGGGAATTTCGGCCGCGCGAGACGCGGAACGCCACGGTGTGCCGGCAAAGGCGGGGCGCATCCTCAGCTGGATTGGCGTGGTCCTGCCCATCGCCCTGACGGTCTTTGCGATTATTGCCCTCCTATCGCTCCTTTTCACCCTGAAGGGATAGCCGAGTTAGCGGTTCGGCTGGCCGAGACTTCTGGAACCGAGCCCACCATCTTTTGTCTGCAACATGTAGAAGCCCCGTTTCTCGAATTGAGGCGCGGGGATTCCGCATATTCGCGGAATCCCGAACTAACGCTCGAGGTGTCTTGCGCGGGTCAGAATGACGGGTGTAGTTGCCCCCGTTCCGTTGATAGGCTAGGGTGAATATTGTTTAACACACACCTGCCGCACGAAAGTGAAACGCCATGTCTCGGAATCCGTGGGGTTCTGACTCCTACGATTACAACCCGGACTACAACCACCTGAACGAGCAGTACGATCAGAACAGCCAGTACGGCCAGTATGGGCAGGGTTCGTACGGCCAATACGGGCAGAGCTCTTACGGTCGGTACGGCCAGGGTTCGTATGGCCAGGGTTCGTATGGCCAATACGGGCAGAGCTCTTACGATCAGTATCCCTATGACCCGTACGGCCAAGACCTATATGGTCAGAATCAGTACGACCCGTACGGTTACCAGTATGACCAGCCCATGATGGTCCCAGCGGGTTTTCTGCAGAAGACCCCCGAGCAGTTTTTTGGTGAGAAGGCTGCCCAGACCTCCACTGTGCTCGGCGTTATCGGCTTGATTTGTATCGTGACTCTCAACTGGTGGCTGCTAGGTCTGCCCTCCCTGGTTCTGGGTGTTATCGGTATTTTCAAGGCGAATGAGGCGGAACGCTACGGTGCCGTTGCTTCGGCAGGCCGCATCTTGAACTGGATTAACGTAGCTGCTGGTGGCATATTCCTGGTGCTTTTCGGCGGAGCTCTTCTGCTGGCGCTCATGCTGGCTCTTTCGGATTCTGCCGCTAATTCAGAGTTGGTTGATGCCGCGCAGATGCTGGCACTTCTCTAAAAACTTTGCCCTTCTCGAAGAGGTAAGAGCCCCGCTCCTCACAGTGAGGAGCAGGGCTTTGCTGTACATATGCAGTATATTTTGCGTATTGGGCCGGACATGCTTGTTCCCTCTGATGGGAAGGTCTAGGGTGAAGTTAACACCCGGTATTGAAAGGTTGTGGATGCGATGTCGCAGCTACCCCAAAACAACGAAGCCTTCGATTACAACCCCGAGTACGCCAAGCTTTACCAGGAAGATGACAGCGTACAGTCCGACGCTGATGATATGGACGACAGGCTGCTACGTGCAAGCGAGCCCCCTTCCAATGTGCGGAGGGCGCAAGCCGGTGAAAGAGCAGCGAACTTCTCCCTGCTTTTCGGTGCCCTTGGCCTGCTATCTTTCTTCATAGGGTTTTGGTGGTCTGCCTATGGCATTGAAATCGGTATACTCATGGTCATCGTCGCACCATTCCTGAGTATCTTAGGTCTCCGGCAGGCATTCGTGGCACGACGGCACGGTAAGCACGCCATCGGGGGCATGATTCTCAGCGCGATGGGTATAGTCGTTGTCCTTGCTATCGTCGCCCTCATCATCATGATTCTGAGCGCCTTGTCCGGATTAAATGATGCAGGCCCGTCGAGGAGCCTGAACGCTCTTATGCTGTACTGGAACTAGCCTCGAGATAAATACAGAAAAGTCCTGCCCCTCATTGTGAGGAGCAGGGCTTTTCTGTGTATATGCCGTATGTTTCGGCAGGTGGAGCCTGACATGCTTGTTCCCTCTGATGGGAAGGTCTAGGGTGAAGGTAACACCCGGTATTGAAAGGTTGTGGATGCGATGTCGCAGCTACCTCAAAACAACGAAGCCTTCGATTACAACCCCGAGTACGCCAAGCTTTATCAGGAAGATGACAGCGAACAGTCTAGCCCGGATGCTTCTGACGAACAGCTACTATCCGCAAACGAGTCCCCGGATGACTCTTCGGATGGTTCTCCGGATGAGCCCGCAGATCAAGCGGTCGGTAAGGGAATGGCGAACTTCTCCATACTCTTTGGCTTCCTCGGTCCCCTGTCTTTCTTCCTAGGGGGTTGGCTAATTGTCCAAGGTTTTGGAGAAAATGGTACGCAGGTAGTTATCTTTTCACCGTTGCTGAGCATCCTGGGTCTCTGCCTGGGGATCTCGGCAAGACGGCACGGTGCTCGTGCCACCGGTGGGCTGGTTCTTAACGGGCTGGGGCTATGCTTTTTCATCGGTATCGCCTTCCTCATCATGTTGATTGCAAACGCTTTGTCAAACATGTCAAACATGCACTAACGACGCCCCCGGTAACTCGGAACGGCGTATGCAAAGAGCCCCGCTCCTCGATACGAGGAACGGGGCTCTTCGCGCTCCACACGTGGAGCAGAAGCTAAAACGCGGATGGTAAGGGATTTGAACCCTTGAGACGGGGTTACCGCCTACTGGTTTTCAAGACCAGCTCCTTCGGCCGCTCGGACAACCATCCTTGCGCTCCAGAGACCGGCATTTTATCTCAACGCCGTGCCGCAGGGCACTACGAGATTATCTCACGATGTATGCTTTCTGTAAATCGAGTGCCGATGAGGGCACATCCGCTCAGGAGGAGGGCTCATGCGAGCAATTATTGAGGAAAACCACGGCGGTCCCGAGGTGCTTCGGGTCAGCGAGATTCCCGCCCCCGTTCCCCGTTCGCGTGAGGTGCTCATCCGCGTTCGCGCCGCGGGAATCAACCGTGCGGATGCCCTGCAGCGCCGCGGATTCTACCCGCCCCCTCCTGGATCGAGCTCCATCTACGGTCTGGAAGTGGCCGGGGAAATCGAGGCCGTTGGCGAGGGGGCATCCGTCGAGAACTGCGGTCGTCCCGTGATGGCTCTGCTCCCCGGAGGTGGGTACGCCGACTACGTGACGGTTCCGGTGGACCTGCTGCTGCCGAAGCCCGAGAACCTGAGCTTTGAAGAGGCCGCGGCGCTACCCGAGGTGGCCGCCACGGTCTACTCCAACTTGGTACTGACCTGCGGCATGAGCATGGATCCCGCCGAGAACCTGCGCGAGGACGGGCAGAGCGCCACGGTGCTGGTGCACGGCGGCACCGGGGGCATCGGGGTGCACGCCATTCAGGTGGCACTGGCCGCGGGAACCCGCGTATTCGCCACGGTTGGGACCGAAGAGAAAGCGGAGTACGTGCGCTCGCTGGGTGCTGAACCCATCGTGTATCGGGAACATTCGTTCCGGGATGTCGTTCTGTCGGAGACCGGCGGACGCGGCGCGGACTACATCCTGGACGTCGTGGGCGGGCGGTACTTTGAGGATAACCTGCACACCCTCGCCGACGGTGGGCACCTGTGCATCATCGGGTTGCAGGGCGGACGAAAGGCCGAGCTGGATCTCGCGTACGCACTCACGCACCGGCTTTCGGTGCACGCCACGAGCCTGCGCAGCCGCCCCGAGGCCCAGAAGGCCGAGATTCTGCGCGGCGTGCGCGAGCAGATCCTCCCGCTGGTTGAGTCGGGTCGCATCGGCGTGGGTCTTGACCGGGTATTCCCCCTGGAGGCCGCGGCCGAGGCGCACGAGTACTTTGATTCCGGTCTGCACCGCGGCAAGGTGGTGCTGCGGGTCGATTAGACAGGTTTCCGTGGGGTGCGGAGAAAACCTTGTTGCCGCGCTCCGCGAAACGTGACATAAATGCTCATATTTCCCTGACGAACCGTCACCAAAAGAAGATTTAGGGTAACCTAAGTATAGATGGGTTTGTGGCTCACCGCGGAAGGTGATGCACGCATCCGACGCTCACCGGCCGCGAGCGACTCCCACCCGATAACCGTTCACGGCACACACCTAACGTAGAGGAGGACTCATGGGACTCAAAAGCTACCTGCAATCGCGCCGAGACGACGCCGAGCTCGGCAAGGGCATCTGGCGGCGCTCCCACGACCGCTTTATTCGCGGCATCGACCGATTCCACCAGGTTCTCGAGCGTCTGGCGGGCACCGAGTCCTCCGCCTCCATGATTGAGCTCATCGTGCCGGACGCCAACGAGCTTGCCGACCTCATCCCCCGGGTGCGTGCCGTGGCCATGGAGGCCCACCGCCTCGCCCCCAGCGACGGCGATATCCCCGCCTCGCAATTCGGCACCTACTCCGACCTCAACCGCGCCCTCTCCAAGGCCGGCAACGCCGTGGCCCTCTGCGCCGAGGCCCTGGCCATGGCCCGCTGCTTCGGCGAGTGCACCACCGGATGCGACCGCCAGGTGAGCGTGCACCGCCGCGTTGAGACCGTGGTGCAGCACGTGCAAGAGGCCGAACGTCTGATTCGCCGCGCCCAGAAGGAAGCGGCCGGCGAGCTGACCTTCGACGACGGAATCCCCGTGGGACGGACCGAACTCGTCGAGGCCTAGTGGTGCGTCAGTTTGATGCTCCACCGGGCACACGATACGCTTAAAAGAGAGGTGCATGACACCCCGCAAGCGGTTCAGTCACAATGGACGTGACGATGGTACGCAATCGAGAATCGCAGCTCGGTCCAGGCCCTCTACGGCACAACCAATGCATTAACGATTGACGGAAGAAGTCACACACCATGTTTGAATTCCATCGGAACGAGCGCGCGCGCCAGCTGCGCCCCAGCCTCTCCCGCTCCTGGTTGCTCGTTCGCGCCAACGCCAGCGAAGACGTTTTTGAGCAGGCCTTCGAATCCGAGGCCGATTCCATCATTATTGACCTCGAGGACGGTTGCCCGCCCGAAGAGAAGGACGCAGCCCGCGAACAGGTCGTCCGCATGCTGAACTCCGGCGTGGTTGCTTGGGTTCGTATCAACGCCATCACCACCGAGCACTGGTGGAAGGACGTCAAGGCCCTCAAGAACGTGAAGGGTTTGCGAGGCGTCATGCTCGCCACCGCCGAGCACGCCACCGACATCGACCGTACCTCAGCTGAGCTGCCCGCCGGTACCCCCATCATCGCGCTGATTGAATCGGCCCTGGGCGTGCACCACTCGGTCGAGATTGCCCGCGCCATCGGTACCTTCCGCCTGGCCTTCGGCGCGGGCGACTACCGCCGCGACACCGGTTCCTCCGCAACCCCCATGGCCCTGGCCTACGTGCGTTCGCAGCTGGTCATCGCCTCCACCTTGGGTGGCCTGCCCGGCCCCATCGACGGCCCGACCCTCGGCGCATACGGCGCTGACCTCTCCAAGGCGTGCGGCTTCGCGAACGACCACGGCATGACCGGCAAGATTACCCTGGATATCCGCCAGGCAGAGACCATTAACGCGGCCTTCTCGCCCAGCGAGGTTGAGATTGAAGAGGCCCACCAGATGCTCGACGTGCCCATCGACGGCCCCCGCGACGGCTCCTACCTGCCGCGTTACCTGCGTGCAAAGAAGGTCAAGGAACTCGCCAAGGTTTACGGCCTGTGGGGCAAGACCGACAGCGACTTCCAGCGCGCATCCAAGTAACGCGCCGGCCCTATAGCGAAGGCCGCGCATCCGACCCCTCGGAGGGACTCGGGTGCGCGGCCTTTGGTTTAACGCTCCGGCCACCGACCGGCGGACGGGCTTGGCGACTAGTTGCGCGGGGAACGGCCGCCCGTAAGGGCGTGCGCGGCAACGTAGGACGTCGCCAGGGAAATCACGATGGGCACCAGGAACGAGGTGTCGTCCTCGTAGACGGCGCGGTAGAAGAACCAAACCGCCAGCGAAATCACGAGCGCCAGCACGTAGACGATGGCGAAGCGCACGGTGGGGGTGAACGGGGCGCGCTGCGAGGAGCCCTTGCGGGCGGAGGTGCGGGACGAAGACATGAGGCCTCCCGGGATAGAGCGAGCTGTCGGACGCCTCGGAACGGGGTCGGGGCCTCGCGTGCCGAAGACGATACTAAAAACCGCCGCAACACACCGGAAACCGGCCTTGTTACGGCGGATGTGGAGCCCCCAGTGGGATTCGAACCCACGACCTTTTCTTTACGAGGGAAATGCTCTACCCCTGAGCTATAGAGGCACATACGCTACCTGCCGCGTTGAGACGGGCTTTCCGCGGAACAGTGCATACCCCGCAATAGTACCAAAAAGGTGGGGGAGAGGCGAATCATCGCGTTGCTACGGCGGCTCCGCGCAAGAGCCCCGCGCGGACGCGTCATGCACCCGCCGCGTCGGCGGGATAAGATGAACCTAGCGTTATCCGTGCGCCCCGGCACCGATTCTTAGGAGGAATACCATGACCTCACCCTTTACCCGCCGCGCCCTGCTCATCGGCGCGCTTCCCGCCGCCGCACTGGGTCTGAGCGCCTGCGGCTCTTCCCAGGCCTCCTCTACCGCCTCCGCGAGCGGCTCGGCAGGCGGTTCGGCGAGCGCGACCTCGGAGAGCACCGCCGCAGCATCGGCGAGCGCATCCGCAAGCGCTTCCGCCTCAGCCGACTCCTCGAGCTCCGCATCTGCTACCGCGGATGACGGCTACGTCGGCTACCGCCTCAACCGCGAAGTACCCGGCGCGGGCACCGCAACCCTGTACACCGACTTCCAGTGCCCCTACTGCGCCAAGGCAGAACCCAAGTTCGAAGAAGCCGCCAAGAAGCTTGACGGCATCATGAACGTGACCGTGCGCCACATGCCGCTGAACATGCACGCCAACGCCGTGCCGGCCGCCCTGGCCGTGCAGGCCGCAGAGGCACAGGGCAAGCACCTCGAAATGGCCGATAAGCTCTTCGCCACCCAGAACGACTGGAAGGGCATCAAGGAGCGCGATAAGCTGCGCACCCTCTTCAACGACTACGCCAAGGAACTGGGCCTGAACACCGAAGAGTTTGATAAGGCTCTGCTCGACTCCGAAACCATCAAGCCCATTCAGCGCGACTACGAGCACGCCGTGAAGATCGGCGTGAAGGGCACCCCCACCTTCGCCGTGAACGACAAGGTCATTGAGGGTCTGGATTCCTCCTCCTCGGTGGATGACCTGGTCAGCACCTTCAAGCGTGAAGCTGGCGTGAAGTAGTGGCGCACATTCAGCTCTCCGGCGGTCAGCGCGCCGAAATTCACCCCGACGGGTTCAGCGACCACGGCCACGTCCTCGAAATCGGTGGCGCCGAACAGTCCCACGTGGACGTGCAGAACCCCGACTACGTGTTCTACGAGTACCTGCGCCGCATCGCAAACGCGGTGGATGCGCTCGCACCCGCCGGCGAGCCCATTACCGCCGCGCACCTGGGCGCGGGGGCGCTGACCCTTGTGCGCTATATTCAGGCGACCCGCCCCGGCTCCCGCCAGGTTGCCGTGGATATTGAACCCGAGCTCATGGGCTTTGTAACGGACCGCCTGCCGCTACCCGCCGGAACCGACTGCCAGCTGGTGATCGGTGACGCCCGCGAGCAGCTGGCGAACCTGCCCGAACTGCTGGGTGTGCCCGGCTTCGACGCGATCATTCTCGACATCTTCACCGGCATGGACGCGCCCGCCCACCTGGCGAACCGCGACTTCTACCGCGAGCTCAGGGACTCCCTGAGCGAGCGCGGCCTGGTTGCGGTCAACGTGGGTGACGATGCGGGCCTGCCCTTCTTCCGCCTGCAGGCGGCAGCCATGCTCGAGGTTTTTGACCACGTGTGGTGCCTGTGCGAGAGCTCGATGCTCAGTGGTGAGAACGAGGGAAACCTCGTACTGATCGGTACCTCCCGCGAGCTGGACGAGGACACCCGGGACCGACTGTACGCCCTGGGCCCGCATCCGGCGGAGGTGCTCACCACCGAAGAGTTGCGCGAGTTCCTGGACAGCCTGGAAGATTAGGCTCGAGATTTAAACCGTTGAGGCGGGTACCGACCGGGTACCCGCCTCAACGGTTTTCTATATGCCGTGCACCGGCGAACCCCGCTCCGTCACCCGTGGACGGGGCCTATTCGGGCAGCGGCACGGGAACGGGCTCCTCGCCCTCACCCTGCTGCCTGGAAGAGTCGCTCTGTGCGGTGGTTAGCGTAATGCCCACGCTCGCGGTCATGAGCAGACAAATCGCCACCCAGCGAATCGGGCCGGTCTCCTGAGTCAGTAGCGCCCAACCGGCAATCGCCGCGATGGCGGGCTCCAGGCTCATCAACACGCTAAACACCTGCTGCGGCAGGTTGCGCAGAGCCATCAGTTCCGCGCTGTAGGGAATCACCGAGGCGAACATCGCGGTACCGAAAATCATGAGGAGTAGCACCGGGTCCTGGGCCGCGTTCCACAGCGGCTGAGGTGCCGGAACAACAGCCGCCACCGGGGCAATAAACGCAGCACCAACAAGCATCGCCACCGCCAGGCCGCTCGCACCCGGAACCAGGGTGCCAACCTTTGCGTTCGAGCGAATATACAGCGCCCAGAACACGCCGGCAATCAGCGCGAACGTCAGGCCCAGATAGTCGGTGTCCCTACCGACCGCCGCCTCGTAGCCGAGCACCAGCATGCCCGCCAGGGCGCAGAGCACCCACACCGCGTCGCGGAGCCTGCGAGTCAGCAGGGACGCCAACGCGAGCGGGCCCAAAAACTCCACCGCCACCGCCAAACCGATGGTGATACGGTCAATCGCGCAGTAGAAGAAGCCGTTCATCATGCCGAACGTTAAACCGAAAATGATGACAGCACGCCACTGCTCCTTCGACCAGGACAGCGGGCCCGGAGGCATCGTGCCGCCGCGGCGGGCACGCCAACGAGCAGCCAGCCACACGGCGCTACCCACCACAATGGAAGCAATCGCCAGACGGCTCACACTCACGGCGAGCGCGCCAAACAGCGGGAAGAGGGTCACCGCGAAGGCCGCGCCGAACTGTAGCGACGAGCAGGACATCAAAACAAACATGATGCCCAGGGCGGGGCGTTGGTGCGCGGTATGCTGCATGGTTCTCCTCGGGTTACCTCGTGAAGCGGCGGTGCTTCTTACGGGGTCTCGGATGGACGGGGGCAAGATACGCGCTTAAATAGCGCACCCCCGGGGCACGAGATACTATCCTACGTGCTACCCGGGGGCGCGAGAAAGAAGAGACATGCTCTCCAGCGCAATATTCAGCTGGGCTCTCTACGGCTACCTAGAGGCCCTTCGCCTCGCGGTCGGCCTTAATCTGCGTAGCCGTTGGAAGCGTAATGGAACTGGTCGCCATCTGCGCGATGTCTACCGCGTGCGCATCCACCGCGCCGGGGAGGTAGCGATCCATCTCCTCGCTATCACCGCGCTCCTGGGCCCGTTTTTGGGCGCGGGCATGCGAAATGGAGATGCCGATACTCGCCAGCACCAGCAGCGAGATGGCCAGCCAGCGAACCGCATCCGTCGGCTCGGCCAGCATAATAACGCCCACCAGCGCGGCAATCGCCGGTTCCAGCGAGAGCACCACACTGTAGATGTGCGCCGGCAGCAGGCGCAGGGAAGAGACCTCACCCAGGGCCGGGATGGCCGAGGCCAGCAGACCCATCAGGCAACCAATCGCCAGCAGGTGAACGTCCTGAGTCACCTTCAACAGGTTATTGCCACTCAGAATAAACGGGAACGGCAACACCAGCAGCGTAGATACGGCGTTGCCCATCACCATGCCGCCCATACCCGGGATGAGCGCGCCCACCTTCTCCGTCGCCAGGATGTAGGCGGCACGCGAAATCGCCGTCAGCACCGCGAAGAACACGCCCACCAGGGCAAAGTCCTCAGGCTTGGCCTGCGACTCGGCCGTCAGAATCGCCATGCCGCTAAAGGACAGGGCAATCCACACCAGGTCCAGCTTGCGGCGGGACATGACGGTCGCCAGCACCAGCGGGCCCATAAACTCGATCGCCACGGCAATCGCCAGCGGAACCTGCTCAATCGCCACGTAGAAGAAGGCGTTCGCGCCGGTAAGGGCCACGCCCAGCACGATGACCGCGGTCCACTGCGCGCGCGTCCACGCGAGAATATTCGGGCGGAAGAACACGTACAACAGGATGGTGGAGGTCAGCAGACGTAGCGCCACCACACCCCAGGGCCCCAAATCACCCATGAGCTGCTTCGCGAGGGCGGAACCGAATTGCGCGGAAATAATCGCGCCGGTCGCGTAGGCGACACCCAGCCCCTGAGTAGCCAGGGGAGAACGCGCAGCCGTGGGCGTGCTGGCGGAAGAAGTCATGGTAATCCTTTACAGCATGAAGCGTAAGCAAGTATCGACGGTACAGCCCAACCCGAATCGCCGTGAAACGGGTCACGCATTATGCAAACAATGAATAGTGTGTAACCTAGGACAATTTTACGCGGTTTAAAAAAGGGCGCAAATGAATGTGAAGCGATTTCAGATGCGCCGCCGCACCCGGCCGGACGACCGCGCTCAAGCCCTCGGTGAACAAGACTCTTCCAGCCTGCCGGAAGGCCCGCCCGTTCAGGAAATATTCACCCGACCGTGCTTTACTAAAGACATGATTGACCCCAAGAAGTCTCTATTCGATGAGGACGGCAACCCTCGCCCGGCGTTGACCACCACCCTCGATAACGTCCTGCGCCTGCAACGACCGCTCGCGCTGTCCATCGTCAAGAAGCTGCGCGAAGCGCACCCCGACGAAACCCCCGCACAGATCCACAAGCGCCTCGACCGCGCCTACCTACGCGACATCACCGCCATCGGCGGCGTGACCGGCGCATCCGCCTTCGTGCCCGGCGTCGGCACCATTACCTTCATGAGCCTCTCGGCGCTCGCCGTGGGCGGTTACATGGAGCGCACCGCCCTCTACGCCCAGGCCGTCGCCGAGCTGCACGGCGTGCACGTGCACGACCCCGAAACCGCCCGCTCCATGGTCATGGCCATCATGCTCGGCGAGGAGGGCTCGCAGCTCATGAACACCGTGCTGCTACAGACCGGTAAGGCAAGCGGCGTTTCCAACAAGTGGGGCATGCTGCTGGGCAACTCCTCCGGCGGCAAGATGTTCAGCGTCGAGCGCACCATCCGCAACCTGTTCATCCGTCGATTCCTCTCGCGTCAGACCGGCGCGCTACTCGGCCGTGCCCTGCCCTTCGGCGTGGGTGCTGTGGTCGGCGGCGGCGCAAACCTGGCTCTCGGCAAGGATGTCGTGCGCAACACTCGTAACGCTTTCGGCGACGCCCCGGCATACTTCCCCACGGAGCTCATGATTACCCCTCGCGCGCCGCGCGTAAAGTCCGAAGAGGACGAGTCCCCGGAGAGCACACGCAGCGAACGAGGCCAGATCGTGGATAAGGCCGGTTCGATTCTCAAGGGTGCGGGCAAGATCGCCGGTAAGGCTGCCGGAAAGGTCTTCACCCGCGGCAAGGGCCACGACGCTGAGACCGAAAACCGCCCCATGCTCGAGCGCTAAAACCCTCGCTGGTTAGCAGACATAGCAAAGCCCCAACACGTTGAAGACCCCGGATCCCTGAACTCAGGGACCCGGGGTCTTCAACGTTAAGACCGGCGCTCAGCCGATGCTACCGACTACGCGTTCTTTGCGTGATCGAGCAGCTGAGCCGCAATGCCGTTGTAGGTGTGCGGGGTCAGGTTCGACAGACGCTCCTCGGCCTCGGGGGAAAGGCCCAGGGTTGCCACAAACTCCTTGAGGCGAGCCGCATCCACGCGGTGACCACGAGTCAGCTCCTTCAGACGCTCGTAGGGGTTCTCCATGCCGGGAACACCCGCGATAGCCTCCGCGCGCATCACCATCTGGATTGCCTCGGCCAGGACCTCCCAGTTGGAGTCCAGGTCGGCAGAAATCACGTCGGCCGCGATGTCCAGGCGCTTCAGGCCCTTCACCACGTTCGAGATGGCCAGGACCGAGTGACCGAAGGCCACGCCGATGTTGCGCTGAGCCGAGGAATCGGTCAGGTCGCGCTGCCAGCGGGAGGTCACCAGGGTCGAGCCCAGCGAATCCAGCAGGGCGTTGGAGAGCTCCAGGTTAGCCTCCGCGTTTTCGAAGCGAATCGGGTTAACCTTGTGCGGCATGGTGGACGAACCGGTCGCACCGGCCACCGGAATCTGGCGGAAGAAACCAATCGAAATGTAGCTCCACACATCGGTGCAGAGGTTGTGCAACACGCGGTTGAAGTGCGCGATATCCGAGTACAGCTCGGCCTGCCAGTCGTGCGACTCAATCTGGGTGGTCAGCGGGTTCCAGGTCAGGCCCAGGTGCTCAACGAAACCGCGAGAAATCTTCTGCCAATCGGCGGTGGGCACCGAGGCGTAGTGCGCGGCATAGGTGCCGGTCGCACCGTTAATCTTGCCGAGGAACTCGGTGGCCTTCACGTGCTTGACCTGACGCTTCAAGCGGTAGGCGAGCACGCCCATCTCCTTGCCCAGGGTGGTCGGGGTTGCGGGCTGACCGTGGGTGCGCGAGAGCATGGGAACCTCGCGGCCCTCCTCGGCCAGGTTCAGCAGAACTTCAATCAGCTCCTCCGCGGCGGGAATCCACACGTTCTGCACGGCGTCCTTGATGCCCAGGGCGTAGGAGAGGTTGTTAATGTCTTCGGAGGTGCAACCGAAGTGAACCAGCGGCACCAGGTGGTCCAGGCCCAGGCCTTTCAGGCGGCGACCGATGTAGTACTCGACGGCCTTCACATCGTGAACGGTCACGGCCTCAATCTCGGCCAGCTCGGCCACGGATTCGGTGTTGAAATCGGTCACGATGGCGCGCAGGTCCTTCTTCTGCTCCTCGCTCAGCGGGGACAGGCCCGGTAGCACCTTGTGCTCGCACAGGTAGATGAACCACTCGACCTCGACGTGGATGCGGTCGCGGTTCAGCGCCGCCTCAGAAAGGTAGTTCGTCAGGGGTGCGGTGACGGAGGCGTAGCGTCCGTCCAGGGGGCCCAGAGCGAGTTCGCCGGTGCCCAAATCGATACGGCCAGAAGGCAGGATGGTGTTATTGGTGTGAGACATAACTCCATTTTCGCATGGATCGCCGGAAAATGCGGGCGGGGTGCGGGGCGGTGGGCGGTTGGAGGGGGCTCTGGATAGTGGTTTGGGCGAAGGCCCAGACTGCGGTCCGGGTGGTGTCGGGGATGGTCCGGGCGGCGCCCGCCGCGGGCGCGCCGACTCCAACGGGTGGGCGCTTTTTCGGTTCCGAAGCGGCTCCGGAGTGGCTTCGAGGCAATCTTTGCGCGGAAATATGACGGCGGCGGAAGCTGTGGATAAAGCACTTTGCGGGTTCTGCAGCTCAAATCCGTGCGGATTTTTCGTTTTGTGGGGTCGCTATCCACAGGCGGCTAAAAGCCGGGGGAACAACGCCGGCCCGCCCATAGGCTGGAACCAAAGTCCACCCGCTAAGCCGGTATTCGTAACCGGCCCCTCCGAAAGGACGCGCCGTGCCCACCTTCGTCGATTCCACACCGCCATCTGCGCCTCCGGGAACCCCCAACCCGCCCAGCACCGCGGATATTCTGCATGCTGCCGGGCACCTGGGCATCGGCTCCGCGGCCGGACGCGCGTTCGCCGCCTCGCTCCTCGCGGCAGCCGCCTTGGCCCGCACCAAGGGTGCCGAGCTTTCCGCACGCATGCGCGCCGAGGCCCACGAGATACAGGGGGTCTACGCGCGCACCGGTGAGCTCGGAACAGAGCACTGGGCCTCGGAGGCGGGCCGCGCCTTCCGCAGACAGCTCGAAAAGCACCGCGACAGTATTCGAGACAGGGCACAGATTGCCGAGAACGCAGCGGTCGATATTGCCGCCGCCGCTGAAGAGCTCGCCGCCGAACTGACCGCCAAAGCCCAGGCCGTTACCGCCGCGGCCGGTGCCCTCGACAGCCTCCTCGGGTCCCTCGCGGATACCGCCGCCGATATCCTCGACCCCGGAAAACTGGAGGATCTCGTGGCCCGCCACGCGGGGTCCGCGCAACACGAGCTTGACTCCCTCATGCACGTCAGCCTCCCCGAGGGGCTCAACGCGCTCGTTACCCGCCAAACCGGCTATTAGACCGCTGCTCACCGCTAGTCGTCGCTAGGAGAACCCATCTAGGAGAACCCATGACCAACGCAACGTACGCCCTTCCCATCGAGGGGAGCGGCTCGGCCCCCACAGGGGCGACCATCACCGTCACACTGGAAGAGATGCCCGCCATCGCCGATTCCCTCACCTACGCCAGCCAGCGCTGCGCTGAACGTCCGGTGCCCATCTCGAGCATTGGCGCAGAGACGATGCTCTTTCTCGGGGTCAACGCGCGCGCCCGTCTGGCCAGCGGCCAGTGCACCATGTTGGCCGCCGGAATGGGCCAAAGTGCCGCCGATCTGGCGGCCACGGCGGTGGCCGTGCGCCTCGCCCACAGCGCCTACCTGCAAGTTGAGAATATGGTGGCCGGCTGGTTTGAATCGCTCGGTATCGCCAAGGACGGTAAGCTTCCTGACGGGCTGACGGCGCGAACCCACATCCGCGGTGCCCTCGCCGGCGATCCCGACGAGGTCCGGTACCTTATCCGGCTGGTGCTGCCCGAGCTCGGGTACTACAGCGCATCAATAGCGATGCCCTATTCACCCCTCGTCGCGGCGGTACTTTTCGGAGCGACAGCCTATCTTGACGCCCGGCTCAACCCCGAGATTGCCCGCCGGCGAGTGGCTGGACGGCTGTCCAGGATCACCGGAATCCCCGCGAAAATCATTGAGAAATTCATCGGGAGGGCCACCCTATCGTTGAAGAGAGAGAATACGTGGCGGGACGTGGGCAACACGGCACACAACGTGCGTACCGCTTCGGCTGATGAGTACGGAGTTGGCGCGCACCGGGGAGAGAAAAATCAGCTTTCCGTAGGCTCCAGCTCGGAACGTTTGCAGGCGGCCGCCAAGGCTCAGGACCAGGAATTCGAGCGTTCTCAGCAGGACCCGACGAAGGGCGAACGCGGCGCCGTGATGGTCACCGTCATGTACGAAGAAGGCCACGAGGGTGACCCCGCCTATGCCCTATACGTGGTGAGTATTCCGGGGACTAACTTTGATTCCTGGGGAGGCTCTCCCATGGACCCTGCGGGTGCTGTGCGTGAAACGTTAGGTGAAGATACCACGAGGAACCCCGCCTATCGGATGGTTCTGCAGGCTTTGCGTGATGCCGGCGCGCCGCAGGGCGCCCGCGTGTACCTGGAAGGGTTCAGCCAGGGAGCCATGATTGCCTACAACATGGCTAATAGTTTCGAGGTCGCCAAAGAAATCAACATCGTCGGTATCTACGCCCAAGGTGCTCCGCTACGAGGTTTGCCCGCCAAACGCCGAGACTTCGCCGTGGATTATGTAGAAGGTGAAGGCGATATTGTTCCGGATAGTGCACGGCGGGAAGAGGGCGGCTGGCGTCCTGACGACCGTGATACAGCAATTACCATCCAGAACTCTGTACACGATGGCGAGAAATACCGAGAAGCCCTAGACCGCGAAGGGTATAGCAATGCGGCACCCGGGGGCATCCGTGCGGCGATGGATGGTAAGGAATATGTGCTGGGGGAGCAGAAGGTTACCTCGGGTTCTGCTATGCCGGACGGATACAGCCTAGCTGAGCGAAGGGACGTAACGATCTCACGTATCGGAATCTACTCGCGACAGGCCTACAAATCGGGGGTTAGGTTTGACGAGAAGGGTGTAGATGAAGCGATTGAACATGGAACAGGTGGCATGGTTAAGGGCGTTCAGGATGCCAAAGATAAGGGGGAACGGATCCAAAAAGCAGCTCAAGATACGTGGGAGAGCGCCGAACGGCGTCTCCCTCACCCGGATCCTAAACCGCAGCAGGAGCCGGGGAACCCGAAGCCGACCTGGCCCGAGATGCCTGCACCGCAGACGCCCAAAACATCTCCCCTGCAGGGATACGACCCGCAGAATGTTCCGCCCGCCATCAACTTGCCGGCAGACCTGAGCGGCCCGGAGCCTGCCACCATCAAGTTGCCCGCTCGAGTCGAACCGGAGGGTCCACTACCCCCTGCAGATTTGCTCCCGCCGGACCTTATACCAGAGCCCGCAGGCTCACAGGCAAACATCGGAAAGGTTATTAATCAGCCAACCATCGACGACCTGCAACTCCCTAAAATTGGTTCTGCGCTCGGGGACCCGTTCCTCGGGCCCCACCAGGGCGGGGACTACGAGGGCGGGGAATCGCTCACCCCCGACCTGCCAGACCTGAAGCCTGTTCCCATGCCCGTGGCGCCGGCCGAGGATATTGACCCGGGATTCCACACGCCGATTCCTCCCGAGGAGACCGACCCGGGGTTGATACACCCCGCATCGGAGCCTCGGCGCGCCGTCACTGTTGAGCGGGAGCCGGCATTTGCCTAGTGGGGAGTGCCGCAGGTGAGGAGGCGGAGACCGGCTTGGGGATGGTTCGTCCTGTCCCCATACTGGTCTTCACCCCGGTAGCGCTGGCTCCGCGGCGCTCGCGGGCACATACTAAAGCTATGAGCCACTCAGAAGAATCCACCAGCATCCCGGTCCGCCCAGTCTTCGATACCCTGCCCAGCTATGCCGCGGGTAAGCCTCCCGCTCCCGTCGAGGGCCTGACCCGGTACAAGCTTTCCTCTAACGAGAACCCTCTGGGCCCCGTGCCCGAGGTGGCGCGCGTGCTGGCCGAATTTGATGCGGTGCACCGCTATCCCGACCCCCTCTCAACCGCCCTGCGTACCGCCCTCGCCGGGCAGCTGGGCGTGGACGCCGAGGATATCGTGACCGGCGCCGGCAGCCTCGGCGCGCTCAACCAGATTATTAAAACCTTCGCGGGCGTTAACGCCGACGGTGTGCAGGACGAGGTCATCTACGCGTGGCGTTCCTTCGAGGCCTACCCCATTCTAGTTGGCATCATGGGCGCCCGCAGCGTGCAGGTTCCCAACCTACCCAACGGTGCGCACGACCTGGACGCTATGGCTGCGGCCGTCACCGACCGCACCCGCCTGATTCTGGTGTGCACCCCCAATAACCCGACCGGTCCCGCCGTGACCGAGAGCCAGATTCGCTCCTTCCTTGCGAAGGTGCCGGCTACCGTTCCCGTGGTCATCGACGAGGCTTACTTCGAGTTCTGCGCGGCCTCCTCCATCCCGGAGGGGGAAGAGCCTCCGCTGAACGGCCTGGATATCTACCGTGACTACCCGAATGTCATCATCCTGCGCACTTTCTCCAAGGCGCAGGGCCTGGCGGGTTTGCGCGTGGGCTACTCGATTTCGCATCCGCAGATTACCCGCCACCTGCGGGTTGCCGCGACGCCCTTTGCCGTGTCCGCCCTGGCCGAGCGGGCCGCCGTCGCCTCCATCGAGCACCAGGAGGCCGTCATGGCACGGGTCAGGCACATCGTGGCCGAGCGTGAGCGCGTCACGGCTCGCCTACGCGAACTGGGCTACGAGTTCCCGAGCACCTACGCCAACTTTGTGTGGTTACCCCTGGGGGAGCGTACCGGCGAGTTCGTTGACCTCATGAACCGGAATGCTCTCTCGGTGCGTGCCTTCGGGTCCGAAGGCGTGCGCGTGAGCATTGGCGAGGTTGAGGCAAACGATCGTTTCCTGTCCCTGTGCGAGCTCTTTGCGCAAAAGGGCTAATCTCGCTCGACATCGCTGGATGAGCCAGCATTGCGTGGAAGTTCTGGGCACGTGAAGGTGAAGGAACCCTCCCATATATTCGATAATCAGAATATATAGGAGGGTTCCTTTGGCCATTAAACGCGGTCGGTATCGCCGCCGGTTTTCGCCTGCTCATATGCTGAATGACGGCGCGCAATACGCGGTGTTCCAGGCGTGTTCCGAGCGTGCACGTTATCGCCGAGAGCCCGAAATAGTAAACTGGTAGGTATATATGCCCAGTCCTGATGGTGCACCGGCCGTAAATCTGCCTCTCAACCCTCCACCTTTCGTGGAGAATGAGGCTTGGCCCCGGTAGCCCGCAGGCGAAGCCATCGTCACGTGTGGAGGTTAGATGCACGAGAACGACAAGTACCCGGGAGTGCCCGAGCGCATCCAGCTCATGGATGAGAACGGCATCGTCCACGAACACCCCACCTTCAGTCGATACGTCAAAGACGTCGATGGTGATATCCTGCGCGAGGCCTACCGCCTCATGTACACCACCCGCCGCTTCGACGACGAGGCGACCGCCCTGCAGCGCCAGGGTCAGCTCGCCCTGTGGGTTCCTAGCCGAGGCCAGGAGGCCGCGCAGGTCGGTTCCGCACTGGCCTACGCCCCCAACGACTACATCTTCCCCTCCTATCGTGAGCACGCCGTTGCCCTGGCGCGCGGTGTGGATTTCCGCGACCTGATTACCATCTTCCGTGGCACCACCACTCACGGTTGGGACATGAAGGCCCACAACTTCCACACCTACACCAAGGTGCTGGCCGCCCAGACCCTGCACGCCGTCGGCTACGCCATGGGCCTGAACTTTGATGCCGATATCGAGGCTGAAACCGGCAAGCGCCCCACCGGCCAGGGCCAGGCCACCGACCCCGCAACCGACGCGCAGAAGCCCGCCGTCGCGGTCTACTTCGGCGACGGCTCCTCCAGCGAGGGAGACGTTCACGAATCCATGGTCTTCGCGGCCTCCTACGACGCCCCGGTGCTCTTCTTCGTGCAGAACAACCGCTGGGCCATCTCGGTTCCCTTCGAGGTGCAGTCGCGCGTGCCGATTTCGACCCGAGCCGCAGGTTACGGCTTCGAGGGCCTGCGCGTGGACGGCAACGACATCCTGGGCGTGCTCGCGGTGACCCGTTACGCCATGGAGAAGATTCGTGCCGGCGAGGGCCCCGTGCTCATCGAGGCCGAGACCTACCGCCTGGGCCCGCACACCACCGCCGACGACCCCACGAAGTACCGCACCGAGGCCGACCTTGAGGGGCCGCTGCACCGCGACCCCATGATTCGCCTCGAGAAGTACCTGCGCGAGCAGGGCTACGCCGACGATGCCTTCTTCGAGGAGGTTGCCGAGTCTGCCCAGAAGGTCGCCTCCGGCGTGCGCGACGCCGTGCTTTCCGCCGAGGTGGCCGACTTTGAGCACTTCTTCGACCGCGTCTACGCCCAGGAACACCAGCAGGTTGAGGACGACCGCGAATTCTACCGCACCTACAACGCAGGCTTTGAAGAGGAGTAAAGATGAGCGAAAACATTGAGCGTTTGACCCTCGCCAAGGCCATTACTCGCGGCCTGGAGGATGCCCTGGAGGCTGACCGCACCGTGGTTCTGCTCGGTGAGGATATCGGCAAGCTTGGCGGCGTGTACCGCGTGACCGAGGGCTTGCAGGCCCGCTTCGGCAACCGCCGCGTCATGGATAGCCCGCTGGGGGAGTCCGGCATTATCGGCACCTCCATCGGCATGGCGCTGCGCGGGTACCGCCCCGTTCCCGAGATTCAGTTCGACGGCTTCGTTTTCCCCGCCTTCAACCAAATCACGAGCCAGCTTGCGAAGATTCACAACCGCACCGATAAGCAGTACATCGTGCCGGTGACGATTCGTATTCCCTACGGCGGCGTGATTGGCTCGGTGGAGCACCACTCCGAGTCACCCGAGGCGCTGTTCGCCCACACCGCCGGCCTGCGCATCGTGACCCCCTCGAGCCCGCACGAGGCCTACTGGATGACCCGCAAGGCGATTGAGTGCCCGGATCCGGTCATTATCTTTGAGCCCAAGCGCCGCTACTGGCTCAAGGGGGACGTGGACCTGAACGACACTTCCTTCGACCCGTTTAGCGCCAAGGTCGTGCGCGAGGGTACCGACGCCACGATTGTTGCGTACGGTCCGCTGGTGCCGGTGGCCCTGGCAGCTGCGGAGGCCGCGGTTGAGGACGGCCGCTCGATCGAGGTGATTGACCTGCGCTCGATTTCTCCACTGGATGTGCCGACCGTGGCCGCCTCGGTGGCGAAGACCGGCCGACTGATTATCGCCCACGAGGCTCCCACCTTCGGCGGCATGGGTGGTGAGCTGGCGTCCGCGATTACGGAGCGTTGTTTCTACAGCCTGCAGGCCCCGGTGATCCGCGTGGGTGGCTACTACATGCCGTACCCGGTTTCCCGCGTGGAGGAGGAGTACGTGCCAGATATTGACCGCATCCTGGAGGCGGTTGATCGCGCTTTCGATTACTAGGCGCGGTTTCGGGGTTGGTATGTGCACCCCGCTTCTTGACGCTTCGTTCTGAGGTGTGTCGCCGGCCCGAAACCGACGGCACGCTCGCGGCGGGTAGGACCGCCCATAATATTCCATGTAGGGTATATGCCCTAGTGAGAGGTAAATATGTCCCAGATTTTTTCGCTTCCCGACGTGGGCGAAGGCCTGACCGAGGCTGAAATCCTCAGCTGGAAGGTCGCAACCGGCACCGAGGTCGCCATCAACGATGTGCTGGTCGAGATTGAGACCGCCAAGAGCGTCGTCGAACTGCCCTCGCCCTACGCCGGCATCGTCGAGGAATTGATGGTCGCCGAGGGCGAGACCGTCGAGGTGGGTACCCCCATCATCCGCATCTCCGGTGGCGACGGCGCGGCCCCGGCCGCTCCCGCGGCACCCCAGCAGGAGACTGAATCCGGCACCGCGCTGGTCGGCTCCGGCCCCAAGGCAGACGCCGTTAAGCGCCGCGCGCGTAAGCGACCGGCTTTCGCGGCCCAGCCCGCACCTGCCGCCCCCGCATCACCCGCGGCGCCGACGGTCCAGGCACCGGTGGCGCACACCCCCTCCGACCCGGTAAACCGCAACCAGGGCCTGCTCAGCGAGCTGGCCGAGCGAGCCTCTCGCTTTGTGGAGAACAGCCCCCTGAACTCGATGGTTCAGCGTCTGGCCCACGAGCCCATCGCAGCCCAGACCCCGGCACCCGCGCAGGACTCGGCTCCCACGCAGGCCCTGCCGCCCGAGCAGGTTCCGTACCGCCCGACCCTGGCGGCTCCTCCGGTGCGTTTGGCCGCTAAGGAACTCGGCGTCGACCTGGCCCACGTGACCGCCACCGGCGCCCGCGGTCAGGTGACCAAGCAGGACCTCATGAACTACGTTGCCCACCTGAAGGACGTGCAGCACAGCGGTGCCCGCCAGCCCTTCTGGCAGGGTGCGACCACCCCGGGCGATCGCATCGAGCGCGTCCCGGTGCGCGGCGTGCGCAAGGCCACCGCGAAGGCCATGGTCGCCTCGGCCTTCAGCGCCCCGCACGTGTCGATTTTTGTGGACGTGGATGCATCCCGCACCATGGAGTTCGTCAAGCGCCTGAAGAAGTCCCGCCACTTTGAGGGTGTGAAGGTCACCCCGCTGCTGGTTCTGGCCGCCGCGGTGATTTGGGCCGCCGAGCGTAACCCGCAGGTCAACGCAACCTGGACCGACAGCGAGATCCAGATTAAGCACTACATGAATCTGGGTATCGCGGCCGCCACCCCGCGCGGCCTGATGGTCCCGAACATTAAGGATGCCCAGGAGCTTTCCCTGCGTGAGCTTGCGATTGCCCTGAACAACCTGACCACTCGCGCTCGTGAGGGCAAGACCCAGCCGGCAGAGATGGCGAACGGCACCCTGACCATTACGAATATCGGTTCGCTGGGCATTGATACCGGTACCCCAATCATCAACCCGGGTGAGGTTGCGATTGTGGCCTTCGGTACCATCAAGCAGAAGCCGTGGGTGGTTGACGGCGAAGTGATTCCTCGCTGGGTGACGACCCTGGGTGGTTCGTTCGATCACCGCGTGGTGGACGGCGACCTCTCGGCTCGCTTCATGGCTGATGTGGCGGCAATCCTGGAGGAACCGGCCCTGCTGCTGGATCACTAGGCAAATAACCTAAACGGCCCCGAAGAGCCGTTCAACGCGAAGACCTCCGGCGCACATAGCGTGCGCCGGAGGTCTTCGCGTTTTGTATCGGCATCGGTGCGGTGTCCGGTGCTTCGGAGGCTAGTCGTCCTCGCGCTCCACCCGGGTGCTCGGGTACTTATCCACGCGGCGGTGGTATATCTGCCCGCAGGCGCCGCCTATGAGGGCTCCCAGGAAGCTGAGCGCCAGGATGAGCATGATCGCCAGCAGGCCGTTGGAGGTATCCCCGTTCATGAGTCGTTGCATGGAGAACGCGGCGGTGCCGTTCGGGAAGACCTGCGGGGCCAGGTAGGTGGCCAGCGAAGCCACAATCAGGCCCATGAGGTGCCACAGCCACACCGCAATGCCCTGCTTGGAGCCGGCGAATCGAGCCATGCGTCCGGCGGCGTATCCGCCGACCAGGTAGGCCACAAAGACGAGGACGCTTAGGGAGACCGCCACGGGAACTACGGAGGATTCCCCGGAGAGTAGTCGTCCGATGACAGCGTGGTACTCGAGGGACTGCTCCTGCCCGGTAGAGGTGAGCCAGGCGCCGATGCCCCAGCGGCCGCCGTCCATGAGGGTGATGGCAACGAGCCAGCCGAGCAGGCCCGGGAGTACGTGCATGCGGGAGTATCGTTCCTTCTGCATCTGCAGGGCGGTGGCGGCGGTGAGCACCGGTTCGCCGGGCTGGAGGATGGGCTGGGTGGGTTGGCTCGCTGGGACGGCGAAGCCCCCGTGCTGGGTGGGCTGTTCCGGTGCACGCGGTGCGGTGTTCTGCGGGCTAAAGCTGGGTGCCGTTCCGCGGTCGTTGGCGGCCTGCGCGCCGCGGTGTTCGGACACGCTCGGGGCAGATGCGGCGCTCTGCGCGGGCGCGGAACCCGCGGATGCGCCGCCACCCGAGCTACCTGAGCCGGGGGTGTTGAGCCAGCCGAAGGCGCTTTCCCCGCCGTCCGAGGCGTCCGCGTCATCCTGCGAGCTGGGAGCCGGGATGGGGCTGGGGAAGGCGCGGGTGGCCTCCCCGTCGGTGGTTCGCGGCTCGGCGCGGCGTGAGGCGGCCTGCTGCAGGTCCTCGGCGGTCAGCACGACCGTGGGGTCGTCGGAGGAGAAGGCCGCGTCCCACAGATCCTGCTCGCTGGGCGCGGAATTGTCGTTGCCCTTTGCCTGCTGGCTGGCCGCCGGGCGGGACTCCGGCTGCTGGTTGTGTTGTGTATTCATGGCTTCCGATAACGGGGTTCGGGGATCGTCTGGCGACCCGGTGTGTGCGGTGGCTCGCGGACCGAGCGGGTCTTAACCTACTCGCTGTGCTCGGACTGGAAGGCCCGGGCCTCTTCAAGGGATTCGGCGGAGTAGGGGTGAGGGTGCGCGGGTCGTTCGTTCTCGTCGAGGGTGCGAACCACGCGTCCGGGGTTGCCGACCACGACGGAGTTTGCGGGTACGTCCTTGGTGACGACGGTGCCAGCACCGATGACGGAGTTCTTACCGATGGTCACGCCGCCCAGGATGATGGCACCGCCACCGATCCAGACGTTGTCTTCAACGGTGATGGGCTTGCCGCCTTCCCAGTATGCGGCGCGGTCGACGGGGTTGAGCGGGTGGGTGGGGGTGAGGAACTGCACGTTGTTGCCGACGAGCACGGTGGAGCCGATTCGGATCGGGCAGACGTCCAGGAATACGCAGCCAAAGTTGAAGAAGGAACCGTCACCAATGTAGGTGTTCACGCCGTAGTCGAAGCGCGCGCCGGGGCGGATGTGGGAGTGCTCGCCCAGGTGGCCGAGGTTTTCGCGGTAGACGTGCATTGCCTGGGCGTGCTCGCCTCGGGCGTAGTGCTCCTCCGCGAGGACGGTTGCAGCGTGGATGCGCTTAGTCTGTGCCGCACATTCGGCGTCGGGCATGTAGGCGGCGCCGGAGACCATGCGGTTGAAGATGTCGC
>ERZ772920.164-NODE-164-length-38086-cov-5.843654_pt1 | contig 38086 bp, 32 predicted proteins | sample MGYA00511469_ERZ772920 | MGnify/ENA primary metagenome ERZ772920 (study PRJEB29015, sample SAMEA2738069) | human oral metagenome | biome: human oral; feature: human-associated habitat; material: saliva | place: China | collected 2216 ... | reverse complement strand
GCTTGGTTATGTAGATATAATGACATGATAACAATTTGTCCAGAAGAATTTATAAAAGGAGTGAATATAAAAGATGTGTATCCTGGAACATGGATTCGTTTAAAAAGTAAGTAATATGACACCAAAGATTTTAGCATTATATTTACCTCAGTATTTCCCATTTCGCGAAAATGACGAATGGTGGGGTAAAGGGTTTACTGAATGGACTAATGTAGGTAAAGCTAAACCATTATGGAAGGGACATTATCAGCCTAAAGTTCCAGCAGACTTAGGTTATTATGATCTTCGTGTGCCTGAGGTCCGTGAGCAGCAGGCTGAATTGGCACGAAAAGCTGGTGTCACAGGTTTCCTGTATTGGCATTATTGGTTTGGGAACGGGAAACGTTTAATGGAACGTGTTTTTCAAGAGGTTCTTGAGACAGGTAAGCCAGATTTCCCTTTTGCGTTAGCATGGGCAAATCATTCGTGGGATAAGAAAGATTGGGAAGGAGGTAGACTTCATGATATTATGTTAATGGAACAGACCTATCCTGGGGAAGAAGATGCAAGACAGCATTTTGAGTTCTTATTAAAAGCATTTAAGGATGAACGTTATATAAAAGTTGATGGTTGTCCGTTCTTGTATATTTTTAAGCCAGACGAAGTGCCATCAACTTATTTACGTTGGTTCAGACAATGGGCACAAGAAGCTGGCTTTAAGGATTTATATTTAGTAGCTAATGTGTGGGGAAAGAATACATTAGAACATTATCAGACAATGGGGTATCAGGCTGTTGTTGAAAATAATATGCTTGATTTGTTACAGACAAAATATTCGCAGATGCCTAAGTATAAGGAATTTCTATATCGTGCTTATAGGAGATGCTCTCAAACTTTGAGTGGAAAGTCCAGAGGGGCTATGAATTATAGAGAGTTTGCTTCTAAGGTTATTACTGATGAATGTAAGAACCGTTATGTTATTCCTGAAATATTTCCTAATTGGGATCATAGTCCACGTAGTGGTAGAGCTGCTACAGCAATATTCTATAATGAAGACCCTAACTCTTTTTATGAGATGGCGTGCGATGCATTGAATACAATTAAAGATAAACCTTCTGAGGAACAAATTATCATACTTAAATCATGGAATGAATGGGGAGAAGGCAACTATATGGAACCTGATATGAAGTATGGACATGGTTACATAGATGCATTACGCAAGGCTGTGGATAAATTTAAGTAATGCTTAAAAGAGAAAAACAATGGAATGTGCTATTTCTATTATAGTTCCAATATATAAAGCAGAAAAATATCTTCGTAAGTGCATAGATGGCATATTACAACAATCTTTTACGGATTTTCAACTTATATTAGTTGACGATGGAAGCCCAGATAAGTCTGGGGAAATCTGTGATGAATATGCCTCTAAGGATTCTCGTATAGAAGTTGTTCATAAGAGAAACGGAGGACTTACTTCTGCACGTAAATGTGGAGTTGAACATGCAAAAGGGAGGTATTCGATTCAAATAGATCCAGATGATTGGGTTGAAACTTCTTTGCTTGAAGATTTGTATCAGAAGGCTATTAAAGAAGATGCTGACATGGTGATTTGTGACTTCTGGGAGCATTGTGATGGGAATACTGTATATTCAAAACAAGAGCCAAAGTCCCTTGAACATACGGAAGTTATGAAAGAAATGTTTTCAACTCTGAAAGGCACCATGTGGAATAAACTTATCAGAACTTCATGTTATAAGCAATGTAACATTCAGTTCTATGAAGATTTAGTACTGATAGAGGATTTATTCTTGATGTTTCAATTCCTACTCCATCCACTCAAAGTGGCTTACGTCCCTAAGGCATTATATCACTATGAAAGAAATACAAATCCTAATAGTTTAACAATGGCTCATGGCGAACGCTTCAGAGGGTATGCAGATGGTATTTGTAAACACTTTAGAGAATTACTAAAGCCTCATCCAGAGTTTTGGAATTTATGGGTAGAGAAAGAAATGCCTTGGATAGCATATTTGAGTCTGTACTATAATGTCTTTACAGCAAATCGTTTTCATCAAGAGTTCGGTTATCTTTCTCGTTTGAAGGCAAGAAAGATTAATGATTTTATGGTAAGGATTGCTGTGAAAAATTATCGTATTGGGAGGTGTCTCATTTTATTACGAAAAACTATAGGCAAGATTAAATCATAGGTTATGATTCTTTCTTTTATTATACCCGTATATAATGCTGAGAGTTATATAGAGCGTTGTGTGGAGTCTGTATATCATCAAGGCTTAAATATAAATGATTTTGAGGTACTTGTTGTAAATGACGGATCAACAGACAATACGTCTGTACTTCTAAATAGAATGAAGGTATCTTATTCTAATTTATCAGTTATAAACAAAAGCAATGGGGGGCAAGGTAGTGCAAGAAACCTTGGTGTTGAGGTTGCCTCGGGTGACTACATTATGTTTATTGACGCTGATGATTATTTAATAGACTATCAGATAAAAGATTGCCTCCAAAAAACAATAGACAATAATTTGGAGGTATGTTGTATGCGTATAAAACGTCTTTTACCTTCCGGTAAACCTGCCAAAGTTAATGCTCCAAATTTCTCCGAAGTAGAGGTTTATACGGGTTCATGGTTATTGTTGCATGGATATTTCCCAGCTTCAGTTTGTGCGCATTTTTTTAAGAGAGATTTTTTACTTCGTTTTGGTATACAGTTCTTGACGGATATTATGCACGAAGATGTAGACTTCCAGCTTAAGTTGTTTGCTCATATTAAACGTTTTATGTTCTGTCATGTATATGTTTATACGTATTATTATAATCCAAAATCAACTGATCGATTGATGGACATTAACAAACAAAAACGTTCAATTCTATCAGATTTGCAAATATGCAAGAATTTAGTAGATTTTAGTCTCAACGAATCTTTAAGTGATAAACTAAAGTCTTTCTATATAAGAAGATCAAATTCGCAGTTAATTGGCTTATGTTTACACCTAGCTAACAATAGTGATTTAAGTTATGAATTTAAGAGACAGTTCATGTGTAAGGCATATCAAATGCATCTCTTTCCTATTAAAGGAGCATGTTCTTCATGGAAAACATATATTTTGAAGTTTATTATTAATAATTTTGCGTATATATATGATAGGGTCTATAAATAAGAGCAAATGTGTTTTTCGTCAATCTAACATAGAAATATTAAGGATTGTTGCAATGTTATTAATTGTACTCCATCATTTATGTATTTATGGAATAGAAAGTGGAGGCTTTATAATACAAGCGCTTGATTCTATCACAATTATAGGGGTCAATATTTTTCTGTTGATATCAGGATTCTTTTCTATAAAACTCAGATGGAGTTCATTATTGAACCTTTTCTTTTTATGTTTATTTTTTAATCTACTTCATGTCTTCCTTGACTCAATATTATTTGATATAGTTCATACTCCTGGTGATTACGTAAAAGCTTTTATGGCTTTTAGTCATCCTGGAGGATGGTTTATGAATGTATATTTTTGTTTAGTCTTATTCTCACCTTTACTTAACTTAGCTTTCAAACAAATGGATCAGAAATTGGATGTATTAATCTTAATATGCCTTTCTGTTATAAATGTTTATCTTGGCTTTTTTTTGCATAATGATGTCAATAATAGTGGGTACAACTTATCACAATTTATTTATATATATTATTTAGGGCACTTAATACATAAACATTTTAAAACGTTGTGTGAAATTAAGAAGAAATATTTTATATTATTATATTTGGTTTCTTCGTTTATAACTATTATTTTAAGTTATTTTGGAATGAAGTATTGGAATTTTCATTATTATAATTCTCCTTTTGTTATTATCTCTGCTGTTTGTGTTTTTAGTTGGTTTGCAAGATTAGAAATAAGAAACATCAAGTTTGTCAATGATGTCGCAAAATCTATGTTGGCTGTTTATCTTTTTTCGAATAGGGGTGGGATTGCAACACTTATTTATAAGTTAAGTCGAAATATCTATACTTTTTCCAATGAGATTTTAGTAATTCTTGGATTCATTGCTCTTTTATTTGGAATTTTCGTATGTGCAATAGTGATTGATAGGTTTAGGATACTTATTTGTTCTCCTCTATTACGATTGTTAGATGTTAAAATAAAAACTTCAAAATAGATATTTTGTAAAATAAATAAAATTATAAAAAGATGAATTATCAAGTTTTATCTATTGGTAAAAAAATACCTACTGATTTTATAAATATAGGTGACTATATCCAAGGGGTTGCTTCTGCACAGTTTCTTCCGCGGTTAGATGGATTTATAGATCGAGAGCTTGTTGGTAAATATGAAGGGGAGTTGTCTAAGGTAATAATGAATGGATGGTATATGCATTATCCAGAGAATTGGCCACCATCTAAACAAATCATTCCATTATTTGTAGCATTACATATTAACTCTAATTTTAAAGAGCAACTGCTTTCGCCTAAAGCTATTGAATATTTAAAAAAGTATGAGCCTATAGGATGTAGGGATTATTATACGATGAATATATTGAGAGCTAAGGGAATTGATGCATTCTTTTCTGGATGTATGACATTGACTTTAGGTCGTTGTTATCATTCTGAGAAAAAAAACAATAAGATTTACTTTGTAGACCCTTATTTTAAAACTCCTTCCTCTCTTAAAGAATTTCTTTTTAATTCTCTCTATCTACTGAAACACTGGAAAATGATTTGTGTTATAGCTTCTAAATTTGAATTTTATTGGCATAGAGGTTTCTTTCATAGAGTTGTAGTTACATCTTTTTATAGGCAATATATTAAGTTGTTCTCAAAAGAGGTGTTGTTAAATGCAGAATATGTTTGCCAAGAAAGTAAACGATATAAAAATAATTTTAAGGATGAAGAAGAGCGATTTGCAGAAGCTCAACGATTAGTTGAAGAATATGCTCAAGCAAAATATGTTGTTACTTCAAGAATACATTGTGCTCTCCCATGTTTAGGATTAGAAACACCAGTAATATATGTTGAGAATAAACAACAATCAGACACAAGTGCATGTCGACTAGATGGTTTAAGAGAGCTTTTTAATATTATTGAAAATGACAATGGCGTGTTGCGATCTTTATTTCCAATAGAATTACCTTTAACATATAAAAGTAACTTTTCTAATAAACCGCTATGGTATAATATAGCTGAAAAGTTAAAAAATATATGTGAAAATTTTATTCAAGCAAAATGAAATACAATATTGCATATTGCATAGAAGGTTTTTATAACCATGGCGGTATGGAACGAATTTTATCGGTGTGTGCAAATCTTTTATCTGATATTTATTCGATAACGATAATTGTTGCTAATCAAAGGGGTAGGGAACATGCATATAATCTTGCACAGAATGTTAATGTTGTTGATTTAGGTGTAAGTTGTAAAAATTATAAGGAAGAATATAAAAAATCGTTAACTAGATATTTACAAGATCATCAATTTAGTGTTGTAATTTCTTTAGCGGGATTAGAACTATTTTTTTTACCTCAGATAAAAGATGGAAGCAAAAAAGTTATGTGGTTTCATTTCGCATTTGATGTTTCGAAAATGTTCTTGAGCGAAAGATTCCATGGTTGGAAATTGAATTTATTATATTATATCCATACAATACGTAGGATTTATTTTGCAAAGAAATTTGATACAATAGTTGTCTTGTCAAAATCGGATTGTGACTCATGGAGTAGATTCTGTAATAATGTTAAATACATTTACAACCCAATCACAATCGATAGAAAGGTAATTTCTAATCTTTCAGAAGAATCTGTGATAGCGGTAGGACGGCTTGGATGGCAAAAAGGTTTCGACTTTCTCATAGACTCTTGGGTGTTGGTTGATGATAAACATCCAGACTGGCATTTGGATATTTTTGGAGAAGGTCCAGATAGATTAGAATTACAACATCAGATAGACAGAAAAGGGTTACATGATAAAGTGAGGCTGTGTGGTGTAACAAAGCAAATAGAAGAGGAGTATGGTAAACATTCGATTTATGTTATGAGTTCTCGTGCAGAAGGTTTTCCTTTGGCTCTATTAGAAGCATCTAGTTGTGGTTTACCTATGATATCTTTTAATTGTCATCAAGGTCCAAATGAAATTATTCAGGAAGGTGAAAATGGCTTCCTTGTAGACAAAGTAGGAGATATATATACTTTATCTGATCGTATTTGTAAACTTATAGAAGATAATAATTTGCGTAATATGATGGGAAAAAAAGCGTTAGATTCTTCTTTTAGATTTGAAGGAGAAGTTATTAAAAAAGATTGGATAAGTCTCTTGAAACAATTAATTTAAATGCATGAAATATAAAGAATGTCTAGATTATATAAGGAGTGACTATTATCGTATATACGGACAATGCGATGTCAACATCTTTAAAATGTGGATTACAACATGGTTAGATGGTGGATTTCACTTTTTGTTTTGGCTACGTTTGTCTAACTGTAATAATTTGTTGGTTGGAGGGGTAAGTCGTTTCTTTTATCAAATATTAGGATTGAAGTATCAAATTTCTATACACCGACAGACTAAAATAGGCTATGGACTAAGAATAGTACATAATGGACCTATAGTTATAAATGTTTCTGCAACGATAGGTGATAATGTTGATATTTATCAGTATACGACAATAGGTAGTATGTTTTTAAAAGCTGCTCAGATAGGAAATAATGTTTATATAGGTCCATCTGTTTGTATAGTTGAGGATGTAAAAATAGGAGATGGAGTAACAATAGGAGCAGGTTCTGTAATTGTAAAAGATGTTGAAGCAGGAACAACTGTCGCAGGGAACCCCGCAAAAGTCATCTCACATAAGGAACCGGGACGCCTCGTTTGGAGAAGATGGAATCGTGAATGGAATAAATATAATAAAAAATGAATCCACAAATATCTGTTATTGTCCCTGTATACAATGGGGAACGTTATCTCCATGAGTGTATAGAGAGTATTCTCAACCAAAGTTTCACTGATTTCGAATTGATATTAGTTGATGATGGAAGTTTAGATAAGTCCGGACAAATCTGTGACGAATATGCGAGGAAGGATCACCGAATTAGGGTGATACATAAAAATAATGAAGGAATAAATGCTACACGAAGACGAGGAGTACAGGAAGCCAAGGGGGGCTGGATTTGTTTTTGTGATAATGACGATTCTTTGCCTATAAATGCTTTAAGGCAGATGTTCTGTGAAACAGAAGATACGGATATTGTTATAGGTTTCCCAGAGGTGCCACAACATAAAAATAGCTTGAATCTCGAAGAATGTAGACATTATTTGATAGGAGGAGGAAGAATACCTCCCACACCTTGGGCGAAGTTATATAAACGAACAATTTTATCTGATGATGTCTTTGATTTTCCGCGAGAAATAGATGGTGAAGAAGATATGATTATGAATATACGTCTATTTTTTAAAATAAAACGTAGTCCTCATTTCGTGTTTAAAAAAGTCTATAATTTTAGAAGGAACCCTATTAGTGTTTCACATACGAAGAAATGTACTGTTACACATGAGGAAGCCTTTGATCTTGCTCGTGATAAATCAATACCTTTTGCATTGAAGGAATCTTACATGTTAGATATTATACACAGTAGAATAAACGGACTGGTTCAAGTTGCTATAAATACTCCAGAGGTTCTCTCACGGAAAGAACATCCTTATGTGAAACAGCTTATATCTGATATAAAGAAATATCACTACAGTTGCTCTGGGTATGAATGGTTACTTTTGCATGCTAAATCAGCCGCTCTGGTAAAAACAATTGCATATTCTCGGATGTTGTTTAATTTTATAAAATATCATTTAGGTATTGCTAATTAATTTTTTTGATTTTACTAAAATAAGTTAGTATATTAATATGGATGGACAACGTGTACTATTATCTTTCATAATCCCCTTATACAATTGTGAGAAATATATAGAAAGATGCCTTAGAAGTATTTCAAATATTGACTTACCAGAAGAGGATTATGAAATTGTTGTTGTAGATGATGGTAGTAGTGATAATGGTAGTATAATTTGTAAAAAGTATAGAGAAACACACCCAAATTTACATCTATTTCAGCAAAAAAATGCAGGAGCATCTTCTGCGAGAAACAAAGGATTAGATCTTGCCAAAGGGAAATGGATCTGGTTTGTAGATGCAGATGATCAAATAGATATTGAAATAAATGAACTTTTACCAACTATATCTTCATGTGGTGATGCTGAAATTATTTGTTTTAATTACAGTATTGAAGAAAAGATTTCTTTACGTAGAGTTCAGAATTTTAATAAATCATATAGCACCGGCGGTGTAGAGTATCTAAAATTTCATCATCGAATATACTTATGGGATAAATTATTTTCTCGTTCTGCTATTGGTAATATTCGTTTCCTTGAAGGTACTAAGAATATAGAGGATATGTTATTCTGTTTAGAAGTTTTAGTAAATGTAAAAAATATGCTATGTTATTCAAAATATGGATATATATATAATAATCTCAACGTGTTTTCTACATCTAGAAGGAGGGATAAGCGTAATCTAATTAAATTAGATCAAGACACTATATTGGTTCATTCTGCTTTAAAAAAACTTATTAACCAATATGATGGGAAGAAAGCTAGAGTTTTAAGTGAAATAGAGAACTTTAGTATAGTTGGCCATCTGTATAGCTTGATGTCGTTTTATAATTTAAAACGTTTTCGTTCTGCCATTACAAGATATCGGAAGTTGAAGTGTTATCCACTAAGGATGACATATAATAAAAAAGCAAATTTTTTTGTTTTATTAATCAATTGTGAAACAATAGCTTGTTTTCTAAAAAGAATCTTAGATAAAATTCAAAAAAGATAATTTATATTATTCATTTTAAACGTTATTTATTGTGTGGTTATATTTACTAATCTTTTTAATTCCTGTTTTGTTATATTTTTTTAATGGACAGAATATTAGGAAAAACCAACTTTTTCTTGCTACAACGTTATTTTGTTTAGCTTTTTTTGTTGGGCTTTCAGATATGTTTGGTGGTTATGACCGATATATCTATGGTGAGGTGTTTGATAATATTGCTGATATTACAACAGAAAAAGGGAGTTATATAAAGTCTGGTATTTTTGAGACGTACTTTATCGGCGAGTTTGGATACACGTTCTTAAATATATTGGTTTCTTTCATAACAGAGAATCGATATATTTTTATTTTAATTGTCACTATGATAATCTACACATGTTTATATGTTTCATTAAGGCGATACACAGAGGATTATCCTATAGCAATTATTTTATTTTTAGGACTATGGTTCTTTTTTAGCTTCACTTATTTGCGTCAAGTTCTAGGGGCAACTATTGTATGGCTTGGTATTCAGTATGTAGTCGAACGAAAATTCTTGAGATTCCTTTTTATTTGTTTTATAGGATATTCTTTACATAATTCAGCTTTGATCTTCTTCCCTCTCTATTTTTTGCCAATAAAAAAAATCCAACCAAAAACAGTTGTTTTTTTTCTTCTGATTTTGTTGTTAATAGGTTTGTCACCTGTTCCAAATTCACTATTTGAAGCATATGGAAGTACTTCTGTCATAGAGCGACGTGCAGAATATAATGCAAGTGGTGTCATTAGAGTGCCATATATTTTAGAAGCATTCTTCTTTGCTTATTTAATTCTGAAAAATTACAATCAGATACCTTGTGATAAAATACATATTTTATTGATGAATATGGCTCTTATATTTTGCGGTATACTACTATTTTTTGTAAGATCTGAAAATGGTGGCCGACTTAGTTGGTACTATATGATAGGGATCATTTCTACTCTTTCTCTTATTTGTACTTATAAGAAGAATGTAAAGACCAAAGTTCCTGTATTACTTATTATATTGAGTATTTTCCTTTATCTTAGAATTTATACGCAATGGCAAGATTTAACATTTTTATATCCTTATAAAACATTCCTCTCTAATGGTATACGTGAAAATGATATTATCCATGAGGGATATGAATATAACAATAATTACGACAAAGATAAATTTTGTCGTCATGCATTTCGATTTACTCCAAATTTTTAAAATTAAAAGTAGCTATTGCCAAAATGTTAATTTCAATTTTAACACCAACTTTTAATCGATCTAATCTTTTAAATATCCTATATGAATCTTTAAATAGACAATCTTTTAAAGATTTTGAATGGATTATTGTTGATGATGGTTCTAACGATAATACGAAAGATGTTGTTCATAAGTTTATTTCTGAAAATGTTATTTCAATAAATTATATCCAAAAACAGAATGGTGGAAAACATACAGCTATAAATAGAGGAGTAAAAGAAGCAAAAGGTGAACTTATTTTAATTGTAGACAGTGATGATAGTCTCCCTAGCAATTCTTTATTTTTGATAAATGAAGGATATTTAAAGATAAAAGACGAACGTTCCATTGCCGGTATTTGTGGCTTAATGGCACATCATGATGGGAGAATAATTGGGAGCAGAAATATTACAAAAGTAGAAAGTCTTAGTTCTATTGAGATGCGCTATAAATATGGTTTTAAAGGGGATCTTTGTGAAGTCTTCAAAACAAGAATTTTACAAATGTTCCCTTTCCCAGAAATTAAAAATGAGAGATTTTGCCCAGAAGATTTAGTCTTAAATAGAATAGCAAAAAAATTCAAGTTACTATTTATTAATGATGTTATTTATTTGCGTGATTATTTAGAGGGAGGACTAACATCGAAAATAGTAAAGATACGTATGCAAAGCCCTATTGCTTCTATGATGTGTTATGCAGAGATTTTACAAAACAATATCCCATATATTTATAAATTAAAAGCCGCAATAAATTATTGGCGATTTAGATTCTGTTATTATGGTAAAGGTTCTTTTCCGAAAATAAGAGGGATATGGAATGTTGCGTCACTAATAGGTTGGGGAATGCATATAAAGGATGTCTATCTTTTAGATAAATAATACTGATAAGAATAGATGAATATTATGGGAAATATTTTTTTATTTAATTAAAATATGAATGAATATTACTTGGTTTTTATTGCTTTGCAATGATAGTATAAAAGATAATCTTAACGTTATGCAAATTATGTAAAATGAAGAAGTAAACTGTAACTAACTATCTTCATACATTGTAAGATGAATATTAACGTTTTGTTCAATCATTAGATATGTATATTATGTTTCTAAAAAAGAAAATTAAGAAACTAACAGAAGAACGTTGGAATGTTGGTTTTATTCAGAATTCTATAGAAGACATATTGAATAATTCTCCTTTAAAAGTGAATTGGATTAAACATAATTATAAAAATTCATGGTTTGCGGATCCATTTATTTTGGATGTAACTGAAAAGAAAATAGAACTTTTAGTAGAAGAATTTTTTAAGCCAGCAAATAAAGGGAGAATTTCTAAGCTAACAATAGATAGAGCTTCAAACGACTTACAGAGTTGTGATGTTATCCTTGATTTAACAACACACCTTTCTTTTCCTTTTATCATAAGGCAAGAAGACTCTTTGTCTTTTTTTATTAGAGATATAGATACTCATGTAAATTCCTTTAATGAGCCTTATGTATATATCTTACCTGAAAATGGGGAAAGTGGACATTTAAGTATATATAGATATTTTCCACTATCAAATAAAATAGCATTTTTACACAGTGTATTGGATGAAGGTGTTGAGGATGCTGTTCCTTTCTTTATTGATAATCAAACTTTTTTATTCTGTACTCCGAGAGAGAATCCTAATGGAAATATTCTACATATATATAAATGGATTTCTGAAGAAAAAAAGTTTGTTTTCTTGAAATTATTATCCTTTAAAGAAAATGTTGCTCGTATGTCTGGAGCTTTCTTTTATTATAATAATAAGCTTATACGCCCGACACAAGAATGTAATTTGCAGTATGGGCACGCAGTCACATTACAAGAAACAAATATAAAAAATTTCAGTTTCAAAGAGCTTATAAGGATTTATTCTACACATCCTACTTTGAATGTCGGGAGTCATACGTTTAACTCTTATAAGAATGTTATAGTTACAGATACTTTAGGATTTGATAGGATGTGGATACGTAAAATATTAAAGCGATTTAATTTAATATAAAATAATGAGGATACTTCAAGTCATTACATCTTTAGAGATGGGTGGGGCAGAAACGTTGGTAGTTAATTTAATACCAAGGTTGCAGGCTTTGGGGAATACTGTGGATTTATGTATCTTTAATGGAAAAGAAACACCATTGACTCATAGATTGAAGAAAGAGAGTCCACAGACAAAGATATATGCGTTAGGACATGGGGTTTATAATCCACTCTATATATTAAAGCTAATAAAGATAATGAGGAATTATGACATTGTTCATACTCATAATTCATCACCACAACTATTTGTTGCTATTGCTAACTTATTTTGTTCGCAGAAACTGGTTTCTACAGAGCATACAACTTCTAATCGCAAACGTGAATGGAGATGGTATGCATCTATTGAAAGTTGGATGTATGGGCAATATAATCATGTGATTTGTATAAGTCAGATTGCCGAAGATAAATTGCGAGAGTATATGGGAGGAGTTTGGTTAGATAAGACTAATTCTCAATATAAGCAAATCTCAACGATTAATAATGGCGTAGATGTTAAGGCTATAAGTGATGCAACTCCTGATAATGCCTTGTTGTTATTAAAGGAACAAAGAAAGGCAATCTTGATGGTAGCTGGATTTCGCGATGCGAAAGATCAGGATACGGTTGCTAAAGCCTTAGGACTACTCAATAACAACGACTTTGAGGTTTGGTTTGCTGGTGTTGGTATACGTCAAGAAATAGTTAAGCAGTTAGCAGAGTCACTTGGTGTTAGTGACCGAGTTAGATTTTTAGGCTTACGTACTGATATTCCAAATGTTCTGAGAGCAGCAGATATTATCGTGATGTCTTCTCATTGGGAAGGATTGAGTCTTAGTAATGTAGAGGGAATGAGTGCACATAAGCCATTTATAGCTTCTGATGTAAATGGCTTGAAAGAGGTTACTATGGGATATGGTATTCTTTTCCCACATGAGGACGCAAAGGCATTAGCTGAGGAAATCAACCGATTAGCAAGTGATGAAGAGTATTATAACGAGATTGCAGAACGCTGTTATAATAGAGCTTTGGAGTTCGATATTTCAAAAACGGTTAATGGGTATAATAATGTTTATAATGAAATATAATAATAAAAACATACTCCATGTTGTAAATATTTACTTTGTACTTCCTTATTTTATAGGAGGGCAATTTAAGTACTTTAAAGAGAAGGGATATCGTTTCCACGTTGTGTGTTCGGCGTCAGAATATTTGGAAGCTTATGCCAAGGATAATGATTTTGATTATCGTGTGATGCCTGTTTTGAGATCTATTAATATTCTTCAAGATTTTAAGACTATTGTTGGTATTTGTCGATATATCAAAGAAAAGGAAATAGGGATTGTTGTTGGACACACGCCTAAGGGTGGTTTGTTGTCGATGATAGCCGGATGGTTAATGAGGGTGCCAAATCGTATTTATTTCCGTCATGGACTAGTCTATCAAACTTCACGTGGGCTAGAACGTTTTATCCTTATGAGTGTAGATCGGTTGGCATCCCTTTGTGCGACCAAGATAGTATGTGTGTCTCCTTCTGTTTTACAACACTCTGTAGAGGACCATTTAGCGCCAGTAGCTAAGCAATTAATTCTTCATAAAGGGACGTGCTGTGGAATTGATACCGAAGGAAAGTTTAATCCAGATAATATTGATACAGCTAAGCTCTCTTCTATGAGAAGAAAGTGGGGCATTGATACTAACGATTGGGTGATAGGGTATTCCGGTCGTTTAGTGAAAGACAAAGGTATAATAGAATTGGTAAGAGCTTTTCGTAAGGTAAAGAAAGACAATCCTCATTACAAACTTCTTCTTGTTGGAATGTTTGAAGTTCGAGATGCGCTTCCTGATGATGTTCAAGAAGATATAAAGAAAGATCCTCAAATTATATGGACTGACTTTCAAAATAGTGATATGGAATATTTTTACGCAATGATGAACGTCTATGTTCTTGCATCTTATCGCGAAGGATTTCCTACTGGTGTTTTGGAGGCTCAATCTATGAAGGTTCCTGTTATTACGACTCATGCAACGGGATGCTGTGATTCTATTCTCGAAAATGAGACTGGATTGTTTGTAGGACATGATGTTGACCAGTTAGCTGCATTTTTTCGTCGTATTCACAATGGAGAAACAAGTATAGATGGAGTAAAGGCACGCAAGTGGGTTCGTGATAACTTTGAGAATCATATTGTTTGGAAAGAAATAGAAAAATTATATTGAAATGAAAATACTTATTACTGGCTATCATGGCTTTGTTGGAAAAAATCTTATACCTTATTTGAAAGAGAAAGGACATGTTGTCTATGGGCTTGGTCGGTCAGGAGATTATTTATGGAAAGATCTTGAAGAAAATAAATTACCAGATGTAGATGCTATAATTCATCTTGCTGGTAAAGCACATGATACGAAGAATCAGACAGAGGCTGGTGTTTATTTCAAAGTCAATGTTGATTTGACAATGAAGGTCTTTAATTACTTCATCAATCATCCAAATATAAAAAAGTTCATATTCTTCTCTTCTGTCAAGGCTGCAGCAGACCAAGTTAATGGTGAGGCTTTGACAGAGGATATGCCGATGACGCCTAAAGGCCCTTATGGAGAAAGTAAGGCTGAGGCAGAAAAGAAGATAAATGAGGGATGGAGTAATTTGGATATGAATCAGAAGGACTCTCGTCATGTGTATATTTTGCGTCCTTGTATGATGCATGGACCTGGTAATAAAGGTAATTTGAACTTACTTTATAAAGTCGTAAATGTAGGATTACCTTGGCCATTAGGAGCCTTTGAGAATAAGCGTTCTTTCTGTTCTATAAGCAATGTTTGTTTTGTTGTGGGGCAGCTTTTGGCTTTTGATGTAAAGAGTGGAACTTATAATTTGGCTGATGATGAAGTTTTGTCTACAAATGAGTTGATTGGTATTATTTGTGAAAACTTAGGTCGTCCGACTCGAATATGGAAATTTGGACGCTCTGCTATGTCATCTTTAGCTAAGATTGGTGACAAATTGCATTTACCTCTAACCACGGAACGTTTGGCTAAGCTTACAGAGAACTATATTGTTGATAATAGCAAGATTAAGAATGCGTTAAAGATAGATAGAATGCCTGTTCCTGCTCGTGAAGGTCTTTCTTATACAATACATAGTTTTAAGGAAAAATAGCAAATGGGAATTATAGATAAGAATTTGTTAGATACTGTAAGTGCAGCAGCAAAGTCGTCAGAACGCTTGCGGATGAATCATAATTTTCATGAAACTTTAGAGGCTCCATGTCAACGTATGTTGAATGCTTTGGAACCAGGGACCTTTGTCCCTATCCATCGTCATAAACATACAGCAGAGACTTATATACTACTGCGTGGAAAGCTTAAGATATTTTTCTATAATGAAGAGAAAGTAATTGTTGAAGAGGAAGTTCTCGACCAATCTCATGGATGTTATGGTGTTCATATCCCTGCTGGGGTATGGCATTCTATGGAGGTATTAGAGTCTGGTACTATAATCTTCGAAACAAAGGATGGACCGTATACTCCTATAACAGAACAAGATATATTAAAATAAGTAAACCATGTTGCAGATAGCAATTATATTTCTTTCGCTTTTCATTCTTGAAGTTTTATATTTTAAGGTTGCTGATTACTTTAATATTATAGATAAGCCATCAGAACGAGGGTCTTCAAAGTTTATTACTCTTAGAGGGGGCGGTATAATCTTTTATATTAGTGCCTTAATTTGGTTTATATTCTATGGAAGAGAATATTGGCTTTTCTTTACAGGACTTAGTATAGTCTCTATACTTAGTTTTGTCGATGATATACATTCTTTAAGTGCACGATTACGTTTACCATTACAGTTTATAGGAATGTTACTGCTATTATTCCAGTTAATTCTTGGGAATAATAGTATAATAGATATAAACAGTAGTGGATTCTTTACTATAGTACTTATTCTTGTGTTAGGCTTGGTGATTTGTACTGGCGCAATGAATGTTTTTAATTTTATGGATGGAATTAATGGAATAACAGGGGGATATTCATTAATAGTTCTTTCTGCTATACTTTTCATTTTAGATAGAGAAACTTTGTTGGGTCAATCATCAGAAGTTGAAACCATTGTATCTTTGTTAAAGATAGTTTTATCGGCTGCCCTTGTATTTTGTTTCTTTAATTTCCGTAGTAGGGCCAAGTGCTTTGCCGGAGATGTTGGATCTGTTTCTATAGCCTTTATAATCTTGTTTACACTTGGGTATATAGTTATAAATACGGGGGACCTCTCTTGGCTGTCTTTCCTCGTTGTTTATGGTGTTGACGGCTGTCTAACTATTTTACATCGTATAATGTTGCATGAGAATATTTCTCAACCTCATCGAAAGCATTTGTTTCAAATTATGGCAAATGAGTTGAAGATACCCCATGTAATAGTTTCCCTTGTGTATATGGTGGTACAATTATTGTGTTGCATTTGGTATATTATGTATCCAGGTTATCTTACACTTTTGTTCCAGATTATAATATTATCTATTATATATATACTATTTATGCGCAAGTTCTTTAAGTTGCATAAAAGAGCACTAAAGTAGATTTAAAGAATTTACCAATAAGTAGGGCTGACGTCGTGGATTCCATCTTCCGCGGTGCCAGCCCTTAGCGTGTCTCCCCATAGATACTAGATTATCGATATATCTTTATATTGTCTATAATCTGTCTTCTATGTTGTATCCGTCTAACAATTGGGTAATATCCTGCGTGTAATGAATTCCGACTTGGTTTGTCAATCTTTACGGCGATATTTGTGTTTAAAGTTGCTTGCCGTTTCCTACGTTTAAACTTTATTATCTGATGCAAAAGTACGAAAATAAATTGAATGAACGCAAGAAAATATTAGAAAAAGTCATTAATTTTCGTCTTTTACTTCAAGTTTATTCATAAAAAGTTTGTCAAGATTGATAGGTGAAATAGGTAAATTTGGCTTAGATGGAATTATAATATTATCATCTGTCGATGTACTATCAGTGTATATCGAAATCTTGATTGGCAGCTGTTTTGCCTTAAGATTCGCCCTAATTTTTTCTAAATTAATTGTATCTTTTGGTAATGATGCTGCGAATTTAGTCCAACATGCTTCTGCCATTCTCTCTATTTGAGCCAATCTACTTTGTGTGTTTTCATCATTTTTATATACTTTATACGCCTCTTGTGACTTCTCATATTGTAAGAAAGCATGTTTCCAGTCTTGCATAAACATATAACATAACCCTAAACGATAATATACATTAGGCTTCTCACGATCGTAACATACCGTAAGTGTCTTATTATAATAAGGTATAGCCTCCTTGTATTGTTTTAGATTGAAGTGGCTTTCTCCTGCTGCATAATAATAAACCGAACGCTCACGAGGAGCGAAAGCTTCTAATTGTGGGATGGCTTTATCTAAGTATTTTGCTGCAGTCTCATAGTCCCACTCATTGTAATAACACAACCCGATATAAGCTTTAAAGCGATTGTTGAGTTTATATGTTTTGTCAAGTCGTTGGAAGATGAGCAGTGCTTCATGGTATTTTGCAGCAGTGAAATATTCCAAGGCTTTGCCTAACTCCTCAGAATCAGGGTTACTTTGGGCTATTGTCAGTGTGCATGATATGAAGAGGAGAAGTAGAGTCGCTACTTTTCTTCTTATATTTGTTATCTTCATTTCTGCCATATAATCTCCTTGAATTTCTTATCTCCATAACAGATGAGGTCTAAGTCGATTAGGACTATCCCTTGCTGATGGTTCTCGTGGGAGTCTCCTAGCTCTATTTCAATCTCTTTTAAGCATGTTTGGATGTACTCGAGAGGATATGATGTCTCAAATGCCCCCATACAGTTTAGGAATCTATCAGATACAATACCGATAGGTTCCGTCCATTCTTCTTTCGTGAAATTTATGCCCGGAAATGTTTGTCTGAGGCGTATTTGCGCTTTGTGAATGTTTTGCTCCTGATGGCAATTTGAGCCAAGTGTTATGATAGTCTTCATTGTTTATCTACTACAAAGTTACGCATAAGTTTTGATATGTTTGTGAGAATTTAAGAGAATTAGTTTTGAAATCTATCAAAAATCGTGTATTTTTGCATCTGTATAAATTAAAAATCCTTTTTATGAAGCGATATATTTTTCTGTTACTTTCATTTTTGTATATGTTAGCAGCTACGGCTGGTACACCCCTGAAGTGGAATCAAGTGTATCAGACGTATATCAATCAATATAAAGATATGGCAATTGAAGGGATGCTCAAATATGGAGTTCCTGCCAGTATTACATTGGCTCAGGGACTTTTAGAAAGTAATGCAGGGCGTGGACGTCTTGTCTTATTGGGCAATAATCACTTCGGTATAAAGTGTCATGGATGGACTGGTCGTACGATTACACATGATGATGATGAACTGGGAGAGTGTTTTCGTGCTTATGGTAATGCTTTGGAAAGCTTTGAAGATCACTGTAGATTTCTTCGAGATAGACCTCGTTACCAAAGTCTTTTTAGCTTAAATAGAAGCGATTACCGAGGTTGGGCATATGGACTGAAGCGTGCTGGCTATGCAACTAACCCTGTTTATGCACAAAGCCTTATCAATATTATTGAGACTTATCAGCTTTATCAATATGACAAAGCTAAGGATTATGATCGGTTCATGGTTCATCACAGTGGCGAGAATTCCTCTGTAGTCTTAGATAAATCGGCACCAAATGTAACTACCGCTAATGGGCTACATACAATTCATAAATATAATGATAATTATTATATTATTGTGAGAAATGGTGATACATTTAAGTCACTTGGAAAGGAATTGGATCTCAGTTATAGAAAGCTAGCGAAGTATAATGAACGTGACAAGCATGACAGACTCGTTCCAGGAGAATTTATTTGGTTGAAGAAAAAGCGTAAGAAAGCTCCGAAGAACTTCAAGGATCGCCTGTATTATGTGCGTAAGTCAGAGAGTCTCTATGATATTGCGCAGAAGTATGGTATCCGTTTGAAGAGTCTTGTAGAAAAGAATGAGAAGATAGCTGAGCGTGGATTGCGTATCGGAGACGAAGTTAGACTGTATTAGAAGATAGACCATCTACAGGCATAAGATATAGTTGGGGTGGTGACAGTTTAAACCATTCTCTTTCTCCGAAAATATTTTACGGTTACCGTTCTTCTTTCTGTTACATAATGAGAGGTTAATGTGAATTTGTAGGTCTGTAATATATTGTTAATCAATATATTGTGGTTGGTAAAATAAAAGGGCATCTTTTGTATTGCAAAAGATGCCCTTTTGAGTCTTAAAAGATACCCTTTTATTGATCAAAAGATGCCCTTCTACAATGTGAAAGAGTATCTCTTAGCCAACATTCTCTGTATTTTCTTTACATTACCATTGTAGAAACATTGTTTGGACATGTATCATGATACTGTAGATAATGAGAAAGCGGGTACTGTATTATTAAAGACAGTACCCGCTTTTATTATTCTTCAGTCTGTTTAAAACTCCGTCAGACACTTATCAAGTGCCTTGGTTATAGCTTCTTTATCAAGATCTTGCCCAATAAAGACTAATTTCTGCATACGATCACCATAAGGCTCTTCCCAATCTTCCTTTACCTTTGGATTATTCTCTAAGAATTCTCGAAGTTGGAACTGAGGCATTGTTGCATACCATTGCCCTGCATTGCGAAGACTTACTTGCTTACCTGCCTGCTCGAAGACATAACAGATGTCCTTTTCATTCTTGAAGTAACACAGTCCTTTACAACGAATTATTTGCTTTGGCCATTGGCGCGCAACAAAGTCATCGAAGAAGTTTATGTCAAATGGTTTACGTGCATAATAAACGAAAGTCTGTATATTGTATTCTAATGCTTCACCACTTTCTTCATTTTCCAATCCATGATGATGATGATGATGGTGATGATGTCCGTGATGGTGCTCGTCTTCTTCATGCCCATGATGTTCGTCCTCCTCATCTTCTTCTTCGTCCTCATGATGTCCTTCAATTTCGGCAATCCATGATGCAGATGTGGCAACTTCATCAAAGTTAAAGGAGCCAGTATTGATAATTTTATCCAAATCAACATCACCATAGTTGCATTCTATGATCTCGGCCTTAGGCTGAAGAGAACGTATAATACTGCGTACCATATTTTTCTCTTCTGTTGTAACATCATCAACTTTGTTTAATAAGATGATGTTACAGAACTCAATTTGCTGTATGAGTAGGTTTTCTATATCATCTTCTTGTAAGTCTTTCTTTAGTAGATCATTACCTTCAGAGAACTCATCACACATTCGGCGTGCATCTACTACAGTTACAATTGAATCAAGTACAGCTTTGCCATTCTTTGCGAGGTCTGGATACATCTGTGGATATGCACAGATAGTTTGTGCTATAGGAGCTGGTTCACATATGCCACTGGCCTCAATAACAATATAATCAAACTTGTTCTGTGATACAATTTCATTTAATTGCTGAACAAGGTCCATCTTCAGAGTACAACAGATACAACCGTTTTGCAATGCAACGAGCGAGTCGTCTTTCTGGTCAACAACTCCTCCAGCCTCTATGAGATTTGCATCTATGTTCACTTCGCCAATATCGTTGACAATAACAGCGAACTTTATGCCTTTTTTGTTAGCGAGAATCTTGTTTACTAATGTTGTTTTCCCACTACCTAAGTAGCCTGTAAGTAATAAGACTGGTGTTTCTTTTATCTTCATTTTGTAATCCTTGTTTATATTATCTTATGTCTACAAAATTACAAAAAATATGCCAAGTGCAGGCATAAATAAAAACAAAAGAGTTGTAATCAATCTGATTACAACTCTTTTGTGGGTAGTGATGGATTCGAACCACCGAAGCTAGAAGCAGCAGATTTACAGTCTGCCCCATTTGGCCACTCTGGAAACTACCCAAGGTGGTGGGCGTTGACGGATTCGAACCGCCGACCCTCTGCTTGTAAGGCAGATGCTCTAAACCAGCTGAGCTAAACGCCCTTACTTTCCGTAAGCGAGTGCAAAAGTAGTGATTTTCTCTGATTCGTGCAAGTTTCTGTTGTGTTTTTTATCAAGGATGAATGAAAAAAGGCGCATCTTGTGCGCCTTCTTTCAATATATAGGATATGGTATTATCCAATAATAAAGTTTAGAACGAAGAGTACTGCAAGAATACAGAGAGTCCAGTTCAAGTCCTTCCACTGTCTTGTACAAAGCTTCATGATAACGAATGACAAGATTCCTAAGCATATACCGTCTGCAATAGAGTAGCATAGAACCATAGTAATCATTGTTATAAAAGCAGGGAATGACTCACTGATATCTTGTAGATTAATCTTCTTTACAGAGTCGAGCATTAAGACACCAACCATGACCAGTGCGCCACTGGTTGCAGCACTTGGGATAAGAAGGAAGATAGGGGAGAGAAGGAGTGATAAGATAAAGAGGAGTCCAACTGTAAATGAGGTGACTCCAGAGCGTCCTCCTTCAGCAATACCACTGGCACTCTCCACGTAAGTTGTTAATGTAGAGCTTCCGAGCATCGCACCACACGTTGTGCCTATGGCATCACTCATCATGGCTTCTTTCACATGAGGAATGTTTCCGTTTGCTTCAACAATACCCGTTTTATCAGCCAGACCCATTAATGTACCAATGGTATCGAAGATGTTAACCAAGAGTAAAGAGAATACAACTAAGGCTGTCTTGAGGTTAAACATCCCAGCAAAATCAAACTTACAGAAAAGTGGGCTGATATCCTGAGGTGCAGAAACAGGAAGCCAATGGTCAGGGAATACGGTTACTCCCATAGGTATTCCAATGATCGTAGTTGCAATAATACTCCAGAAAAGTGAGCCTTTTACGTTCTTTGCCATAAGAATTCCACTGAGTAAGATGGCAATAATACCAAGAATACAGCTATTGGTAAATGCTCCAAGACCAACAAACGTAGCTTCTTTTGCAACGATAATACCTGCATTCTTGAGTCCAATAAATGCAATGAACATACCAATACCTGCAGAAATAGCATAGCGAAGGTTATGAGGGATAGAGTCCAGTATCATTTCACGAACATTAAAGAAAGTGATAATAATAAAGACTATACCTTCAATCAGCATGATAGCTAATGATTGTTGCCAAGTGTAACCCATTGTCTGGCAAAGGGTATAAGCGAAGAAGGCATTTAGTCCCATTGAAGGGGCTTGGGCAAATGGTAACTTTGCCATGAATGCTAAGAGCAATGTTGCTATAGCTGCAGCAAGGGCTGTTGCCGTAAATAAAGCCCCCTTATCCATTCCTGTGGATGACAGGATGGCGGGATTTACTGCTAAGATATAGCTCATAGTTAAGAACGTGGTGGCTCCCGCAATAAGTTCTGTGCGGAGCTTCATGGATTTAGGATCAAATCCTAAGGCCTTTTCTAATAAAGTCATCATTGTTTTTAAGGTTTAAAACTCATTATTTATTTAGATGTTTTTTCTAACCAATCATCAAGAATCATACGTGCGATTGATAATTTCTCTGGAATAGTAGGGAGGTTTTCTTTTGTAAACCAGGCTCCTTTTGATAGCTCACTCTGTTGTAAGTGAATGTCGCCACCATTATAATCAGCGTTGAATCCTACCATTAGCCCACAAGGATAAGGCCAAGGTTGGGAACCAAAATATCGAAGATTCTTAATTTGTATGCCAGTCTCCTCTGCAACTTCTCTATGTACAGCTTCTTCCAATGTCTCACCTGTTTCAACAAAGCCAGCCACTAATCCATAGAATTCTGTCTTGAAATTACGTGCATGCACCAATAGGACTTCTTCACCCCGATGTACAAGGACTATGATAGCTGTTGCTAACTGTGGCCAAACTTCTTTTCCACAGTTCGTACAGCGTTTGGAGATATCTGTATGCATCTTCATAGGCGCTCCACATACACCACAGAATCTCGTATTATTATCCCAGTAAAGTAACTCATGACATTTACCTGCTTTAAGATAAAATTCATTGGGGAGACGATAGAAGGAAGGGCGTAAACCGCACATCTCGTATTGTGGATAATCCGTGACAGGTTGGTCTATCATTACAGCTTTGACCTCAGTCCCATCCTCCATTGAGGTGATATTTAGAACATGTGTCCATGGGTGTAATGGGATGGGGCAATCTTCTGATAATGGGATGGAGAAAGAATCTTCTGCTTTCTCCAACATGATATCAGTCTTGCAGAATATAAACCAATACTTCTTCATTATCTTTGTTTTTATTCTCCAAATAAAATTTTCCGATCGCGTGCAGCTGCTGGCACTGTCCATGCTTCGGGGATGAACTTCCAGTTATTGTGTGGTTGTGGATTCATAATGCCAGCTTTTTTTATCTCTTCCATTAGATAATGTCTCTGGTCCTTTTCACTTTCCCAGATAATACGGTTCTTTAAGGAGTCGCGTGCTATACCAGCTCCTTTAGTTAAGAGCTCTCCACCCCCATTAGCACGATAACTGTTTACTGCAACAGTGTACCATTTATGTTCATCGAACGGCTCCCCATTGCTCATTCGCAAGATATGAACTTTCTCTCCATCGGGTTTTGTTACATCAACAACATAGTCTATTCCTGCTGCAGAGTCGAAATTGAAAGAGAAGTTTTTGAAACCTAAGCGTTGTGCATCATCGCGTGTGTTTGCAAGGAGTAATAAGTGGTCATCTGGACTTTTCATTGTATTAACCCAGAGGTCATAGCTCATCTCGAGATGCTTACGAACTTCTTCGCCAGTAAGGCGCATGACGCATAGTTGATTCTCATATTTATAGAGGCTGAACATGTCTGCAACTGTTACATTACCTGCTTTTATAGCAGAGTTAAATTGTAGTGGTGCATTGAAAGCAATGTCGGCATGTGTGATCTTCAATTCTAAGTCAAGAATGAGGTCATTGAAGGCAGAATTACCAAAGAAGCAATCCTTTGTGTAGATTGTGTTTGCAAATTTCCCGATTACTTGCTCACTCCAAGCCTTAACAGAATCTATTTCTGGTTGGAAGTGTTGCATGAAGTCCTTGTCTGGAATGATATTTCTTACATCAACTAACTCACCTGATGCATGTGTAAGAACATAGCTTCTTTTCCCCTTGATGGTTTTAGGTTTTAATGTGAGTGTTGTTAATGCCACTTTTTGCGCATTGTTGGCAGGATCGAGGCAGATGACATCTTTGCCGTTTATATTCTTTTCTATAGTATTATGGGGAGTGTGGTCATGCCCGAAGAAGATAACATCGAAGCCAGGAACCTCCTGTGCCACCTTTTGAGAAGCATCCTCATCATATTGGGGAGTCTTGATACCCCCATTCCAACCAGAATGGAATAAACCAACTATAACATCAGGATTTTCTTTCTTTTTCACCTCCTCCATGGTACGTTTAGCGCATGAAACCATCTCATCGAAACGAAGTCCACTCCATATTGTTTCCTTCAACCAGTTGGGTATTGCAGGTGTCAGCATACCGATAACACATACTTTCAGTCCGTTCTTCTTTTTAATGACCGTGTAAGGAAGTATGTAAGGTTTGTTAGTTCTAGCATTGATGATATTTGCACCAAGAATAGGGAAGTGTAATTCTTTAAACCACTTGTCATAGACACTATGCCCTGTCTCAATATCGTGATTGCCAACAGTTGCAGCATCATATCCCATGTAGTTGAGAACACTGGCTGCAATGTTTTCCTTTTGTGGTACTATATAATTATAGTAGTATGATATGGGTTGTCCTTGCAGAATGTCTCCGTTATCTAGAAGGTAGATATTATCCTTACCATATTCTTTCCGCAAACCTTGAACAAAGGTATATACCCTTGCCATGGAACCACTTTTAGGTGAGCGGTTGATGAAATCGTAGGGGAAAAAAGACCCATGTACATCAGAAGTTTCTACTAGTTTGATTGTTATGTCTTTATTCTGTGCCATAGCGTGAGAACAGAGTCCTAACATGATAGTGAGTACGATCGTTGATAGTTTCATATGTGTTTATTAAAATCAGGTACAAAAGTAATAAATTAAACGCAAATAAAGGCAACTGTTTTCTTATGTTTTATCGTTTGTATGCCGTGTTGTACTCCATTCTTCTTAGAAAAAGAAAAGGAGGCATACCTGTTAATTGTGGTATGTCTCCTTTGTTCTGATTTATATGTTCTCAAGTTTAGATTAAACAATTCCCTGCGCCATAATAGCTTTAGCTACTTTGATGAAACCAGCGATGTTGGCACCTTTCACGTAGTTTACATAGCCATCAGGCTCTGTTCCATATCTGACACAATTCTCATGGATGTCATCCATGATGTTATGTAGCTTTTGGTCAACTTCTTCACGATCCCATTTCAGTCGTTCTGAATTCTGGGTCATTTCGAGTCCTGACACGGCTACACCGCCAGCATTACTCGCTTTGCCTGGACAATAAAGAACTTTTGCTTCTTGAAAGATTCTTACGGCTTCTGGGGTGGATGGCATGTTTGCACCCTCTGTTACAGCGATAATACCGTTATTGATTAATGCTGTCGCAGCCTCGGCATTGATCTCATTCTGTGTGGCACAAGGAGTTGCAATGTCAGCCTTCTCGAACCATGGCTTTGCTCCTGGAACGTATTTCACTCCATATTTCTCTGCATATTCTCGGATGCGTCCACGTTCTATGTTCTTTAGCTCCATAATATATGCTAACTTCTCTTCATTTATTCCATCTGGGTCGTAGATATATCCATCAGAATCGGAGCATGTAACAGGTTTTGCTCCAAGATGTAGGAGCTTTTCAATCGTGTATTGTGCGACATTACCTGATCCCGAAACTAAAACGGTTTTTCCTTTTAGGTCAATATTTCTTGTCTTGAGCATATTCTGCAGGAAGTACACGTTACCATAGCCTGTTGCTTCTGGCCGAATAAGCGATCCTCCGAACTCTTGTCCTTTGCCTGTAAGTATCCCTACAAACTGATGAGTAAGTTTCTTATATTGTCCGAACATGTAGCCTACTTCGCGTCCACCGACGCCAATGTCTCCTGCAGGGACGTCACAGTCGGGACCTATGTAATGCCATAGCTCACTCATGAAGGCTTGGCAGAAACGCATCACTTCAGCATTTGATTTACCTCGTGGAGAAAAATCTGATCCACCTTTGCCACCACCCATTGGCAGTGTTGTCAAAGAGTTTTTGAATGTCTGTTCAAAGGCAAGGAACTTTAAGATGGACTCGTTGACAGAAGTGTGGAAACGTAAACCACCTTTATAAGGACCGATGACATTGCTATGCTGAACGCGATATCCCATGTTAGTCTGAATATTACCTTTGTCATCAACCCAATTTACTCGAAATTTGATAATTCTGTCTGGTATGCAGAGGCGTTCAATAAGGTTTACACGCTCAAATTCGGGATGTTTGTTGTACTCTTCTTCAATGGTTTCCAACACTTGTGATACTGCTTGAATGTACTCTGGCTCATTGGGGAAACGCCGTTGTAAACTCTCTACAACTTCTACTGCTTTCATAATTGATTCTGTTTTAAATGGTTGTTTATTCCTATCCTGGAAACTCTTAACCTTTCTCTTCAAGGTTTTTGATGTTGCAAAGATAATCATTTATTTCTTGATAAAGAACATTTTGTCACTAAATATACTAATTTGCTTTAAAATAGTCGTTATTTATGGTGCTTTTAGAATAAAACTTAATGGTAAGCTAAGTGTTGGCTATCCATTGTTGTTAGTTTTCTGGTATTGGAAGTCTAGATCATCTAAAAGTCTGGAATCCAAGTGGGGAAGTCCAGCCTTAAATTATGTTAGTAGAGAATGTCTAGTAGGCAGTAATATCTTGTTATATAGATTCTTTACATTGAATGTAAGGTGTTGTTTATATTGGTTGGGATATGGCTATAAGTTCTTTATCTTTCTTCTTAACGCAATTCTTTACACTAAATTAAAGTAACTTTGACTTCTAACTTAAAGCTCATTTGTACTTTAAGTTAAAGTCCACTCGTACTTTAAGTTAAAGGTCGCTTGCACTTTAAGTTAAAGTCCAACCGCACTTTAAGTTAAAGTATCATCGTACTTCAAGTTTGGGTGTTTTCTAAAGTGAACTTATACTAAAAAGAAAGCCTGTAGCTTACTTACATGTAGCTACAGGCACTATCATAATCAGATGTTATTTATTCCCAAGATTACGAAGCCATTTGAGTGGCTTCTTTATCAATGCTTTCAATCCGCTATCACTCTTAGAACTTGTCGGTAGCTCTTCTCGAATATCATACTTGGTACTTCTTCTTGCACCCTTCTCGTTCGTGTTATGCTGACGATTGTTATTCTTCTTCTTTTTGTTGTTAGGCTTTTTGTTTTGTTGAGCGTTCGTCTTCTGACCAGCATCCTTATTGTTTGCAGCCTCCTTGTCGTTTCGTCTGTTGTTGTTAGGCTTCGCCTGCTTGTCAGTTTGTCTGTTCTTATCTTGACGGTTATTTCGCTTGTTTATTACTTTTGCATCTACAGTGTTGTTATTATTGTTCTGCTGTTCTTGCCCTTTGTTCTTCTGCTTGTTGTTAGATTTACGTTCTGACGTATTTTGTATTTTATTGTCAGAGGAACTTTGGCTCTGCTGTTCGGGACGCCTTGACCTTTGCTTGTAATTGCCTTGTTTCTTGTCTTTGTGGCTTTGCTGGTCTCGGTCCTTCCTCCTTCGGCTCTTTGCAGTGTTGCCTTTCTTAGGCTTTCCGACATCCTTGTATTCTGGCCCTTCTCCTAAATCATCTGGCAAGGCAACTTTCTCAACATCTTTCTCTAGGAAGGATTCTATCTGCTTGAAGTAGTAGATATCGTCAGCGCTAACGAAGGTGATAGCCTTTCCGTCACGGTCAGCACGAGCTGTTCTACCAATGCGATGCACATAATCTTCTGCATCATGTGGAACATCATAATTGATAACCATTGTAATGTCGTCAATATCAATACCGCGAGAAACAATGTCTGTAGCAACTAATACATCAATTTGCCCACTCTTGAATTTGAACATAACGTCATCACGTTGTGCCTGGTCAAGGTCGGAATGCATCTCTCCGCAGTTAATGTGCTTCCGGTTTAAAGAGGCTGTAATTTGCTTTACCTTTTGTTTGGAACCAGAGAAGATGATTACACGTTTTAAATCACCCGCTTTAAAGATATCCTTTATGATACCCATCTTCTGTGTCTCGTAGCAGACGTATGCCATTTGATGAATCTTCTCTGCAGGTTTACTAACTGCTAGCTTGATCTCTACGGGATTCTTGAGCAGTGTCTTCGCAAGCTCTTCAATCTTCTTTGGCATTGTGGCAGAGAACATGATGGTCTGACATGATGACGGTAATTTCTTCGCAATAGTCATAATGTCATCGGAGAAGCCCATGTCAAGCATACGGTCGGCTTCATCAAGAATAAAGAAACTTACCTTGGAAAGGTCAACATTGCCTAAAGAGAGATGAGAGATAAAACGGCCTGGAGTCGCAATAACGACATCAGCTCCCAACGAAAGGCTTTTAAGCTCTTGGTCATAACGGTTACCATCATTGCCACCATAGACTGCAACGCAGGATACACCATCAAGATAGTAAGCAAAGCCTTGCATAGCTTGGTCAATTTGTTGTGCTAACTCACGTGTTGGCGACATGATGACGCAGTTAATAGCAGCTTCAGGATATCCTCCATCTGCTAACTTTGAGAGAATAGGGAGGAGGTAAGCCGCCGTCTTTCCTGTACCAGTCTGCGCAACACCCAGTACGTCACGTCCCTTTAAAATCTCTGGTATGCACTTCTCCTGAACTGGTGTGCATTCGTCAAAACGCATGTCATATAGTGCGTCAAGTACGTTATCGTTTAAATCTAAATCTTCAAAATACATATCTTTTTATTTTTCCCTTCGTCTCAAAGGGTTATTTCTTGTTTCTTATTTATTTAATAGTCTTTTTAACTTGGAGCATGCCTATAGCAGAAATAGGCAATAACTGCAAAGATAATATTCGGAATCCATGCAGCCAGTATTGGTGGCGTGTCAGCCTGTATGGCAAAGGTTGCTGATACTGTCTGCAACATAATATAGCTGAAACTCAGCCCTAAACCTATACCTAAGTATAATCCCATTCCACCTTTTCGTTTTCTGGAAGATAGAGACAAACCTATAATGGTCAGGATAAAAGATGAGAATGACATAGCTATTCGTTTGTGGAACTCAACTTCATATTGAACAACGTTGCCAGAACCACGGCTGGTTTGTTTAGAGATATAATCAAGGAGCTCTGGTGACGTGAATGTTTCTTGCTGGCCTTTAGAATAAACCAGATCCGTAGGCTCCATCAATAAAACCGTATCCTTTAATGCACCACTTTGTATATGCTCTTTCAATCCCCTAAGCGTTCGTATTTTCCAGTTGCTTACCTTCCAATGATACTTGGTGTCAGCAACAGTATCATACTGAATCTCCATAGCAGTCATGTGGCTTACAATCTTTTTATCCTTGAATTTAACAAGTGAGAAGCCATAACCGCGTTTGTATTGATCGTCGTAGTGCTGGATGTAAGCTATAGTGTTTTTTGCCACTTGTAGTTGAACGTTTTCTGCTGATGTATTCTTCTTTGAGTTACGATATAGCGATTCGAAGTTCTGACGGATGACAGTTCCGTGTGGAATGACGAAACTATTTAAATAGAATGTCAATCCTGCTATCAGAATACATGAAATCATGTAAGGTCGCATTAGGCGTTTGATAGAGACACCTGCTGCCAACATTGCAATGACTTCGGAGTTACTTGCTAATTTCGAAGTAAAGAAGATTACGGCAATGAAAACGAAGAGGGGAGAGAAGAGATTAGAGTAATATGGGATAAAGTTTGCATAGTAATCAAAGATAATGGCTCTCCACGGAGCATGATATTGTGTAAACTTAGATAGATTTTCATTGAAGTCAAACACAATAGCAATAGATATGATTAACAGAATGGCATATATATACGTACCAATAAACTTACGTATAATATACCAATCTAGAATCTTTATGTATCGAGTAGGAGAGAGCATCTTTAGCAGATGCCCTATTTTATTGATGAATGGAAGCTTCCTGGAAGTCTTTAATCCAAGATGCTTCAGCCGTTTCTTTATTGTGTCAAGAATTACTTTGACTTTACTCATTTTGTTTCTCTTAAATTCTTCTACCCAATTGCTCTATGATGGAAGCCTTCCACTGTACAAAGTCTCCTTGCTCAATATGAGAGCGTGCATCTGTAACAAGCCTAAGATAGAATGATAAGTTGTGAATGCTTGCTATCTGCATAGCAAGTAACTCTCCTGCTTTAAAGAGATGGTGGAGGTACGCTTTACTTGTAATTTGGTCAATTTCGCATCCCTCTGGATCTACAGGAGAGAAGTCCATTTCCCATTTTTTGTTGCGCATATTCATTGTACCTTGATAGGTGAATAACATTGCATTACGCCCATTGCGTGTTGGCATAACACAATCAAACATATCAACTCCACGTTCTATGGCTTCTAAGAGATTCTGTGGAGTCCCAACTCCCATTAAATAACGTGGTTTATCCTTAGGTAATATGTCATTGACAACCTCAATCATTTCATACATGATTTCTGTAGGTTCACCAACAGCCAATCCACCGATAGCATTTCCATCGGCTCCTTTATCTGCTACAAACTTTGCAGCTTCTCTTCTTAGGTCTTTATAAGTACAACCTTGAACAATAGGGAATAAGCTCTGTGAATATCCATAAAGAGGCTCTGTTTCATTGAAACGTTTTATACAACGATTTAGCCAACGTTGTGTCATGCCTAAGCTCTTTTTAGCGTATTCATAATCACTTTTCCCCGGAGGACATTCGTCAAGCGCCATCATAATATCTGCCCCAATAATACGCTCTGTGTCCATAACGCTTTCTGGTGTGAATATATGCTTTGAACCGTCTATGTGGCTTCTGAATTCACAACCTTCTTCTGAAAGTTTACGAATCCCAGTTAAAGAGAAGACTTGAAAACCTCCAGAATCGGTAAGGATGGGACGTTTCCATCCGTTAAAGCCATGTAAGCCACCAGCAGCCTTTAGGACCTCTAAGCCTGGGCGTAAATATAAGTGGTATGTGTTGCCCAGAATAATCTGAGCTTTAACCTGTTTGTATAGCTCATCGAAGTGAACTCCTTTGACAGATCCGACAGTACCAACAGGCATAAAAATCGGAGTTTTTATTTGTCCATGCGCTGTCGTGATTATGCCTGTGCGAGCATCACTTGCATTGTCAGTGTGTTGAAGTTCAAATGTCATTTCTTTGTTTCTACTTTATTCTCCTCAGTAATAGTAAATTCAATAGGATGATCTACCTTCTCTTTAGTGAGTGCAAAATCCCAAACCTGTTTGATGTTCTCGACATAATGAAATTCTAATCCTTTTCGATAAATCTCAGGAATCTCTTCAATATCTTTTTGGTTTTCTGTGCACATTACTATGTCCGTTATTCCTGCTCGTTTTGCAGCGAGAATCTTTTCCTTTATACCTCCTACGGGTAACACCTTTCCTCGGAGTGTTATCTCTCCTGTCATAGCTGTGTTTTTACGAACCTTGCGTTGAGTTAGGGCAGAGGCTATACTTGTAGCAATGGTTATTCCGGCTGATGGACCATCTTTTGGTGTAGCGCCCTCTGGCACATGGATGTGTATATTCCATTGCTCGAAAATACGAGGATCTATATTTAGTGATTCTACATGTGCCTTAACATACTCTAAAGCTATAATTGCAGATTCTTTCATTACGTCACCAAGATTACCTGTGAGTGTAAGTTTCCCTGCTTTACCTTTTGAGAGCGATGTTTCTATAAAAAGAATCTCTCCCCCAACACTGGTCCATGCTAAACCTGTGACAACTCCTGCATATTTGTTGCCTTGGTATATGTCACGTGTAAAAGGTGGCTTGCCAAGCAGATCTTCTAATGACTCGGGGCTAATCTTGGTATATGGTAATTGTTTGTCCATTGCTTGACGTAAAGCCAATTTACGCATAGCTTTATTTATTTGTTTTTCAAGCTGTCGGACACCACTTTCTCTTGTATAATTCTCTATGATTCGTTCTAACGCAGCCTTCGTAAACCTAGGCTTATCTTCCAACTTATCTAATCCTGTATTTTCTAGCTCTTTGGGAACAAGGTGGCGCTTTGCTATTTCAATCTTCTCTTCAGTGATATAACCAGAGACCTCTATTAACTCCATACGATCCAATAATGGACGAGGAATTGTATTTAAATCATTGGCTGTAGCTATAAATAGAACTTTTGAAAGATCATAGTCTAAGTCAAGATAATTGTCGTGAAAAGCATTATTTTGCTCTGGGTCTAAGACTTCTAATAGAGCCGATGATGGATCCCCATTGATAGTGTTTTGTGTAACCTTATCTATTTCATCAAGAATGAACACTGGATTAGAAGAGCCAGCCTTTTGTATATTCTTTATAATACGACCAGGCATAGCACCAATATAGGTCTTACGATGTCCTCTGATCTCAGACTCATCATGTAATCCTCCTAAGGAAACACGTACGTATTTCCGTTTCATAGCTTCAGCAATACTTTTCCCAAGACTTGTTTTACCTACTCCCGGAGGTCCATAGAGGCAAAGAATAGGAGATTTCAAACTTCCTCTTAATTGTAGTACAGCAATATATTCTAAAATACGGTCCTTAACCTTTTCCATTCCATAATGATCCTTGTCAAGTATACGTTTGGCACGTTTTAAATCAAGATCATCTTTAGTGTATTCATTCCATGGTAATGCAACCATGGTCTGCAGATAATTTACCTGTACACTATAGTCAGGACTCTGTGGATTAAGAGTATCTAATCTATCTAATTCCTTTTGGAAAGTCTTAGCTACTTCACTAGACCATTTTTTGGTTTTTGCTTTTTCCTGTAACTCTTTCTTCTCTGGGGTTGAGTCACCATCTCCTAATTCTTCCTTAATATTTTTAATTTGCTGATGAAGGAAATATTCCCGCTGTTGTTCATCTAGGTCTTCTCGTGTTTTTGAGCGGATGTCTTGCCTCAGCTGTTGGAATTGAATCTCTCGGTTGAGAATCTTCATCAACCTAAATAATCTGTCTTTTATGGAATTCTCCTGTAAGAGTAATATTTTGTCTTTTACAGGAAAAGGCACGGTAGAACATATGTAATTGACAGAAATGATGGGATTCTTGAGGTTGTCAATTGCAAACTGTGTGTCATCAGGAATATCATCGCTTTCTTGTATATATTCCTTTGCCACCAATTTCATGTCTTCAACGGCAGTTGTAAATTCTGGGTCTTTATCAGTATCGATTTCTTCTGGCAAGGATTCTGTAATACCTGACATGAATGGAGTTGTACTTGTGACTTTCTTTATTTTACACCTTCCAAGTCCTTGTAGAATAGCAGTCCGATTGTTATTCTCATATCCAGGCATATCAAAGGAACGTACAAAGCGTGCATATACTCCTATGTTATAGATATCTCCCTCGTTCGGATCGTTTACATTGCTATCCTTCTGACTAACAACAGCAATGATAGCATTAGGATTCTCCTCGAGATATTTTACTAGTGCTAAAGTTGGCTTCCTTCCTACGAGAATAGGTGAGAGGATTCCTGGAAACATAACAAGGTTACGTGTTACGAAGATAGGGATGTTACCTTCTACCTGTATATTCATATCTGGTATACCTCCTTCGTAATCAGTAAACATTTGTATTGAACTATTTTGTTTCATAAAAGTCTATTTATTCCAATTTAGCTTGCAAAGATACAAAATAAAAACGAAAGGCTGAAGAGTTGTAGATGCTTTAATTATTTAATATATATTATTGTTATATTTCGCCTTATTTGATATAAAAATCTTTAGTTAAATGCGAATACCATTCGGAACGTTCTCCTTTAGAGTTTAATAAAGTCTCTTTTACCACATTATATGTTGATCTTAATTGTTTCTTAAACATTATTAGGCAACGCTTGATATTCTTGGATTCTTTCGTCTTAATATTTATTACATAAGAGATTGATAAACCACTCATTATAGCTTCAGACTCAACAATTCCTCTATTTTCAAAAGGTATTATGATAGAGAATGTTCCATTGTCTTTTAGAAGTCGGGATGCATGGCGGCAAAGATCGCTGAAAGATAGTGTGTCAGTATGTCTGGAAAAACTCCTGTTTTGTACCTTATTTTTTAAGGAGTTGATAAAGAAGGGAGGGTTACTAACAATTGCATCGTATAATAGAGACTGTTTTTCATTGTCAGTTTGGAGACGAAAACTCTGAAGAGAGCTCTGGATAATATTTATACGCTCTGAGAATGGTGAATTTGCTACATTAGATGTAGCATCTTTCAGCGCACCTTTGTCTATATCAATGGCATCGATAATAGAGTGTGGGTATCTTTGTGCCATCATTAAGGCAATTAATCCAGTTCCAGTACCAATATCAAGAATCTTATTTCCGCCTTCTGCCCATGCGCCAAGGAGGACTCCATCAGTACCTACTTTCATTGCAGTATGAGACTGATTTATGTGAAATTCTTTAAACGTGAAACCCATTTGTTTTCGTAAAGGAACTTTTTATATATTAAGTTTCCGCAGTAAGTTCTTATTGATGGCTTGTACTTTCCGACTTTGTTTTATAAAGTCCTGCTTCATTAGGTCTATATTAAAAAATATTTCAGAAAAAGCGGTCTGAAGAATATTGGGTTGTCTGTCACCCCTGTCACCATTAGGATTTACTAGAATATGAATACCTTTTGGAACTATAGATATATCAACGTCAGCATCTGAGATTACAGGATCACCATCAAAGTGTATTAATCCAGCTTGTTTCCGATGAATGTGTAAGTGCTTTGCCTTGAACGTTTTTATCTTTAGATTCTTATCAAGCGTTTTATTAAATAGTTCTATAGCTACCTGTGGAGCATCAATAATGTCAAAAGGTTCCATAATTATAATGTCAAGTAAACCGTCGCTCATTGAGGCTTGAGGGGCTATGTAAGCGTTATTGCCATATTGTGAAGCATTGGCTGCTGAGACTAGAAAAGCCTTGTAGTGCTGAATCCCATCTTCGTCCTCTATCTCGTAAGTCTCAGGAACATATTTGACTCCTTCTTCCAAAACCTGTTGTACGTAGGTTATCGGTCCACGTTTTCCTGCATTTGCAAATTTCATGGAGATGAATGCATCAAAGCCCATCCCACATGTACAAAAGAATGGGTGCTGGTTGATTATTCCATAATCTAAAGAGTGGATATCACACATATTAATTATGTCTATACATTTCTTTAGGTTCATGGGTAATCTTAAATGCCGTGCAAGTCCATTCCCTGAGCCACAAGGAAGTATAGCCATTGCAGTTTCGGTGTTGATTAGAGCTCTTCCTACCTCATTTACAGTTCCATCACCTCCAATAGCAACGACAATGTCTACTCCTTTTTCTGCAGCTTTTTTAGCAAGCTCTGTTGCATGACCAGCATATTCTGTTTCTGCTATGTCGTAATCAAACGTCTCTTTATCAAGTCGTTCTTCTATCAGCTTGGGGATTCCAGCCTTGCTGACAGTACCTGATATCGGGTTGAGAATGAAAATAATTTTCTTTTTCATCGTGCCTATGATAGTAAGCATATGCTTTATCAGGCAAAGATACATATTAATCATTATATTAAGCGTTTTTCAAAGGCTAAAAAACGTCTGGTGGACACTTTTCTATCTATTCTCTGCATTTTGTCGTTCTAAATTAGTATCTTTGCAACCTAAAATAATTTTACGTAGTCATTGACTACACCTTTTATTAATAATAATGGGACAGTTACAAGATAAGTACAAGAGCTATCGCGATCCTCAGAAGTTTATGGATGCCGGTGTGTATCCATATTTTCGAGAGATTACAAGTAAGCAAGGAACAGAGGTTACAGACATTGATGGCAATAAGATTCTAATGTTTGGCTCTAATGCCTATACTGGCTTGCCAAATGATCAACGTGTTATTGATGCAGCCCATCGTGCTCTTGATAAGTATGGATCAGGATGTGCCGGAAGTCGTTTCCTGAATGGTACGCTGGATTTGCATGTTCAATTGGAGAAAGAGCTAGCAGCCTTTGAAGGGAAAGACGAAGCACTTGTTTTTTCAACAGGATTCTCTGTAAATGCAGGTGTGATTGCCGTTGTTGTTGGTCGTGGGGATTATATCATCTGTGATGATCGTGACCATGCTAGTATCGTAGATGGCAGACGTTTGAGTTTTGCAACTCAGCTTCATTATAAGCACAATGATATGGAGGATTTGGAGCGTGTTCTTCAAAAACTTCCAAAGGAAGCTGTAAAATTAATCGTCGTTGATGGAGTCTTCTCAATGGAGGGTGATTTAGCTAATCTTCCTGAAATTGTGAGATTAAAGCGTAAATACAACTGTTCTATAATGGTTGATGAGGCTCATGGTTTAGGTGTCTTTGGCCGCCAAGGAAGAGGTGTCTGTGATCACTTTCATTTAACAGATGAAGTTGATTTGATCATGGGAACATTCTCAAAGAGTCTTGCCTCTATTGGAGGTTTTATAGCTGGTGATAAAGATACTATTAATTATCTACGTCATACTTGTCGAACATATATTTTCTCAGCAAGTAATACTCCTTCTGCTACAGCTGCAGCTTTAGAAGCTTTACACATACTGGAAAAAGAGCCGGAGCGTATGGAGAATCTGTGGAAAGTTACAAATTACGCATTAAAGCGCTTTAAGGAAGAAGGTTTTGAGATTGGTGACACTGAAAGTCCAATCATCCCACTTTATGTTCGCGACATAGAAAAGACCTTCATTGTTACGAAGTTGGCTTATGAAGCTGGTGTGTTTATTAATCCCGTAATTCCACCAGCCTGTGCACCTCAGGACACACTTGTCCGTTTCGCCTTGATGGCCACTCATACGGAAGAACAGGTCGAGAGAGGAGTTCAGGCTCTGAAGAAGATCTTTAAAGAACAAGGTATTATAAAATAAAGAATATACTCTTGTATAATTTAATGTATAACAAAGAGGAAATATACATAACGTGTATTTCCTCTTTTCTATTTGTTTTGGGGCTCTATTTGATCTTATATGTCGGTGTTATATTCTTTTACAAATTAGAAGTGCATACTAGGTGAAAAGTGAAGTTGACTAGTTGTATCCTACTTTTGTAATATGCAGATGTCCAATGAGTTAGGAATCGTATTTTAAAAGAGCCTCTTTTGCAATGTAAAAGAGGCTCTTTTGCTTCTCAAAAGGGCATCTTTTATCATGCAAAAGGATATGTTTTGCATAATAAAAGGGTATCTGTTATTTTATGAATATGAATACTTCTTACAAAAAAGAGCCTATTGTATAACTAGGCATGCTTGTAGTTTGGTATAATTCATTATTCAAAATTTAATTAAATTCAAATATAAAGAAAGGCCAATAACATAATATAGCGTATAAAATATATGTCTATATGCTAAGGAAAGGATTTTTCTTATGTAGGAAAAGTCCCAAAGCGAAACGATTCCGCTATATATATAACCAATGTGCTTGTAGATAGGGAAATTTTATTTGGTTGTTGTTTTAGGTTTGACACTCAAATGTTTACGAAGATAATCCATTGTTTTATCTTATTGTTAGTCTTGTCCTCTCGATAAAAAAGTATCGCATTTTAGAAAAAAAACTATGAAAAACTTTGCAGAGTAAAAAAGAAATAGTACCTTTGCACTCGCAATTCGGAAATGACTTCTTTCATTTAAGAATAGCAACGGGGTGTAGCGCAGCCCGGTAGCGCTCCTGGTTTGGGACCAGGCGGCCGCAGGTTCGAATCCTGTCGCCCCGACAAAGTCTAGCCCTTTGGTGAAAGGAAGACGTTAAATGCGGCAATAGCTCAGTTGGTAGAGCACGACCTTGCCAAGGTCGG
>ERZ772920.162-NODE-162-length-38228-cov-4.181097_pt1 | contig 38228 bp, 58 predicted proteins | sample MGYA00511469_ERZ772920 | MGnify/ENA primary metagenome ERZ772920 (study PRJEB29015, sample SAMEA2738069) | human oral metagenome | biome: human oral; feature: human-associated habitat; material: saliva | place: China | collected 2216 ... | reverse complement strand
AGCGGGACAGAAATCCAGGAAGTGGCAGGCTCAAGCTTCCAGGTGTTCGAGGCTTACCCGTCAATCCGTGTTTTACCAGACGACGTGGACAATGAGACCGAGACTAACCGCAGCGACGAGCGAATGGCGAAGTTCACCCTCTTAACCCACATAGAAATGGCTGAGACCCCAGAAAGTGAAGAGGAGGCGTACAACACTATGTATGACCTACAAGACCTCATCATGGACAAACTCCAAGAGTACGACTGGGAGAACCTGGTGAACGTCTTACAAACTCAAGTAACGTACGGAGGCTACGAGCTACTAGAGATGAACAACGGCATTAACCTGATATTCAGAATGACCGTGACTGTTAAATATTCGCGCAAAGTGTAGTAAGATAAGAATAAAGAAAAGGAAAGAGAAAAACATGGACGAAAAGAAAAAGAGAGATATCCCACAAGAAGTAATCACACCCAAAAGGAAATACTTCATGCCAGAGAGCGGCAAAGTAGTGGAAGCAGAGAGCTTAGAGCAAGCAATTCAAGAAGATAAAAACGAACAAAAGGAGAACAAGTAATGGCAGAGTTTATTGGTAGGCGAGTATCAGTCGGAGTAGGCACTGAAACCACCCGAGGCACAGCGGTAGCACCGAGCTACTGGTTTAGACATTTATCACTCAGCTTTGGTCGCAAAACCACAGCTATCCAAAACGAAAGTGCGATGGGGCGTGTTGAGAAGATTAACGACTCAGCAATCGTGTCTCAGTGGGCAGAGGGACAGTTAGAGGGCAAAGTAACGGACATCGGCGTTGGCTATCTGTTAGCTAACATCTTTGGCACAGTAGTTTCAAAGAAGAAAGCAGACGACGCTACCGTGTATGAACACTCATTTACTGTCAATCAGCTACAAACGCCACCGACTATGACCATTGCCCGTAAAGACCCTAACTCTGACCGTCGCCACGCTCTTGGTACTTTGAGCCAGATGGAACTGTCCGTGGAAGCTGGCGACTGGGTGAAAGTCAACTGCGACATTCTGGCAAAGATGGGAACAGACACCTCAAACACCGTAGCCTTTATTGAGGAAAACGAGTTCACCAGCCGTAACTTATCAGTCAAGATGGCAAACGATGAGGCAGGATTAGCAACCGCAGCCCCAGTGGCATGTAAGAGCTTCAAAATGACGCTCAATCGCAACGCAACGACGTATCTGGCATGTAACGATTCTATCGACATCACAGACATTCACACAGGCGCATACGAGCTTACAGGTGAAATGGTGCTGATTTACACCAACCAAGATTGGGAGAACAAGTACTACAACAACACCGCACAGGCTATGGAAGTGAACATCGAGAACAAACAAGTGCAGATTGGTACGAAGTCTCACCCAGGCTTGAAGATTAAAGCGCCAAAAGTTCGTGTGAGTGAGTGGAGTACTTCAAACGACTTAGACGCAGTTATTGAACAGACGTTATCGTTCAGCATTGAATTAGACGCAACCAAGGGCAAAGCAATCGAGGCAGTCTTAACCAATACTAAAGCAGACTACAACGCTTAATAGAAAATAAGGAGGGAAACTAAAACAATGGGACGTTTAGCACTAAACAAGAAAGTAGATATCAGTAAATTGATTGACGGCTGGGACGGAGCTTACATCATCGTCTCACCGATGTTGACCAAAGACATGGCAGAGTTCGCTGGCTCAAACTTTGACGAGGCAGACAAAGCTCAGTTATCCGCTCAAACACTAGAATGGGCGAAAAAGAAGTTCGTGCGAGGGAAAGTCTATATTGAGACCGAGACTGGCAAGGAACTGGTAGATATGCAGGTGGAAGATATCGATGAATTACCATTCGTAGTAGTTACCGAGATTTTCGCTGTCTTAGTAGGAAAAGACTTTGACCCAAAAGCTTCAGCGACGGCTCAGAGCGGCGTGCTAGAGCCAATGAGCGTCGCAGCTGTTACAGGAGCGCTATACTAAGAGGCGTTGAAATACCTCCAGAGTTTGCACAAGAAATCCAGGGCGTAATCTATCGAGAGCGCCTTGGATTGTCGTATCAAGAGTATTTACAAGAGCCATATGAAGAAGTGGAGCGGGCTTTGTATATCTGGAAGCTGCAAGATGAGCGTGATAAACTAGAACAAAAGAGAGCTGAACAGAAACAGCGATAAAAAACAGAACAAAGAACAAAAAGAGAACAAACATGGCAAGCAACAACAGCGTTAAAATCATCATCTCAGCACACGACAGTGCCTCAGAAGTCTTTGCCAAGTTGGCGGCTGCCTCTAAATCAGCCACGAACGAGGTGGAGGCTAGTTTTAAGCGTCAACAAATGGCAGCTGGCAATGCTCACAAGTCATTTCGTGATTTCTTGACTAATACTCAGTCTGGGTTATCAAGAGTGGCGACAGGACTGGACAATGCAGCGTCAAGGGTTGGTTCATTCTTAAAGGGTATAGCAGGAGTGGCAGTTACAGGTTCTGCTGGGTTCTTGGCGATGGGCAAAGCAGCCTTTGAGCAAGTTAGAAACGTGGAGAACGCCTCATACGCCCTGAAGGCTTATGAGAAAGACGGAAACGCTGTCAATAAGGTCTTGCAAGACTTGGTGAAGTACGCCCGTAGCGACACTGGCGTGCTGTTTAACCGTTCGGACTTATTCGCTGCTGCTTCCACTCTTAAGATGTACGGTCAAGAGACTAACACGTTAGTAGATAAAGTGAAAATCTTATCCAAGGGCGTGTCTCTGGGTAAGACTACGTTCCAGGAATTATCGTCAATTCTTGGGCGCGTTGCTGCGACTGGAAAACTAGACGCGGTTACTTTTGACATGCTTGTCGAGAGAGGTATCGGTCTTGATAAATCGCTTCGTGGCACGACAATTACAAGTGAAAACTTATTCAAAGCCCTAGACAAAGCCTTGCCAGACAGTCTCTTGGAGGGACGAGCTAACACCATCGACGGTGCTTTAATCCGTGTGCAGTCTGCTTTTCGTAACCTAGGTATGCAGATTTTGGGAGTAGACGCTGACACCAACAAGTTCATTGCTGGCGGAGCGGGCGACAGATTGATGAACTTAATCCGAGACTTAACCACGGAAATGAACAAGCCCGAGATGAAGCAGGCGATGAAAGACCTGGGCGACCAGTTGGCGAAACTGGCAGAGGAAGTAATACCTAAAATACTTGACGCTCTTAAATGGTTGAGCGAGAACTTTGACAAGGTCGTGTTAGCCGCTAAAATCGCCGCTGGAGCGTTTGTAGCGTTAAAGGCGGCAGCATTGGGTCTTAAGGTGATAAACGTCGTTACAGGCGTTGTGAAAGGCTTACACGGGGCATTCTTGAGTTGTCAGACAGCAGCAGAGGGCTTTAAGCTTGGCATGGAGGGTATCAAGGGTGCGTCTCAAGGGGTTACCTCTGCTAAAATCGGTACGGCATTCGGTATGATAGCTGGTGCAGTAAAAAATGCAACAATCCAGGTAGTGAAACTGGGCGTTGCATTCGCGACTAATCCGATTGGACTTGCAATCATCGCCATTACAGCGTTAGTCGCAGGTTTCATTTGGCTCTGGAACAACGTGGAGGGCTTCAGGAACTTCTTCATAGGTATTTGGGACGGAATTAAAAAGAGTGTAGACGGCTTTGTAAAGTGGTTCGGAGAAGCTTGGGATAACGCAGTCAAGTTCTTTAAGGATTTGTGGAACGGTATCTCAGACTTCTTTAAGGGCGTGTGGGACGGAGCCAAAGAAGTATTCAACGGTGTGGTCAACTGGCTCAAAGAGTGGGGACCTACCATATTAGCGGTGATGTTCTGGCCGTTCTCTCTCTTACTAGGCTTAATCATTCAGCACTGGGACGAAATAAAGGCGTTCTTTACTACTGTGGCGACTGCGGTGGGTGAGTTCTTTGTTGGTCTTTGGAATAACATAGTCGAGATATTCTCACCTGTCGTTCAGTGGTTCGAAGATAGATTTGCCGAAGCTTGGGAGGCAATAAAAATAATATGGAGCGCCGTCACAGAATTCTTCCAAAATCTCTGGAACAGCATAGTAGAAATATTCAGTGTCGTTGCGACATGGTTCGGTGATAGGTTTAGAGAGGGCTGGGAGAGCGTCTGTAATATCTGGAACGCTGCAGCTGGGTTCTTCACCGACGTGTGGTCGAGAATTACACAAATATTCGCGAACGTTGCAGGTTGGTTTGGTCAGAGGTTCAGCGAAGCGTGGGAAAACATAAAGAGAGTGTTCGCACCTGTCGGACAATTCTTTGCTAACATGTGGAATACTATCGTGAGTAGGTTCTCGGCTGTCGGTACGGCTGTAGGAAACGCGGTAGGCGGTGCAGTTAAAAGCGTTGTCAACGGTATTCTTTCTGGTGTGGAAAACTCTATCAACTTCTTTATACGCTTAATTAACAATGCAGCTGGCGTCATCAATAATATTCCAGGAGTTCATATCCCGAGAGTTCCTGAAGTCCACATCGGGCGATTGGCGAAAGGTACTGAACATGCTGATGGCGGTCAATACTTAGTCGGTGAGAACGGACCTGAGTTGGTTACTTTACCGAGAGGCTCTAAAGTCATGCCAGCGCAAAGGACTGAGAATTATCTTAAAGAAAACCAAAAGAGAGGCGACATCAATATCAACATAGACGCAAAGATTTACAAAGACACCGACGTGTATCAGTTAGCGTCAAGGATTGGATACTTAGTAAGTCAAGCGTAGGAGGGGAAGATGAGAGTATATTTAGATGATTTTGAACTAAACAGTGCAGAAAACCTCATGTACTTAGACGAGCCGATTGAGGGCGTGTCTGGACTGCCAAATATCCGCTCTGCCACTGGCGTAAACCAGGGTAGAGACGGTTCGTGGGTGTCCCGACAACTGTATGAGGGGCGCTATATCAGCTTCCAGGGTCGTATCTTTGGTGGTGAGCCCATCGACGTGGAAAACAAGCGTAGAGAGCTTGTGAGCGTGCTACAGAGGAAAAAACTGAAGCTTCGTATCGTTACATATGCTGGTATGGAGTTCGCCACTGAAGTATTCGTCATGGCTAACCAAATGCCTATCAACCGCGAATTGAACATAGCCAAGTGGAAGATTGATTTACTATCAGAAGACCCACTGTTCTATGACAACTCATCTGGAGAACTACTAGCCATCGTCAGCAAGACAATAGACGGAGGCTTCGATATTCCATTTGATATTCCTTTTGATATCTCAGCGGGAAGCGAGCCGTCGGTCGTGACTAATTCAGGGAACGAAACGGTCTACCCGATTATCACTATCACTACCCCAGCGACTAATCCTAAAATCATCAACCGCACTACTAACAAATTTATGCAAGTGATGGTTACTGTACTAGAGGGCGACAAACTGATAATCGACATGCGAAATAAGATTATCACGCACAACGGCTTGAATATCTACGTATTGCAGTATGACGGTTCAACATTCTTCGGACTTGTGCCAGGTATGAACGTGATGGCAGTCCAGACTGATATAAGTTCAGAGAAGACAAAAGCAGAGGTTCGATACCAGTCAGGGTTCTTGGGGATTTAGATGAGAAGATACGAAATTGAAGTGTGGAGTAAGAACGGTATCTTACTAGGAGATATCCGTCATCTGTGTTCTAACGTCAAGTGGGTTATGCAGAGAAACGCCCACGAGGTGTTAGAGTTTGATATTGACTTAGCTGAATATGAGGAATACATAGGGAAGATTGGCGTGATAGACAATCCGTTTTCATTTATGGATATTCTGTCCACAGATATTAGAGTAAAGCGAGAGGGCAAGTATTTATTCGGAGCTAATATCATCAAGTTTGGTTACTCACCAAACGGAGCTTCCGTGAAATTGACAGTCTCTTGCACAGGTTACTTGAACTACCTTAAAGACCAGTATCTAACGATTGACTACGACAATACGTGGCAGGGTGATATTCTTTGGGGCGTGATTGAGCAGGTTCAGGCAAAGACTGGGAGTAACTTCGGGATAAAAAAGGGAAACGTAGCTCAGGGAATGAAGCGCGACCGACACTTCACTAAGAAGAACGTCAAGGATTTTATCCAGCAAATGACCAACGTGATTAAAGGACCTGATATCAAGTTCGACGCGGACAAGACATTCCACTCATACGAGGCTTTGGGGAATTACCGACCAGACATTCGCTTGGTGTACCCAGAAAATGTAGACTCTTTTGCCTTTGAGAGGCGCGGAGACACGCTTTTCAACTTTATCCAAGGTTTTGGTTCAGGGAACGGAGACGACGCTGTACAGGCGTTCTCACGCGATTATCATTCTATGCAAGAGTTCTACTGTCGAGAGAAAGTCGTTACGTACAATTCAGTGGAAAGATTATCTACTTTACAAGAACACGTGAACGGTGTGCTTCAAGCCGTGAAAGACCCGCGCGAGCTTCCCTCATTTACAGTTCATGATGGGATATTAGACCTCAATGACGTAGGAATAGGCGACACTATTTACGCAGAACTTGGTGGGTTCAAATCTCTATCTCACATTAAGGGCTATTACAGGATTGAAAAAATCGAGTGTTCGGTCGATGATAACGACGCAGAGACAGTCGATATCACGTTCGACGACATCAACATAGACGACATCATAGCCCAGCAAGAGGAGGGGTAGTAAAGGGTATGAACAGGCTCAACGACATGCAGGAAATGCACTTGCAGAGACGGATTGCTGCCTTGGAGGCTAAATTGATAGACCTCAAGATAACGCCTCAGCCGACCTCTAACAAATCGGGGGTAAAAACGTATCTAAACCCAAAGGATACAGACTGGCAGTTTTTCGAGTATACAGATTTTAACGGAATAGTATCTACCACTGATACTGTCAATTTACCACCGATATCAGGCATTGGTACGTTAAACAACATAGAAGTCACTTGCGAGTTTCGCCCTCTCAATCAAGATAATCCTGTCGTGATACCTTATCTGGACATTCTCTTGAATAATTCTGCAAGGTTACAACCATCTTACAACCCGAGTTTCGGTGTCTGTATGACTGCTGCCGTCGGAGGTGCTTCAATAGTAGCTAACAGCAAACTAAACTACCAAAACGATTTGACCAATTATTCTTTGCAGAAACCAGTGTACAAGTGGAAGTCGTCGTTTTACTGGACGGCACCGCAAGGGCAAGGTATAAGCTTGAAGTTTCGGTTCTTCGTGAGAAGTACAGACAAAGGACAGTGTAGAATGTTGGTCAAGAGCTACCGTAATTTTTAGGAGGCGAGATGATTTACAGAAACGATAATAATTTGATAGAACGTGTGCGCACTTTACTAAGAGAACGAGACGAGCTGAAGAGCCGCCAGTTTATAGGTTCAAACCAGATTATGACGTATCCTCAAACGTCGGGTAAGCTTTGGGATATCTCTGTCACGTGTGACAAGAGCGGGCAAATCCCTGGCAGTAAATGGGGAGCTGCCATATTTTACGTGCAGTCGGAGGGGATAGACCTAGTGGCAGACATGGCGATTGAAATTGACCGAGCTATGGAGCTGGATACATATCCGTTTTCATTCCCGTTAGACCCTACTAGATACGGTGCGGACTTCATGGCTTGGTTCGTGCCTGTTTTCGGCAATCAAGCTACAGGTTATACGTTTAATATTAGAGCGACAGTAACGGCTAACGCCCCAGTTACAATTAGAGCAAAGAAGTATTGATGGAGGGAAGCTATGAGCAGATTAAACGAAGACAATGACTTGATATCCATTATTAGAGAGCTTGAGATGGATTTTAACGAGCTAAAAGGTGACCAAATTGTAGGTTCAGACGCCGTAAAGACATTCAAGTCGCAGACAATAAACATGTGGGATATCGAAATCACGCTGCCCCCTAACGTTTTCGGTAAAGAATATAACTACACTGCTAGGTTCACTCCAGAGAAGACGCGAGACGGAAAGCAGCCAGCTTGTTTCAAAATCGCTGAAAATCACGAGGTCAAGACCTCATCACAGTATCCACCAATGCCAGTCATTGTAATACTCAGGAAGCCATCGACCTCAGAAAAGTATCAAGACTTTGCCGTGAAACTGACATTATCGACAGGAGACAAGCCGACGACGTACAGAATAAAGTTTTACGCCTTGTCTACTGGAAAAGGAAGCTTGACGCTGGTATGATAAAAGAAACAAAAGGAGAACAAAAATGACACGAAAAGTATTCAACATGAACGGGGGTAGGCACTCACAAGCAGCCCTCTCAGCCTTTATAAACGCTCTCTACGGCACTTCAGTGGCAAGTGGGTTAAATGTTACAGCTTCAGGTGGAACGGGGCTTAAGGTGACCGTAAAAGCTGGCACAGGCAATATCGACACTGGGCTTGGTTACGGACATATGGTTCAAGCAGACGCAGATGAGACTATAACCCTCGCGGCAGCCTCACCGTCTCTGCCACGAAACTCACTGATTGTCGGCTATATAGATAAATCAGTAGCACCGACGACTACTGTAGTGGACAATATCAATAACATTTTCAAGATTAAAGAGATTGCTGGTACACCAGCAGCTTCACCGCAAGACCCACCTGCTTCGGTCATTCAGTCCGCAGTGGGAGCGACTAGTCCGTATATTATTCTTGGTCGGGTTCACGTCAATGCTAACGCTACATCGCTTGCTCAATCAATGATTACAGATTTGAGGAAAGTAGTTGGACTTCCATTTAGCGGAGAATATATAGCAGACGCTTCAATAAAGGGCGACAAGCTTGCTAAAGCAACTGTAAAGGCTAATAACATCGACATGAAGACTTTATTCGCTGCCAAAAATCATAATAGTACAGTAACTGTTGGTAACGTCATGGTTCAGAGCGGCTGGACGCAATTTTTCGGAGACGGCTCAAACACAATCAGAGTTCCTCTAACATTTCCTAAACAATTCGACCAGATTTACTCAATCACAAGCTCATTCAACGGCTACAAGTTCGGAGATGCGGCGACTAACTTGTCTCAGTTTGGCACACCAGTCGGTGCAGGCAACTATGTCGAGCCAGTGAGCGTGAATGTGAGCGGTTGTACACTTATAGCTACTTCACGTAACAATTTTGGTGGTGCTTGGCATGGCATTTCGTGGACAGCTGTGGGAGAGGTATAAAAAATATGGCGAGACAGACAAATTCAGAGCTGCTTCATGAGATTGACAAGAAAGTAGCGGTGCTTTCGGAGGGACTTTTAAGCTTAGCTGAGAGAATGGCAAAATTAGAAAAAGCAATCGCAGAAATGCAGATGGTAACACCTCAGTCTTTACAAGCTTATGTGGAGTTACACGCTAAAGAGCATGAGTTTCTGAACAATAAACTCAACGACCACGAGGACAGGTTAGACGCCATCGAGGGAACAGAGAAGAAGATTTACAAGAATGTTACCGCAGTAGTAGTAATCGGCTTAGTGATGATGCTATTATCAGCTTATGGGTTAGATAAGTTTTTCAGACCTTAAAAAAGAGAAACACAAAACAAAAAATGGAACAAAAGTAGAACACATGGCTGTAAGACAAACATACAATCCAAACATCAACGTAGCTTCTCAGAGAGGGTGGTGTCTTAAATACGTCGATGACGCGATTGACGCGCCGTCTCGTACACCAAGCGCCAAAGCTGCGTACTTAAACGAATTAAACGCAGGACGGATTGATACTGGACACGCTCCAGTGGGCATTTGGGTAGTAGGTTTTCTAGGTTTTTCAAGAGGTCAATACACAGAATATGGACACGTGTTCTTAATGCGAAAGCGAAGCGATGGTTCAATCGAAATCCATGACAGTGAAGTCCACAGCGGCGCAAGAGAGATTTATAACAGTATTGAAGAGCTTATGAACTGGATGGGGAACTACGGACCTGATTATCTAGGATTTTCATACTGCTGCGATGGACGGCAGATTGCTGAGAACTACGAGGAAGTAAAGCCAACAGAGCGCACGACCGCAGTAACTGCTAATGCGAGAGACGCTGCTAACACCCAGAGCGGAATTTTCCAACAAATAGACGCAGGCAACACAGTTGAGATGAAAGGTTACGTTACTAACGGAGAAGCTATCGACGGCAACTCCATTTGGTTCGTTACAGCTAGGAGCGGCAAGTACATGTCTGCCGAGGTCTTTACCGATAAAAGTACTCATGATTTGCCAGATTTAACGCCTAAATCAGCCCCGCAACCCGAAACTAAGCCTGAAACTCAAGACTACAGTCAATTGATTTTAGACGTATCAAACAACCAAGCTGATGATATCGCTAATCATTTTAATAAGTTTGCGGGCGTCATTCTCAAGGCTGGACACGTCGGTCAAAGCTACGGTGGGGATACTAACAAGATTGACCCTAAATTGGTCAAGTTCGCTAAGGCTGCTGGCGATAAACTCTTAGGGATTTACTGGCTGCCATACTTCTCAACCGATGAAGAAGCGAAAATAGAGGCTGAAAGGTTCGCCGAGGCTCAGAAATTAGTCAACGCACCATTATTATTTGTTGACCTTGAGCCAGACTTTGAGGGAACAAAAGAGCAATTAAAAGCGTTTAAGAATATCGTCTTACAAAAGACTGGTAAAATCGTACTAGAATACGGTGGCAACGCCATCATCAGTAAATTAGAATTAGAGAGAATTGACTGGTATCCAAACTACGGCACGAAAGACAATTATGCACACGAAGCTCTAATTCATCAGTTCACAGATAAAGGCAAGATTGACGGCTTCAGTGGCAATTTAGACTTCTCTACAGTCAAAGTTTCATTAGATGAACTAAAGAAGATAGGTCAAATTACCGCACCTAAGCCCGCAGAACAGCCGAAAGATGAAAAGAGGGGTAATTTACCGTCCGAAGACAAAGAGAAGCCCACAGAGCCTCAGAACAAACCAAACAAAGAAAGGAAAGTCATGGAAGACAAAGACATAACCAAACTAAACGAATTAGCCGAAAAGAACCTAGGAATGGCAGCTGAAGTATCAGACACAGACGTCGCTAAAGAACTAATCTCAGGTGTAAGTAAACGAACTAAGCTGATTGTCTACATAGTCGGAGACGTTCTGCTAGGTGCTAGTGCAATCGCACCGCAAGTTGCAATCGCTATTCTGTCCAACGAGCCGTATGTAAAGACCAACGCCATCAGCGGCGCTCTAGCGACAGCAGGACTATTCTTGCTAACGATGTTCGGTATTTACAAGAACGGAAAGTCTAAATAAGAGGAGATATAGTATGGAATTTAAGCGAGGCGATACAGTTACTCACACCCTAGTAATTCCAAATCTGTTTTATAAGCCTGGCCTTAAAGTATTTTTTATGGCAAAAGAGGAAATGGACGATGATGCGGCCGACGCCAAAGCTTTAATAGCGCGCGAATTTGGCGACAGCAATATCACTAGCCGCGAAAACAACGAAATTACTTATGCTTTGAAATTTCAGCCAGGAGATACTAACGGCATAAAATTTAATGGTGACGCTAGGATAACATTACAAGGTGAGTTTGAATTTAGATATGCAGATGGTCAGATTAAGACATTTCCAGAAACTAAACCGCTAAAAGTAATTGTTTATTCTGATGTTAGGAGGGGAAATGGCTAACGTTACGATTACGGCCGATGGCACAGTTCAAGTGATTAAAATTGGCGAGGTGATTACTGGTCCTCAAGGCAATCCAGGAGTTGACGGTAAATCTGCGTATCAACTGGCGCTAGATGGAGGCTTTGTTGGCACGCAGGCGCAGTGGATTGCTTCGCTTAAAGGCGCGGATGGAAAAACACCAGTCAAGGGCGTTGATTACTTCGATGGAGAGAAGGGAGAACCATTCAAATACAGCGACTTTACGACAGAACAACTAGCTAAACTTGTCGGGCCGCGCGGAGAAAAAGGAGAGAATCCCCTGACTATATCAGATACACCACCTAATAATCCGAAGAAAGGAGATTTATGGTACAAGCCTTAACACTTAACCAAATCAGCTTCGGCCTTCCATTTTTCACGAAGTCTTTGTCTCTTTTTGCTTTGGCAAACAGAACAATATCGTTGATTACCGTACTTTTTGTCAAAGAGGTGCCCGCTCTTGCAATGAGTTTTTCTGGCGTTAAGGGCGCTGATACTCTGAGAGTTGTCAAGCGCGTTTTCTCGTGGGGTCACCAGTCTCAGATGAGACGGCTTCACGCAGTTTCTGTGTCGACAAATATGGTCAACGAACATACCGTTTGGTATAGGTCCAACCGCCATAAAATAGGCAACACGATGAGCCCGTCGGTTCTTTTTCTTAAAATAAAAGCTACCGTATCCATCTTTATCCAAAGGAGCTTGCCAAAGATAGCAGCCGTCCTTCCCGTCGGCAATAATATATTTACTTCTAAACCTTTGCTTTTCAGAATCAGTTATATCCATATACCTAGTGTACCATGTTTAACCTTGAGGGGGAATATCTAAATGGGAAAATTATATGTTTTTAATGGGGCCGCGTTTGAAGAACTCGGCACTACCGACTACAACCAGTTAACCAACAAGCCAAACCTAGCCTTAAAAGCCGACAAAAACTACGTAGACGACCAAGACAGAGCTCTTACAAAGAAGATAGACACAGGCTTGCAAGGCAAAGTTAATAAATCTGGTGATACCATGACTGGTAATCTAGTATTATCGACAAATACTGTAAACCCGCTTGAATTGACGACCACTTCAGCATCTGGGCGGCAAGAATTAAATATGTCTCACATGGGTGGTGGCACTCAAAATACCATTATATTTAATGCGCAGAATTCAGCTGGTACCAAAACCAGGTATGCGCAGATTCAGGCTTTTATGTTTGAACGCCAGAGAACTTTAGGCTCTGTTATTATATCCGCTAGCAACGGTAGGAATATGAAAAGCATTGTTACTTTTCTAGCAGGTGAATTAAGGCTTGAAAACTCTAAATTGACCTTTGGCGCAAGCGACGTGGCGATGATAGCAGGTAATGGTATGCCAAACGGCAAAGTTCTAGCGCCAGTTGGCTCAACTTATATAGATAGAGACGCTACTAACGGTGCTATTCGTTGGATTAAAAAGACTGGCGGGAATTCAGTCAACGGCTGGGCAGTAGACTATGGAGATACCGGTTGGCGAAATATTACACCTAATCCGTTACCAGCTAATATCGATAAAACAGATTGTAAGATACGACGGGTCAATGACGTAGTTGAGGTAGCTATCGGCTACACGAACGTAATAAACGCCACCGAGATGGTATATACTAATAGCCTGCCGCTAGGTTTTCGCCCAGCTCAAAGCGTCTTCGTTACTGGGATATCTACAGGTCCTGGTACCTCAAGGACAGGCGGTGTTGCAATCGATGGGACTAGAATCAGATGGCAATCTACTGTTGGGAACTGGAGAACTGCTTACGCACGCTACACCACCGATGACCCGTGGCCAACAACTCTACTTTGATGTATAATGGGAAGTGGACAGCTAGATTTAGTAGCCTAACTGTCTAACACAACACTCCATTCTTGAGACCCTTTTTCTGGTGAGGGTCTCTTTTTTATGAGAGTTTTCCACAACTCTAACTGGGGTAGATTAAAAAATATAGAAAAAAACTAGAAAAATAAGCATAAAACCGTTGACAACGTAAGCACGGTTGTGTATACTAATAACATAACCATTCGGTTACATATCAAACTTAAACTCATACGGAGGATAAACGAAATGACAACGACTAAAAAAATCACTAAACGCGACATTGACAACATCCGAGAGTTCGCTCGCTCAGGTTACATCAAAACTGCTTCTGAGTGGACTACTGGTTCTGGTCGCTACACTACTCGGCGCGCAATGCCAGTCTTTACAACTCAATTTGAACGTTCAGACTTTTAACCGCGAACTAGAGACTGGCATTGCACGGCGTTGAAATCGAGAGCTAAAAAAAGGGGGCTATTGAATAATTGGTATTGACAACATAAGCACAATTAAATTATACTAACATAACCATTTTAATAAATGAAAGGCGTAAAGGTAATGAACAATTACTACAACAATCACTCTATAACCGAATTAACTCAAGAGGAGCTGTTCGAGCTCATCGACATTATACGTGATGAGCTCGAGAACGACGGCTACGACTGCTTCGTGAGCGCTCCTACGGCTTTGAAAATAGAAATGCGACAAATTATCCAAGAAATCAACAGACGCGCTAAAATCGTCTCTGACGGCTTCCTGGACGCTATCACAATGAACCAACTGTTCTTTGAATAAAGGGCAAACACTAATCAAATCTCTAATCTAACGTAAAGGAGAAGAAAATGAGCTTCGGCAAGAAAACTTCAATCAATAAAATCAAAGAGCTTTACCAGATACGGTTTTTATCCAACGGTATCGCAATCACTGTCAAAACCGCCTCTGCGAAAAAGGCAAAGGCAATCATCGAAAACAATAAAGACGCGGTGGTGCATCTTCATTCCGACCCGACCGAACTGCCTCGCAACTGTTCCTTGAGGCTCTACTGAGACAAGCTCGAGGTGAAGAGGGAGTAATCGGATAGATGAAAACGGTTGATGTGATATCTAAAGTCGAGCTGAGGAAGATGAAACTATCTCTCAAAGAGCCTATGATAGCTACGATGTACTCTGACGGATATAGCTTCGGCTCGTACTCTTTCCTGTACTCACATTACCGCTTCAAAAGACCAACCGTGATAGTACCGCGAGCTAACCAAAAACCGTCGCGAAACTGCTCTGTGATACTTCCAAAAAACTATACGGTTGACGACCTGATAATCGCTTTACAAGCTGTCATGATTAACCCAGAATGCGTCTATTTTGTAGACAGAAAGGAGAAAACCTATCACTTTATAGACCTACTAAAAGCTAAACGACTGATGGAGAAAGGAGAGAGTACATGCAAGAGCTGAGAGAAGACACGAAACGCGAGAAATTCATAAACGCTGTTTTATCATCGTGGCGACTTCCTTGGTATTTCGACGAGGACAAGCTTTACGACAAGCTGGTTGCGAAATACGCAGAGGCGGGCTTGACTAGCGATGAGCTGAGAGAGAAAGTCGCGGTCAAGCTGGAGGTGAAACGCAAAAAGCACGCGTTAGCAAGAACGAACGCCACCACAATCGCTAAAATTGCTGAAAGGATTTACGGCGATGACTAAACCAACTAACCTACTAACTAAATTAAAATCATGGTTCAAAGTTGAACTAGAAAGGTTGAAAGCACATGACTGGTAATCTTAGAGGAATGTCTCCAGAGGAGATACTGGAACTTTTAACAGGCGGTGAGGACGCTGTGAAAAAACAGATTTACGCAGAAATTGATTCTATGAGCTGTGCGCAATGTAGCTCTTTGGCTTGCCGTTTCATAGATGAGGTGGAGAAGCTGCAGGTTGGGGACTTTGGTAACACACGACCTGAGGTATACTTGGTCTTTGATAAAGAGAATGGCGAGGTGAACTCTGACAAACCACCGAAAATCAACAGTCGTGCATTGTCCAAAGACTTCAATCTGTCTAAAAAACAACTGAGGACGGTTTTGGCTGTGGCGATGATAGCTCAAGCGGCAGAGTTCGCAGTTGAGTTCAAAAAGATGGCTGCTGAAAAGGCTGAAAAGGAGAGTAAATAAATTATGTGGCTGGTTGGTACTAATATGGCGGATTATGATACAATAGAAATATGAAGTATATTATACCTACCAACAGCAACTTAAAAATAATAGTTGACGACGACAGTTACGAGCTCTTGAACAGACATAACTGGTATATATCAGATACTGGATATGCTATGACCCAATTGCACGGCGCGAAACATATACGAATGCACCAGTTAGTTGCTGGCAAATGCTCTAACAAAAAGCTCGTAGTTGACCACTTAAATAGAAACAGACTGGACAACCGTTATAGTAATCTGCGCTGGACTACACAAGCAAATAATGCCAAAAACAGAGAAGCAATTGGTTACTGTTGGGATAATAACAGGAAAAAGTACATTGTACGTTATAAGAAAAAGTTTTACGGGCGTTACAATACTGCCAAAGAAGCAGAGAGAGCATACCAACTAGCCAAAAGTGGTGTTGAATATCAATGTAAAAAGAGAAAGTATAAAGTATGGTGTGTTACCTAGACATATCTCAAAGCAGAAAGGGAAATATTCAGTCTCTATTCAAATAAATAATAAACGTTTTCGTAAGATGGGCTTTAACACTCTTGAAGAGGCTCTTGCTTGGCGAAACATACTATACAAGGAACTAAATATAAAGGAAAGAGAGGATTAGTACTATTTCAGGGAACAAATCAGGAGGGTTGAAAGCCCGAGACACGAACTTGAAAAGAAACCCGAACTTCTACCGAGAGATTGGTAGGCTTGGAGGGGCTGCCTCGGGTACTGGCGGCTTTGCGTCTGAAGCAATCGGCGATGATGGCTTGACTGGACCGCAAAGGGCTAAAATTGTTGGTAAAAAGGGCGGTCTCATCAGTAGAAGAGGTAAATCTAAGAAGAAAAAAGAGGACACAAATGTCTAGCGCTGTGAGACAAAGGTCTGTCATTTACTTCAAAGCACCTCTGAAAATTGACGGCAAGCTGGTGGTGGCAATCCACCCCCAGAAGCTTGCGTTAGTCAATGAGATACACATCTTAGCTTGCCGCAAAGATAATGGCGAACCGTACTATCCAAAACCGTTGTACATCACAGGAGAAGACGCCGTTAAATACCCTCTAAAACCGTCTGTGAACAACGAATTAGTGTTTTTGTATGAAATACCCATTGCCGACCTAAAAGACGGTCTGGAGGCTTTAGATGAGGTCTCAGAGGGTGTTTCAGATGATTAAAGTCGTGCGGTTTATGTCATTCAGCGAGTTTTTCGCGTTGATAGAGAGCAAAGAGCTGGAGAACACCAAGAACCATAAAGAGGAAGATAAATCTAAGACGGATTCTATCGGCTTCTGCTTTACACCGATTGACGAGTTGAAAGACGGCACAATCTACAACATAGCTCGATATTTATGCTCAGTCGCGACCACCAAGTTCTGTGTGGTCGCGGACATTGACGAGACGAAACTCAAGAAAGGCTACGGCGTTTATGCTGACCACTCTGAGGACGACAAGATGACCTTACGAGATATGGTAGACCCATCTAAGTGGAAGAGCGTGACTGTCGATGAGTACTCTACTACGAAATACTCGCTGAAAGATTTGAAAAACGCTCGCTGGTTCTTGCCCGAAGACGAGGGCGACGGCTTTTGGTCGATAGAGTGGAAAAACCCAGTGGAAATCACTGAGAAAGTGAACAATAAACTGTTAAAGAAAGGGGCAGAAAAATAATGGGAATGGGGCTTGAGGAAATCTTGAAAACTGACAAGAGGGCTAGGAAATGGCACTGTAAAACTAGGAAATACTATGATTATCTGTTGCCCGCTGGCTCTGTGTTGTTGGTGGGGCTAGACGAGAAAGCTTCGTGTGCAGAGTGCGGGGTGCAGTTCACTTTTGGAGACATGTACGCCTCGCGCTTCATTCATAATCATGTCGGTATGGGCTACGCTGTGTGCGAGACTTGCTATAACCGTGAATTAAAAGAAGAGGAGAAGTACAGAGATGAGCAAAAACAATCCTAAATCTGTCCAAAATGACGAAAGCGTGTTCAATCTTCACTACGAAGTGGGCAAGTTGATTGGCAAGATTGAGTTCTTGGAAGAGAAAGTGAAACGCCAGGAGCAGGTCCAGGAGAGGGTCTTGGAGAATATCCAAGTTTTGTGCAAGACGATTGAAAACTTAAGCAATGGCGTAAGTGCTTTGGGTGATTATTGCGACAGGCTTGACAGACGCTTAGAGAGCCACGACATGTGAAATGGATAAAATCCCCGTGTTTCGAACTAAAACGCCTCAGAGGGCGTTAGAACGCGAAATAGCGGGTATTTTCATTGTGGGGCGTGCGTAGTATAATAAAAGTGGTATGAAAATAACAAAAACAATGCACGAAATGAGCTAGTCAGCCGTTTTCATACCCACTAAAAAACATTGTTTTGTAGGTTGGCTGGCTTTTTTCGTGGAATAGGGGAAATCTATGTACGATTTTGAAAATCAAAGAGTTGTCGAGCCACCTCGGCAGTTTACTGGTGTCTGGATACCAAAAGAGGTCCTGCTTGACGATAGATTAACTGGTGCTGAGAAAATACTATACGCTGAGATAGCTAGTTTTGGTGATAAAGGCTGCTGGAAAAAATCTGAAGAGCTGATGAAGCTTGCGGGTGTAAGGACCTCTACTTTTCAGGCTTCTTGTCGCAAATTGGTAAGTCTTGGTTATATCACTCAGAAACGACAATACGGCAGAATGGTGCGGTGGTCTAATCTTGGCTTCGGGGCAAGCTGTTCAACGCAGTGTAATTCACATCAACGTGAAATTCAACGCGATGCACCCGTTAAAATTCAACGCGATGCACCCGTTAAAATTCAACGCGTTCATAAAGATAACACAAAAGATAACACAAAAGATAACACAACTACGGGAGATAAACTCCCGGCGGTTGATGGAAGCTCAAAAAAAGAAAAAGATGATGAAATCGCAAGGCTGTATTACCAAGTAATCAAGGCTCTGTCATTACCAGTGGCAAATCACAATGTGGTGAGAGCAAAGATAGCCGAAATGAAGAGGACGTACAAAGAGCAAGTCTGTATTGATTATTTGACGTTTATGCGGGACAAGTACAGCAGCTGGCAGACAAGGTATAAACCACAAGTCAGCAACGCTCTTGACATTTACACGAAGTCGAGGCAAATCATGAGCAGACTCTGGGAAGACAACAAAGAGCAGGAGGTCTTTTGATGTGGCAGATAACCACTCATGACGGCAAGACTTACACCATTACCCAGAAAGACCCAAACCGTATCAAAGAGCTAGCAAAGAGGCTGGGGCTTGTGCCAGTAACCATCGCCAACGGCAAAATCGAGTATTTTAGCAAGGGTACAGTCGCGAGAATATCCCAAGTGAGCCAGCCAGCGCAAGAGCGTTTAGCAATTGCAGCAGAGGCACAAGGCGACCGTGCTGGAACGGACAGCGAGGGCTTTCAGAAATTTCAGCAGAAAAGAGCAGAGCTGTTTAGCACAAGACGTAAAACAGGTCGATGATATTGACAATTTAAGCACGATAGCGTATACTGATAACGTAATATCAAATCACCAGAAAGGAGAAATCACCAGAATGGACGTGCAATCATTAGCTAAGTTCGCACCGCAGGGCGCAAGTCCGCAGGCGTGGCTTAAACTAATCCAAGAGCAATTGTTTGCGAGCAAGGGCAAAGAACCATCGATGGAAGAGATGATTTTCTATGCTCAAACTTGCCAAGCTACAGGATTAAACCCAGCCCGTAAAGAAATCTACGCCATTTACCGAGGCGGAAAACTCACAATCCAGACAGGGATTGACGGCATGCGGGCGGTGGCAGAACGTTCAGGCAAATATGGAGGCTCAGAGCTGCCAAAGTTTGACTACGACGCGGGGCTGACTGTCAAGATTGGTAGCAAAGTCAAGAAAGTGCCAAACACCGCCACCGTAACTGTCATAAAAGTCGTGGACGGGATACCGATTAAGACCTCACGCTCAGCTCAGTGGGAAGACTATTACCCAGGAGACGGAGCTATAGGAAACATGTATCGCAAGTTCCCAGAAGTCATGCTAGCGAAATGTGCGGAGGCTCAAGCATTGCGGGCAGCGTTCCCAAATCTTGGTAAAGTTTATGAGGAAGCCGAAATTGTAGAGGACTTCACACCCGCTCAAGCCTCAGATGAGGACAAAGCGGAAGCGAAAAAGGAGGCAATGCAACGCCTAAGTGAACACGACTTTGGAGGTAACAGAGGGTGATAATCACAATCGACACAGACGATATTGTTATAACAGCCAAAGATGGCGGTAAGTTCGTCTTTGACAAAAACGCTGAGGACAAATTAGCGAAACTGCTTGAAATCAAAGACAAGCTAGATAACGTCATAGAGCAAGTCAAGGGCAATCTTGAAACTAACGGCTTGAAACTGAACCCAGACTTCTCTGGAGTGCGAGGCGACAAAATCAAGGTCGAGTATCGAGCGTTTGGAGCTTTGTATAAACTGGTTGACCCGAAAAAAGCCTCACCAGACTTTTACAAGACGAAAACCACCTACTCACTGAACACCGACCTGGTCTCAGCTTACGTGGAAAATCACGACGGAAAGCTGCCAGATGGGATAGAAAAGGTGAAACGCCAAAAGAAAATCAGTATAAGCAGATTGAAATAGAATGAACATTAAACTCAGTTACTCACTCATAAGTTGGTGGCTCGCAGGGGACTACGAGGGCGTGTTCAAAGCCCTAAAGGGAGACTGGGGAGAAACCAGCGAGGCTGCTCAATACGGCATTGACATGCACAAAGAGTGGGAACAAGAGGTCAGAGACACTGGTTGCTTACCAAAAGTATTCGGTGGCGAGCCTTTGGAAAGATGGGGGACAGAGCTAACCAGAGAACTGGAACTCACCGATTGGCTGAAGCTGAAAGGTCGGGTTGACCTTTGCCATTTTGTGGACGGAGATATGCACCTGGTAGATTTTAAGACTGGAAAAACGCCGCTATCGACTTACGCAAACGGTATCCAGCACAAGATTTACAAAGTGCTTTTCCCAGAAGCTCAAGTCTTTGACTACATGCAGTTTAATCAGCACAATCAAGAGATTGACTTCCAAAGAGTTCATCTATCACCAAAGATGTACGAAGAGGCAGTCGATTTAATAATAACGGTAGGCTGTGATATCAGAGCCACCTTAGAAAATATGGGAGAATAGAATGGAAACGCCTAGAGAAACGCTAGATGAACAGCGAGAACGGCGACAGTTTGAAATACTGGAGACGTTTGACGACAAAACTCTAGCAGAGATGAAGAGTGATGCCTTAAAGAGCTACTCAGAATTAGAAAAACTAATCTTGGCTATATCACGTATCCAAGAGGGACGCGGGCAGGAGGTTCTGTTTTGAAAAAATATAAACTTCTAAAGGATATGCCCACTGTAAAAGCTGGGACGACCTTTCGGGAAATAACCAGAAAAATTGACGGCTCAAAATTCTTTTATTTTGGAGTTAAGGAGGAAGTTGATGGGTGAGCTAAGGGCAGTATTTGACGCCATGAAAAAAGAGCGTGAAGAGCGCCGAGAAGCACTCGAACCAAGCCGCGTACAATATGCAACAAGTTTACTCACTGAGGCAGGCTTTGTCGTTGTCTGGGACCGTCCAGAAAGGGCGTTGTATATCTATAGGCACAATCGTGCCAACAAGTTTATAGCGCGCCTATGGGTGTATACAGGCTGGTGGTCGGGCAAGGGTATCGGCTCAGAAAGAGGCGTCCATAAGTTAATTAAAAAATTAGGAGAAATCTAATGTCAGCAAATAAATTCAAAGTCGGTGATAAAGTCAGGGTTCGCAAAGGGCTTATCCCAGATAAGTATTATGGTGGTGTGCGTTGTGCCAGCAGTATGGCAAAAATGGACGAGGCAGTACTCACAATTGATTGTGTAGAAAGCGACTATTACGAAGTTAAGGATTGTGTTTTTGGCTGGTCTGACGAGATGCTTGAGCCTGCTGAGAAAGCCCTAGATAATCTTTGTGCTGGCGACTTTATCAAGTCTGATAATGGTATAAGAAAAATTTTAGCGGCAGTTGATGGCTGTTATTTATTGAGCTACATCGGAGAATATACCGCCACAGGTTCTTGGTGTACAGTTGATGAGCTTGAAGAGTCTGGTTATAGCTTTATTGAGCCAGACACTCCAGAGACTACTATCGAAATAGATGGCAAGAGATACGACGAGGCTGAGGTCAAGAAAGCTATAAAAGACCTAAAGCCAATTGAATAAGTAAACACCATCGACCAATGACCTACCACACGTCAATAAACTGGGCAAAAATCAATCAAACAAAGGAGTATAGCGATGCAAGAATATGCACCATCCAAAGTACCAAGTCTAATTATAGAATCAGACGGCGATTCATGGTTCTGTCATGACAGCACTTTTACAAACGTACAAGAGGATAGCCGAGTGGCGTTCGGTAAAACGCCAGCAGAGGCACTCAATCTATTCATAGAGAAGTTTGGCGAGCCAACTGCTGAATAAAGTCTTGACCTGGGCAAGTCAAAAAACTGCTCAATCGGGTACAAATCGTACCCAGTAGAACGTTTTATCTGAAAAACACGCTATACTGGTAAAAAGGAAAGGGAAAGGAAGATGAAAAAGTTTAGTAAAGCAGTCGGAGAAATCCTGGCGATGGTCATAGCAGTATTCGTAACAGCTGTGTTTATGGCATTAGTGCTGCGATTTATGGTATGGGTTTTCAGAGCGTAGTATAATCTAACGTAGTCTTACTTATAAGGAGGAAGATATGTTTATAGCAGTTGTAATAATGACAATAGCCAGCGGATTGGGGTTAATCTATCTTTACGCAGGACTGGTTGGTGTTCTTACTACGATCTTTGTTTTGGGGCTAATCAGCGTTATCGCAGCAATCACATACGGTTATTATTTGGAGAAGGACAAAGAAAATGGAGGTCGTAGATAAAAATCAGGAGAGAAAGCAACGAGGCTGGAACTTTAAGAGAGGAGCTAAAGATGCAATCGATACTGAGACACTTCGTGAGAGAGGTAGAAAAGGGGGCGAAGCCTGTGGCAGAAAGACTGGCTTTCATGACCCGAGCGTACTTAAAAGAGCGGTCGAAAAGTCAATACAGACGCGCCGCGCAAAGACTGAGAAGCGCAAGGATAGAGAGGTTTTTTGAAAACTACAAACTAGACTTCATTGAAACCTGAAACTAAACTAAAAACGTATTGTAATTTAAGTACGTTTAAGTTATAATAGAGATGTATTAAATAATCACCAGAAAGGGGGCAATCAATGCCTAAGAAAACCACTAAAAAACGAGAGAAACCACCAGAGGAGGAGGCGCTGGATATTCTGGAGAAGCTCACAAAAGGTTTGGAGGGAGCGATTAACAGTGAACCCGAACTACGAAAAAAAGCTGATGAGTTAGCAGAGGTTATCACAAAAAGCCATAGCAAAGACTCTTTCACCTTCAAGAGTATGAAAACCGCCATACGCGTTTTGCTGGTCGCAGATACTATCGAAAAAGAAAAGGTTGAGATTAAAGACGTCGCACAAATGAAAGCAATACTTACTATGACTGCCGAGACTGTGTTTGGTCTGTCTCGACTTGAGGCTATTGTCTTTGCAAGAGGAGTTGGCGATGATGTTTTTGAAACTTACAAAGAGGAGCGCGAAAAAGACGACACAACTGTCTATAAAACTCTGATAGCGCTGTCTGTGTGTCTAGAAAACTTCAAAGAGAGTGTGGGAGAATAGATGAAATACGAACGCAAGACCGAAGAAGAAAAAAGAAGACTTCATCAAGGTTAACGGCGAAAACGTCTACACGATGAATGATATCTTGAAAGATAATCCTACCTACAGAGAATGCGTCTTAGCTTTCTCCACTCTCGACGAAGAAGACTACGACTTTAAGGCTACCGCTTTGTGAGCAGCAAACTCTGTATCGCTGCTTATTGAAAGACTTGAAGAAGACAAGGATATTAGCAGGTACGTTCTCTTGTACAACACTTTGCTATTCATGCGGTTTGTCTACCAGCGAAACGCAAAAGATGAAGAGACTTTTGATAAGCCGAACATTCCTTTGATAGCTGAACTAGATATGGCTCTGTTCAAGGAAGTCGAGAAGATGTTCAAGGAGCACAATTCCAAAAACTATAAAGAGCTGCTGGAGGAAGAGTCGTCGCGAAGTATCGCTGTAGTTTTGACAGACGCAATCGTTAGAGTGGTGTCTTCAAATAAAGATATTGTTAAGTTCTGCTAAAGAACTCTGCAAAACTGCCGTCTTGCAAACGGTCGCACCTTTCCTTACCTTATTAAGTTAAAATGGAGATACATAGGAAATATGGCAAACTTCTCTGGGTTAAATACCCTCTTAAACGAAATTGACAAAACAGTTTCAGACAAAATCGATGATAAAATATCAAGCGAAATACCAGAGCTGAAAAAGCTGGTGAAAAACGCGGAGAAATCTATCAAAGAAAACTTGCCGATGAAAGTTGAGTACGACGGCAAGCTACATGACGTTAAAGGTCTACGCCACAAAGCTTTAGATAATCTTATTGTGATGGCTTCACAGAAAATACCCGTGCTGCTAGTCGGAATGGCAGGGTGTTTTGCGAAAGGCACAGAAGTGCTTACAGCAAATGGGTATAAGCCGATTGAGGACATTACAGAGGGTGAAGTCGTGGCGAGCTTTGATAATGAGCAGATTGTCTATAATAAGGTTGCTCAGACAGCTAGGATTGACGACCAGCCAAAACCAATGATACAATTTAGATATGGGAACGAAACAATCAGAGCTACCTATGACCACCCTTTCTTCGACGGAGAAAGATATTATCCGCTCTATCAGCTTGCCTGGAGAGATATGGAGACAAGCCAAAGGGTTCAGCTCAAACTATTATGCGAGCAATATGGGCAGACTTTTGACTACAAAACATCACGGGGGGTATCGTATCGCGATTCTCAAACCTGGGAAAGACAAGGACGGGCATTTACGAACAGTGATGAACGGAAAAACTGTCAAGGTACACAGAGTGGTGGCTCAGACATGGATACCAAATCCAGAAAACAAGCCAGAGGTGAATCACAAGAATTCAAACTCTGCGGACAACAGAATAACGAACCTGGAGTGGGTTACACACCAGGAGAACGTAAAACACGGTTACGAGAATGGGAGAATAAAAGAGTCGTTAGCCAAGGCAGTCGCAAAAACGCGAAAATACGACAGAGACGAACTGCGAGCAATACAGAAATGGTGGGACACTCATACTGCTTCAGTGGGGAAAAAGGATTGGAAAGCAAGACACCAATTGTTAGAGCAATTGCAGAAGATGTACCCGCACATAGCAAAAACGACGCTCAAAAATATACGACTGAAGCAAGACATTTACAAGACGTTGTAGTTCTTGAGGCTGAACCATACTACGCGTTAAGCATTGAGAACGTCCATACCTATATTGTCAGTAGAGAAAACCTGCCTGTTCATAATACTGGGAAGACGCACGCTGCCGCTCAAGTCGCTGAGGCGCTGGGATTAAACCACTACACGATGTCCGTAGGCGCTCAAACCTCTAAATCAGACATAATCGGCTACATGCACGCTTCGGGTGGTTACGTTCCGACGCTCTTCCGTAAAGCGTATGAGGAGGGCGGAGTATTCTTGATGGATGAAATCGACGCTGGCAATGCTAACGTTCTTATCCAGGTCAACGCGGCGCTTTCTAACGGCTTCTGTGCTTTCCCTGACAAGATGGTGGAACAACACAAAGACTTCATCTTTATCGCCTCTGCTAACACGTTCGGAAATGGCGCTAACCGTATGTACGTCGGTCGTAACCAGCTTGACGCTGCCACGCTTGACCGCTTTGCCGTCTTAGTCTGGGACATTGACGAGAAGCTGGAAGATAAAGTGGTAGAAGCGTACGGAGACACTGGAAAGAACTGGCTCAAGGTGGTGCGAGAGCTGAGAAAGACTATTGAGAACGACGGTATCCGAGCTTTGGTAACGCCACGCGCTACCACTAAAGGTTGCTCTTTACTAAATATCGGACTTGACTTTGAGACTGTCCTTAACGCTGTGATTGTGGAAAACTTGCCGAGCGACAAGAAGTCTCGCTACCGCGACATGGCTAAGAAAAAATGGAACGAGACTTCCGAAACCAAGAAAGCACACGAGACAGCCGAGGCGGAAGAAGCTGAGATAATCTGGTAGGAGGTCTAGATGGACTTGATAGATTACACTACATTAAAAAACACAGTTAAAGGCGATGGCTTTGTCTACGGAGAGTATTCTATAAGTAAGACCAAAACCAAATTGACATATTTTGATGAAGGAGAGCTTTGCGGAAAGTTTGACGGAATAGACATATTCCTAGATGTGATATCTAACCAGCTGAAAGATGGGCGCGGCAGATATAACTCTTCGCAAGACAAAGGCGACGGCAATTTTCAAATGTTCAAAACCTATGAAGAGGCGATGGACACGTTCAAGAATAATCCTTCTAAAGTTGCAGACTTCATGCAAAAAGATGAGAAGATTTTGGGCGGTGATAGCGCTGGAATGAGCGTCGAGTATGACGTTACAGGCGACTTCATCGACATGGGAAGATACGTCGAGGGGATACCAGAGACTTTTGGAAGTATGTACAATGGAAATCTCCGCTCTAAGCGAGTAAACATTCTAATACCTGCGATGACAAGTTCCTGGGTGAGCCACAGGCTAATCAGTCATAGGTCAAAACGGGTGAAACGCCTCGTAGACTGGCTGGAGACAAACCAAGTGAGGTGTGCGGTTACTATTATGTTCACGAACGACAACTGGCACTGTGAGATAACTGTCAAGAAGTTTGATGAAATCTTCAATATCAATAACATAGCGATTGCTACGCACTCTGATTTTTTCAGACGTTGCCAGTTCAAGTTCGGCGAAAACTCTAAAACACTCTACAGTGGTTATGGCTCGGCAGTACAGTTTTGGAATAACACAAAGTTAAAGAATATGATGAACCAAGAATACAACAACGAGTTTAATGTAGTAATTGGCAGTAAGTTAGAATACACAGAGCAGATAGACAAAGATATGGACGACCTTGAGAAGAGATTGAGCAAAAGAATATTTGAAGAAGAAAGTGACGAAGCTATGCTAGGTTGCATGCTAGGGAGTAGGTAAATGAAAAGACTGAGAGCTGGAGACCCAAATCGACAAGAAGTGTGGGCAGCGAGCGGTGCGCTATTCTCTATCGTGGACTTAGAAATACCACCGCACTTTGATGAAATGAAGAGGCACATTACGGCAGAAGAAGCTAAGGGAATTAAAAAGCTGTTTGCAGATGTAGCCAAAGAGAGAAAATCAAACATTGAGCTTGCAAGAATAGATGGTGGCGTGGAAATCCTGGGTAGATTTGGAACTTTCAGACAGGCAAGGAGGTTTATCAAGGAGAACTATGAAGATTAACAAGAAAATGACTAGAGGAGAGGTCGTCAAACGGTTAGATTCAATCTTCTCTAAATGGGTAAGGCTGCGGGGTGCGAAAATCACCCCCGACGGCAGGATATTGAACAAATGCTGTACCTGTGGAGTAGTTCAAGATATCACAAAGATGGACGCTGGTCACTATATTTCACGCGGGAAGTATGCGACAAGGTGGAGCGAAGATAATGTCTTCCCTCAGTGCAAACGTTGTAATATTTTTCTCAAGGGAAACTACACCTCATACGCTTTATTTATGATTAAAACCTACGGTTACTCAAAGCTACAAGAGCTAGACCGCCGCTCTAAATCGACGGAGAAAATCTACACATATGAGCTGATGGAAAAGATTGAGTACTACAAAGAGAAAGTAAAAGGGATTGAGAGGGTGCTTCATGAAAAAGCCGATGACTAACTTAGTTGTGTGTTCAAACTATAAGATATTCCGTAGATACTGGGAAAGTTTTTATAAAGACAATCCACAGTTCAAAAGAGGAACGCCAGAGATTGGCTTTATGTGGGTGGACAGTTCAAACGCAAGTAACCTCAACCACGCTTCACTAAACGATAGAGCAGATCACATACACAGGCGAGGCAGAGACGTTAATATCATATTCTTAAAGTGGTATCAGCCAAATGATGATTTAACACAGAATTACGTTGGAGACGCTTGGTTGTATGTGTTTTCAGAGCAAAAGAGGTTCGGTTGTCCAATCGTGTCAGATAAACTACTAAATACAGATGGCATAGATGAGAAGTTCAGCAGTTTCACCATAACAGCCGCAAAAAATATGATATTTTGAGAAAACCGTTGACAACATAAGCACGATAATATAAACTAATAATATGAACAACACAAACACCACCACCTTTATATCAACCAGAGCTTGGGTTCGTGAGAAGCAACTCAAGGAAAAACAGGCTCTAAAACGCCGTGAGAGGCTCTGTAACGCTGTTTACGTCGCAAAATGGGTATTCACCAACTTGGCGATTTTGGCGACGCTCTGGGCTACTATATGGCTTTGGTACTTTGCAATATCGTAATTACAAGCTAGAATAGGTTTGACAGTAAAACTAAAAACTTCGTGTATGGAAGGAAACCACTATGTCAAACCTTTCAGCAATCAATTCAAATCAAAATGATACGTTCGGTGCAGCGTCTGTATTGTCGTCGATATTCGCGTCGTTTGTGCTGCTATCTAATATCTTAAGCACTAAAATCATAAACATAGCAGGGTTAGCAAACGACGCAGGTACTTTAATTTACCCATTTACGTTTGTGGTGAAAGACATTATTCAAAAGAAATACGGTAGGAAAGCTGCGCGGCGTGTTATCTGGACCACCTACGGCATTCTAGCATTCGCTTTTCTGTGCTTATGGATTGTCGGAAAAATCCCACCAGACGCGTCATGGGCTAACCAAGAAGCTTATGACGCAGTATTAACGCCTTTTGGTCGTTTAGTAGTTGCAAGTATTATCTCTGGTATTATCTCTGAACTTCTCGACACGAGAGTGTTCAGTTATTTGTGGAAGAAAACGCAACAAGTTTGGGTAGCTTTAATCAGCAACGTTGTAGGAATTGCTGTTGACACTGCTTTATTTGCCCTGATTGCGTTTTACGGCGATTTGCCTGTTGAAGCGTTGTGGGGCGTGTTCATCACCAATATGATTATGAAACTAGCACTATCGTCGTTAGCTGCGCCAAGTATTTTATTAGTGAAGCCAACAGCGAAAGAGCTTGTATAAACTATAAACAAATAAAATAGAACGAAAAGAGAGCTAGAGAATGAAAGTCCCTCATTATGACAAGTGAAATACTACTTTACAAGCGACTTTTCCAACTCTTTTTTTACAGACGCGCTCTTAAACAATGAAGTAGACAATTTGTTGGTTTCGTTTGCGTCTGCGCAAGGCAGTACGTTACAGCGCAAAACCGATAAAGCGCTAACTATATTGAATAAATATCGTCCAGATACCAATATAATCATTGACTCTGGAGCGTTTTCAGCGTGGAATAGTGGATATCAAGTAAACAGAGACGAGCTACTGCATTTTTACAAGGAAATTAAAAAAGAGTTCCCGCACGCAAACTTTATAAATCTAGATGTCATTCCTGGCGAAAAAGGGCGCAAACCGACAGAGAAAGAAGCAGACTTAGCATGTCAATTATCCTGGGAGAACTTCCTATGGTTCAAACAGAACGGCATAATGACCTTACCGGTGTTTCACGAGGACGACAACTGGGACTATCTTCATATGATGATGAACGAAACTGACTACATCGCAATCAGTCCCGCAAACGACTCCAGCACTAAAAGACGTATGGTCTGGTTGGATAGAACATATAGTATTTTGAAAGCTGATTATAAAACTCACGGATTAGCAGCGACTTCTAAAAAACTATTAGAGCGCTACCCATTCTATTCAGTTGACAGTATTAACTGGAAAACTGTTCTGATATTCGCCAACCAACGAAGCTTCAACGGTGAACAAACATTACCTCGTCATATCGTCTCTCAATTAGCAAAAAACCCTAACACGATGACACAGCTCTTAAACGAGGAAATCACCAAACAGATAAAATTAGAGAAGTATATCACTAAGCTATGGGCTAGTCGTGGTGTACAATGGGAGTGAGGTAATACTACTAAACAACTAATACTAAACTAAAATGAACGAAAGTGGAGGAGAGATGAAAACTAAACTAAAAACTAAGTTAGATAAACAATTTGACCTTAAAAGAGTTATTAAAGTACCGATTGAAAACATAAGAGTAAACACGTGGAATCCAAAAGAGCCAGATACTCCAGAATACGAAAAAATAAAGAAATCTATAAAGATAAACGGCTTAAAAGGCTTTATAGCTGTAAGACTAAACCCTCAAAACGGAATTGACTATGAAATCTTAGACGGACATCAGAGATTTACAGCAGCAAAAGAACTAAACTATAAAGAAGTTTACGTTTACAACGAGGGCGAAATCGACGACAAAACAGCTAAAGAATATACAATCTGGTGGCAGCAGCAAGTGCCGTTTGACAGAATACAAGAAGCGTCATTAGTAAATGAACTCATAAAAGAGTATGGAGACTATGAAAGCCTACCGTACTCAGACGCTGAAATAAACGAAATGAAAATGCTATCAGAGTTCTCATTTGAAGAGTACGAAGACGCACCAGACGATGAAAAAGACAAAGACTATAAGCTTACTTTTGTGTTCCCAGACAAAAATGAAGCGCACATGATAGCTGACTTCTTTAACGTAGCACATAGCAGCAGAGAAGACCTACTGATTAAGCTAGTACAAACACAGAACGAGCTACATCACAAACAATAGAATACACCATAAGTATAAACACAAAGGAAAGAAACGAAAATGACAGCAGGACCTCCAAGAAAATACAACGCTAAAATGCACACAAATATAATAGCTGCTCATCAGCGTGGATTGAACGTGGAAGAAGTGTGTCATCAGGTAGGAATTTCAAAAGATACATACTACAGATGGCTAAAAGAATACCCTAAATTAACGGACGATATAAACAGAGCTAAAACTTTACTTATCCGTAAAAGTAAAGAGCTGCTCATGAAAGCTATATCTGACGGCGACATAAGCACGGCCAAATGGTATCTTGAAAGAAAGGCTAGAAGTGAGTTTGCAAGCCAATCTAACCAGACTATACGTCTTACTAGCAGCTTGTCTGAACTATCAGATGAAGAGCTGGAGAAGATAGCCAATGCCTCAAGAAACAGTAAATAGCGCACAAAGTGTACACGGCACAGAGCTAGAACGTATTTATGCCCAGATTGAACTAGCGAGACGTAGAAGCAAAAACGTAAAAGATGGATTTAAGTGGTTCGTGAACAATGTGTTCAGCGCTAGTTTTCCACAGTTCATAACTGGGCAGTTCATAGACGATACGTGCGACCATATGCAACAGTATGACTGGACAATGGACGTTACTGCCCGAGACCACTTCAAATCCACAAGATTGTACGCAGAAATCATGTACGACATATTCACAGCAGAGCAAAACGTCGAGATGGTGTATTTTAGCTATTCAATGGACATGTCTAGATATCACCTTAAAAAAATCAAGCAGATGATAATGGACAACCCGTTTTTTAAGATTGTCACAGATAATAAACGATTGTCTGAGGGCGTTTTGGACTACACGAACAGTCAAGGAGCGAACCTCACGTGTACGCCGTCTGGATTGTTAATATTTAAGCGCGGTATTCATGCTGACCGAGTGTACATAGACGACCCGCTAAAAGACCCAGAAAACAAACTAGCCCCAACAGTAATCCATAAAATCAATGACGTTATGAAACTCCAGATATACGCTATGGTTAAGAAGAACGGGAAATGTAGAGTAGTCGGAACGCCGCAGACGTACTCAGACTTTTTCTTTGATGAGGGGCTGAGAGAGAGATTTGACGTCGTGATATTAGACGCGATGAAAGACGAAGCCAACAGAATAGCTCTATTTCCTGAGTGGAAATCCTTTGACGAACTAGAAGCCATAAGACGAACAATCGGCGAGAAGTCATTTAACCAGGAGTACCGTGCCAAGCCATCATACTCTGAGGACAGCTATATCACACGAAATGAACTCATGACGTGTATTAACCCATCTTTGATAAATCAAGCGTCTTACAGCGGCTCTCACGACGTCGTAGCGGGGTATGACATAGGAAAGCACACGCACCCAGCACACTTTTCTGTATTCGAGGCATGGGAAGACAAGGACGGAACGCACTATAGGCAATTACTAAGCAAATGGCTAGACGGTTGGGACTACAAAAAACAACTGCAATATCTCACTCATGCTATTGAACTGTACAAGATAGATATTTTACGCTACGACGACACAAGAGGGGAGTTTGAGGGCTTCAATGAGCAAGGTCTAGTGCCACGGGAAATGAAACCTGTACATTTCAGTATGAAATCCAAGAACTCCATGGCAGCAACCATGCAATCTATAGTACTAAGTGGGAATTTAGAACTTATAAACGACACGCGCCAAACCGACCAAATCCTAGCTGTTACCTCTGACCTACAAGCCTTTGAAAGCGTAGACGGACACGGAGACAGTTTCTGGAGTAATGCATTAGCACTATGGCAGGAGAAACAGAAGCAGTATCAGGTGAGGGTTCTGTAAAAACAACAGAGTAGATGATAAGATAAAATAAAAAGGAAAACGAACATGAGAATGCAGAGAGTAATCAAGAATCTAATAGGGGGAACGGTATTCCAGGACGTGCCTCATATTGACCTGGACAAATACTTAAACGGAGGCTTCGGTGGTGGGAGCTCACGTATGAACAACTACTCATCAAAGCAGTCTCAGCTCAGAGCCAACATAGGGTGGGTGTTTGCTGCGAACAGTGCGATATCAGAAGAGTGTGCCTCAGTGGAATTGAAACTATACAAGAAGAGAAAGAATGGCGACCGTGAAGAAATCTTCGACCACGAAATCCTAGACTTACTGAGGAGACCGAACGGCTGGCTAAGAGGCTCACAGTTCTGGAGCTTGTACTATCAATACATGAACCTCACAGGAGAAGCCTACATTCTGAAAATGCGGAACGGGGAAATCATGGACGCAGGCTCTAGTGAGATACCGCACGCTTTGCACGTTGTGCCGTCTCACCTTGCAAGCTTAATCCTGGGAGACACGAAAGACGATAGCTACATACGGTTCATAGGAAAGGATATTCCTCTAGGGAGTTTCATTCGAGATATCAATCCAGACCCAGAGAACCCATACAGAGGAAGAAGCGTGATAACCGCCTCAGCAATGACCTTAGATACAGACTATCGTATGCGGGAATGGAATAGAGGATTGTTTGCGAACGCAGCACGACCATCAGCAGTACTAGAAGTGCCGGACGTCATGACCGATGAAACCTACGAGAGACTACGAAAGCAAATGGACGAAGCTCATGCAGGCAGCGATAACGCCTTTAAGCAGATTATCCTGGAGGGCGGAGCTAAGCTAGTGCCGTATTCACTTAACCAGCAAGATTTGGACTTCCTAGCGTCAAGGAAGTTCTCCAAAGACGAGATATTCGCTATGTTCAGAACCTCACCGTCGATTGTAGGAATGACCGAAGACGTGAACCGAGCCAACGCCGAAGCTCAAGACTACACAATGGCAAAGCGAGTGGTCTTACCGAGAGTGAGAGGACTGAAAGAGTTGTTGAACGTTGAACTGGTGGAGAAATACGACCCAGCCCTAGAGATTGACTTTGTGAACCCAGTGCCAGAAGATAAGACCCAAGCACTGGCAGAGGATACTCAAGGAGTGAATAAGTGGTTGACGATTGATGAAGTGAGAGAGAAGCGAGGACTACCACCGTTGGAGAACGGAGCGGGAGCGGTCTTGTATCGACCATTGAACGAAGTGCCGATTGACATGTTAACCGACCTAGTAAAACCAGAGACTGAAACTACTGAAACCCCAGAAGCAGAGGAGGGTGAGAAGAGCCTAAAAAAAGATGAAGACGCGCTGGAAGCCATAGGCGAGGCGAAATCCGTCTTGTACACACGACAAGCGAGACAGTACGAGAACCTCATTCTAAGAGCTTCTAAGGCGATGTTTAACGCACAAAGGGAAGATGTATTGAAATGGTTGGGAAACGCCCTCAAAACGTATCCTACAGCCTCACAGAAGCAAAAAAAGGAAATGCTGGACGACATGGCAGACTGGGAGAAGTATCAATCGGAGTTCGCAGCGACTATGAAGCGGATATATGCGATGATAATTGAAGAGACAGGGAAAGACGCACTGGAAGCCCTCAATCTGAACGACGATATCCTATTCGACCCAATCAGCCTCAGAATACAGAGGTTCTTGGAAACCGAGCCATTGAAAGCCTCCACCACCATCACCGAGGAGACTAAGAAGCAAATCCGAGCTGCCCTATCTCAGGGAATGATGAACGGGGACAGCCTCCATGAACTAACAGAAAAGGTAAATGAGATATTCGGATACGCAGCACAAGACCGAGCCTACAAGATAGCCGAGAGTGAAACCACCAGGAGCCAAGGCTTTGCCGACGTAGAAGCGTGGAAGCAGTCGGGACAGGTAACCGCAAAGCGCTGGTACACGAGTAAAGACGAACGAGTGTGTAAGTTCTGCGGGGCTATGCACAACAGGACAGTCTCCATTGACGACAATTTCTATAATAAGGGAGACAGCATGGTGATACCGAGAGAGAACAAGAGCGACGCCGTATTGAACTTTAACTACGAGGATATCGCCCACCAACCTTTACATGTGAGATGTCGGTGTGTGCTACTACCCGTGATGAAAGATTTGTAGTAGGATAAATGGAAAGGAGAACAAAAAACGAACATGAGAAAAATCACCAAACTATTCACCTCAAAATCAGTGTCTGTCGATGAGAAAGAGCGAACGGCTCAGTTCATCATCTCTGACGACCAGGTTGACCGTATGGACGAGATAGTCGAGCAGTCATGGGATACAGAGAACTACAAGAATAATCCTATAGTCCTCTGGGGACATAATCCCGAAGAGCCAGAGAACGTCCTAGGAACGTCATTAGGACTAGAGACCGAGAAAGGCGACGATGATGTAACACGCACCAAATCTACCGTGAAGTTCAGTGAGGAGGGATTAAACCCGAAAGCTGATATGGTGTTTAACCAGATTAAAGCTGGTATTCTCCGTACCGTGTCTGTGGGGTTCATTCCTAAAACATTCAAGACCAGCGACGACAAGAAAGACATTCTGGCAGACAACGAACTCTTGGAGTTCTCCATCGTGCCTATCCCTGCCAACCCACGTGCCGTAGCGTTAGCATACAAAGAGGGGACAATCTCACGGAAAGACGCACGGTTCATGATTGATTCTATGAATAAAGAGGCACAACTGTTGCAAGAAGAGTTAGATAGTGATAAAAATAAAGATAAAGAACAAGAAAGGAACACAAAAACAATGAGCGACGAAGACATTCAGAAAGTTGCAGAGGCAATGAGTACAGCATTCAATGAGGCGTTTGCCCCAGTAATCGAGAAATTAGACGCAATCGCTGACAAGGTTGGTGCGGAAGACAACGAAGACACCGACAATGAAAGCGATAACAGCGAAAACCAAGACGGCGAAAAGCAGGCGAAATCAGAAGCTGAAACAGCTAAAGAGGGCGAGAACGACCACTCTGGTGCTGATGAGGTAGATGAGGACACCGAGCTAACTCCAGAGCAAGAGGAAGAGTTTGCGAAAGAGTTTGAAAAAGCCCTCAAAGAAGAGCAAGAAAAATAGGAAAACAGAAAGGAAAAGACAATGGGAATGACCATTAAAGAGCTGGCAGCTAAAAAGGCTAAAGAAGCAGCCGCAGCCGCAGCAAAAAACGCAGTCGTTGGTAAAGACAACGAAGAAAAGAAAGAAGCAGACCGCGAGAAAGACTTGAACAGCCGTTTCTACAAGGCTTTGGCAAACAAAGACATTGCGGAACTGAAAGCTTTGAACGAAGAGTTCGAGAAAGACTACAAAGCTAAAGGACAGAGCGTTGGCACTGACGCTGACGGTGGTTATCTTGTCCCGACGACTCTGGACACGCAAATCCGTGAGAAGCTCCGTGTGCTTAGCCCTATTCGCCAAATCGCAACGGTTCTTTCAAACATGCCAGCAGACTTAACTCTGCCGCTGGAGGGTACGTTGCCAACCACTTACTGGGTAGGTGAGGGTGTTGCCCCAACCGAGAGCAAGCAGACCTTTGACGTTGCCAAGATGAAAGCTCACAAACTGGGTGGCTTTGGTAAGTTTACTCACGAGAGCTTGGTTGACACTGCTACTACTCCAAGTCTTCAAAGCTTTGTGGCTGACCGTTTCGCACTGAGCTTGGCTATCAATGAGAATGCAGCTTTCGTTGGTGGTGATGGCTCAAATAAACCGTTTGGCTTCCGTAGCTCAAAAATTACTCCAGCTGAACTGGCACAGGCGGGCGCGGCACTGGCTTGGGACGACTTAGTGAAGTTGACTTTGAAAGTGAACGCAGCGTACCGTGCGAACGCAGTCTTCGTGGTAAGTACTAAGGCACTTGGCTTGATTATGACTTTGAAGGACAACACAGGTCGCCCAATCTACTTGCCAAGCTTGACCGAGGGCGCGCCTGCTACTCTGTTAGGACGTCCAGTGTACGAAGTCTCTGAAATCCCAGAGAACTTGGGTACTGGTACTAACGAAACCGAGGTGTGGTTCGGCGACTTCAAGAACTACCTTATCGGCGACCGTGAAGCTACACGTATCAAGTTTGGTACGACTGGTACAGACCTTGAGAGCGACAAGATGTCTCTGGTTATCTTCAAGCGCGTGGCTGGTTTACCAATCATGAGCGAGAGCTTCGCTAAGTTAACTAAGGTTAAATAGTAGGTAAGTAGTAAGGTAAGAGAGGAGAAAGCTATGTTGGTAAAGTTCAATGTCGATATCTACCCATACTGTAAAGGCGATGTGGTGAAGCTGGACAAGGGTGAGAAAGCCCGCGTCGATGAAGCAGCTGAAGCACGCGATATCGCTACACCGTATGTCGAGGTGAAAGCTGACGAGAAAGCTGAGAAAGCAGCAGAAAAGAAATAGTGAGGAAACTCACCGAGCAGAAAACTGTCCATTGCGGGCAGTTTTTTGTGTGGGTGGAAACTGCTATAATCAGAGGAAAAGTGACCCAGGAAAGGTGGTAATGACATATGGGAGCAATCACGGTAAAAGATTTGGAGAAATTAACTGGCAAGACATTCTCTGACGAAGAAAAAAAACGTATGCAGTTGCACGTTGAGGCAGTAAATAGATGGATTGAGGGCTACACTGGACGAGTGTTCGGCGACGAGAAGACTTTTGAAGTGACACTGGACTATGACCCTGTCGTATTCTTACCTCATGTAGATATTAAATCGATAGAGTACGTGGAAGTGCGAGGAACGAAATTAAAAGAGTTTAGCTGGAACTCTCAGGGACGGATTGTGCTAAGCACGACAGGAACGTCATTCAAGGGCGACCGTGGCGATTATGACCAGGTGAAAGTGAAGTACACGACACAGTACGACGACGGAGAAGTGCCGATGGACGTGTTGTTAGCAGCTTCTCAGATGATTGAGGACAACCTGAGCAACAAGAATGGCTCTAAAACCATTTCTAGCGCCTCCACAGGCGGTTATTCTATAACTTACGGTTCTGGTACAGGGAATACGTCTAGCGGCGCTCAGAGCGGCTCTGGCGTGGGCGAGCAGGGAAGCGTGGCGATGATATTGAACGCGTATCGATTAAGGAGAGTGTGATGTTGTTGTTGAACCATACTGCGAAAGTCTTTAGAAAGACTCAGGTGGGAACGGGAATATCCAGAAAGTACGGTGATAATCCTGTGAGTGTGATTAAATGCCTAGCTCAGCCAATGTCTGACAAAGACGCAGTGGCGAATGGATACGACATAGGACAAGCTTATACGGTATACTGCGACGTGAACGCAGACGTGAAATCGGGCGATAAATTAGAAGTGATAGGCTTGACCATGTACGTGCAGGGGATTAAGCGCTATGTGAACCAACCGCCTGTGAGCCATTTAGAGCTTGCCTGTACGTCCACAGAGGGAAAATGATATGCGGGTCAAGATTGACGACAGAGCCTTTCAGACAGCCTTAGGACGCGCCCCAGACACTATTAAGCAGGGAACGCACTCAATGTTGGAGCGTGCTGGTATCCAAACGCAAGGGATTATGCGCAGACGAGTGAATGTAGGCGTTTCAGGAGAACTTAGGAAGTCAATCAGATATTCATTCGAGAACTTTTTAACAATTTCAGTCTATCCAGCAGCAAAGCACGCAGCCCCTCACGAATACGGGACTAGACCACACTGGGTGTCTGTGAAAAGAGGAACGCCCTTGTATCAATGGTCAAGAATGAAAGGTATCAATCCTTATGCTATGCAGAGAGCGATTGCGAAAAAGGGAACGAGACCTCACCCGTATCTTAAAAGGACGTTATTGGACGTGGACGGCGAAGTATTAGACGATTTTAAGCGTGGAATGAACAGAATTATAGAAAAGATATTGTGATGTGAAAGAAAAGGAGAAAGAGAAACATGCAGTTCATAACCAAAGATATCAAGAACTCGCTCATACGAGCCTTAAAAACCCTCAAGCCAACAGAGAACGGGACAGAAATCCAGGAAG
>ERZ772920.158-NODE-158-length-38694-cov-3.345351_pt1 | contig 38694 bp, 41 predicted proteins | sample MGYA00511469_ERZ772920 | MGnify/ENA primary metagenome ERZ772920 (study PRJEB29015, sample SAMEA2738069) | human oral metagenome | biome: human oral; feature: human-associated habitat; material: saliva | place: China | collected 2216 ... | reverse complement strand
GGTTGCTATGAACAGGGCAACGTGGACGGTTTACTGGAATTTGACGGTAGTTCACACCTAAACGGTAACGTTGTGCATCCGCATAGTTAAATAAACGAGCTTGTAACATTCTGTCAGGACTTGCACCGATACCCGGAACCAAGTTACTTGGCGCAAATGCAGATTGTTCTACATCAGCAAAGAAGTTTTCTGGGTTACGGTTTAATTCAAACTCACCAACTTCAATTAATGGATAGTCTTTTTTCGGCCATACTTTAGTTAAGTCGAACGGATGATAAGGTACTTTTTCCGCATCTGCCTCTGGCATAATTTGTACAAATAATGTCCATTTAGGAAAATCACCACGTTCAATCGCTTCATATAAATCACGTTGATGGCTTTCACGGTCATTTGCAATAATTTCTGCTGCTTCAGCATCTGTTAAATTTTTAATGCCTTGTTGAGTACGGAAGTGGAATTTTACCCAAAAACGTTCGCCTGCCTCGTTCCAGAAACTATAAGTGTGAGAACCGAAACCGTGCATATGACGATAGCTTGCAGGAATACCACGATCACTCATTACAACAGTTACTTGGTGTAATGCTTCTGGTAATAATGTCCAGAAATCCCAGTTATTTGTTGCTGAACGCATATTAGTACGCGGATCGCGTTTTACTGCTTTATTTAAATCTGGGAATTTACGAGGATCACGTAAGAAGAATACCGGTGTGTTGTTACCCACTAAGTCCCAGTTACCTTCTTCAGTATAGAATTTTAAGGCAAAACCACGAATATCACGTTCAGCATCTGCTGCACCACGTTCACCTGCAACAGTGGTAAAACGTGCGAACATTTCAGTTTTTTTACCCACTTCACTGAAAATTTTTGCGCGAGTATATTTAGTAATATCGTGTGTTACAGTAAAAGTACCAAATGCACCAGAACCTTTTGCGTGCATACGACGCTCTGGGATTACTTCACGTACGAAATCAGCTAATTTTTCGTTAAGCCATAAATCTTGTGCAAGTAATGGACCACGTGGACCAGCTGTTAAGCTGTTTTGATTGTCTGCAACGGGCGCACCGTTACCCATTGTTAAGTTTGTCGCAGCTAAGTGTGCGAAAGGACATTTCTCTGACATAATAGGTTTCTCCATAACATAAAATTTTTCAAGTAAATCGATAGATAAAAACATTTAATTCTTTCTTATCTATTGAAAATACTAACACTTTATCAAAGAAATTTCAGATAGAAATTAACTATTCATTATATAGGAATTAAAAGGTTTTACTGACCAATAAGATTAGTAAATATTTTAGCAATATTTACTTTATCTCTCAAATATAATGACAATAGGCAGAGCTCCCCTGCCCATCGTATCTACAAAGAAATTAGATAAGCCCATTTCATTACGAAAGAACAACATAAAATTGCATTTATCTCTATGATTATTTATGGAAGAAAATCATCGTCCACGGCAATATATAAGCTTGAAGTACGGTGAGTAAACCTAAGAATGTGCAGAAAATCAAACTGTGTTTAATCGTAAAACGGAACAAGTCAGATTCTTTGCCTTCTAAGCCTACCGCTGCACACGCAATTGCGATAGATTGTGGTGAAATCATTTTACCCGTTACCCCACCAATGGCATTAGCAGCTACGGTTAATTCAGGGGCAATGTTTAACTGGGTTGCAGTGTTGGCTTGTAATGAACCAAACAAGGCATTCGCTGACGTATCTGATCCTGTTAAGAAGACACCCAACCAACCTAAGAATGGCGAGAAGAATGGAAAAGTTACGCTCGTTGCTGCTAACACTAACGCCAAAGTGGAAGACAATCCCGAATAGTTTGCCACAAAAGCAAAGCCTAACACCAAGCCGATGGTTAAGATGGAGAGTTTAAGCTCTTTAAGCGTTTCCACAAAAGTTTCGACCGCTTGTGCGGGTTTCATTTTGAGTAAAATTGCGGAAATAATCGCAGCTAACAAAATAGAGGTGCCAACTGCACTGAGCAAGTCGATTTTGAAAATCGCTGCATAAGGTGTCGGTTCGTTCACGATTGGAGCGGCTTTCAACACTAGATTGTGCAAGGCTGACCATTCAACTTGAATTGTCGCGAAAGAAAGAGCAGCTTTTACATCTTTTAATGTCCATACGCTTACACACACAGTTAAAATCGCAAACGGTGCCCATACACGAATAACTTGTCCTATAGTGTAGTCCGATGTAGCTTGACGGCTAGGCTGTTTTATTCCTTCAAAGGTGAAGATCTCTTTCGGTTGCCATTTTTTCAAAAATGCCGCTAACGCAATCAAGCTCACTAATGATGCCGTAATATCAGGCAATTCAGGACCGATAAAGTTTGTAGTAAGGAATAAGGTCAAGGCAAACGAACCACCTGCGACTAATGCCACTGGGAAGGTTTGTTTCAAGCCACGCCAACCATCGATCATCACCATTAACCAGAATGGTACGATAATCGCTAAAATCGGTAATTGACGACCTGCAATTTGCCTAATATGGAACGGATCCAGATTAGACACTTATCCTGCCACTAATACAGGAATACCCATTGCACCAAAGGCAACAGGTGCAGTATTTGCCACTAAACATAAGCCCGCCGCGTAAAGTGGTCTAAAACCTAAACCTACCAACAAGGCTGCAGTAATTGCTACTGGTGTACCAAAGCCTGCCGCCCCTTCAAGAAATGCTCCGAATGAGAAACCAACCAATAATAATTGCAAACGTTGGTCTTACGTAATTGAAATCACAGAGGCACGGATAATGTCAAATTGCCCTATTTTAACCGTAAGTTTGTAGAGGAATACTGCAGTGATAATAATCCACGTAATCAGCCACAAGCCATAAGCAAAGCCGTAAACTGCTGAAGATACAGCCATAAAGATAGGCATACCAAAACCAATGATCGCCACTCCAAGTGTGATGAGCAACGTGATCAACCCAGCCACATAGCCTTTCATTTTCAGCACGGTAAGAGCAATAAAGAAGAACATAATAGGCAGCAACGCCATCGCAGCTGTCATATATAAACTACCGCCTATAGCAGTATAATTTTGTAGCCAAGTCGCCATAATATTTCCTTTAGTTTCAGTATTACTTTTATGATATTAAAGTTGTATTTGTTAAAAATCTGTGAAATAGATCACAAAATTGAAACAACAAGAAAATAATTGATGAAAAAAAGACAAAAAAAACCGCACAATTGTGCGGTTAAAAATAGAGATCTACGTAGTTAAAAACTAGATTTTTTTTACATTTACTGCAGATAAACCACGATCTGATTTTTGCACTTCGTATTGCACTTTTGCACCTTCTTCTAACGTGCGGTAACCGCCGTTGTTTTCGATTGCTGAGAAGTGTACAAAAATATCTTCACCGCCTTGTTCTGGTGCGATAAAGCCGAAACCTTTGGTTGCATTGAACCATTTTACTGTGCCGATTAATGCTGACATAGTGTTTTCCTTCTAAAAATAAATCAAAATTGCTAAAGAGAGATGATGGACAACTAAAACACTCTCATTTTTGAGAAGAAAAGCGATCACATTAAGTCGCAAAAGCGTGTCGATTAGACCATTTATTCACTAAGAAAGCAAATGTTATTTTTGAGATAGGAAAGAGCGTGGAAAATAATCTGAACTTTTCCGCTAAAATGATTAACCTATTTTACACGAAAAATTAGGTAAATCTATGGACGAAGCGGGTTAAATAAAATATAGTTAGCGTTTTAAATCTTATGCTATCTAACCCCTTATTTTCAGTTAAAAACGGAAGAAATTATGTCTGAACAAGAAGTACAAACAACAGTTGAAGCCAGTGAAAAAGCTGCAAACACGAATAAAGTAAATCCACCTGTTAAAGAAATTATTGCCTATTTAGCAGAAAAATTCCCGCTTTGTTTTAGTGTAGAAGGTGAAGCAAAACCAATTAAAATCGGTTTATTTGAAGATTTGGCCGCAGTATTAGCTGACGATGAAACCGTAAGCAAAACACAGCTTCGTCAAGCATTACGCGGTTATACAATGAGTTGGCGCTATCTTGCAGCATGCAAACCAAATGCTGTGCGTGTAGGTTTACAAGGCGAAGAAGCGGGTATCGTTGATGAACAACAAGCTGAACACGCAGCACAAACTTTAGCACAATCTCGTGAAACGGTTGCAGCTCGTAAAGCAGAACAACGTAAAGCACAACGTAAAGAGTTCTTCAAAAAACAGCGAGTTGAGCAAAATAAAACGGCTCATAAATTTACGCCAAAAACGAAGAAACCAGACACTAATGCACCAGCAGCATCAGCAGAAAGTTTAGCTGCATTAGCAACAAAATTTGGTCGATAATTTTCTTATTCTCCTCTCCCCTTGTGGGAGAGAAGTATTATTTAAATAGCATTTTTATAGCATATCAGGACAAGCATGAAACTCAATAAAGCAAGCCGTTTGATGGCGTTATTCACAATGGGACTTTTTGTGAATAGTAGCTTTGCGGTTGAACCTCAAATCAAAGAAAATGCGTTAGTGATTCCAAAACCTAACGATCAACACAGCATTTCAACCAAACGCGTTACCGCACGTTTAACACAATCACATTATGAAAAGTTTAAATTAGATGATGAATTTGCAAGCAAGATTTTTAATCGCTATATCGACTTTTTAGATCCTGCACACAATACTTTCTTGCAATCAGATGTTGAAGAAATGCGTGCAAAATATGGAACGAAGTTAGATGATCAGCTCTATGCAGGCGAATTAGGTGCTGCTTTTGATATGTATGATTTAATGACTAAACGTCGTTATGAACGCTATAAATATGCTCTCTCTTTATTGGATAAAGAACCTGATTTAAAAGCTAACGATCAAATTGAAGTTGAGCGTGATAAAGCACCATTCCCGAAAACAACGGCAGAAGCAGATAAACTTTGGGAAGAACGTGTCAAAAATGACATTATCAATCTCTATCTCAAAGAGAAAAAATGGCCTGAAATCAAGAAAACTTTGGTGAAACGCTATGATTTAGCGATCAAACGTCTCACTCAAATTAAGGCTGATGATATTTTACAAACTTATTTGAATGCATTTGCGCGTGAAATCGATCCGCATACTAGCTATTTATCGCCTCGTGCGGCTAAAGCATTCCAAGAGAGTATGAATCTTTCACTTGAGGGCATTGGAGCAACGCTTTCAATGGAAGATGACATCACCTCTATCCGTTCACTTGTCCCAGGTGCACCTGCTGCTCGTAGTAAAAAAATCTCAGTAGGCGATAAAATCGTGGGTGTGGGTCAAGGCGAGAAAGGAGAGATTGAAGATGTTATTGGACTGGATGTAGTTGATAAGATTAAAGGCAAAAAAGGCTCAATTGTTCGCTTAGAAATTGAGCCTGAGAAAGGAGGTAAAACTAAAATTATCTCTTTAACTCGCGATAAAGTGCGTATTGAAGACAGCGCAGCGAAACTAAGCGTGGATAAAGTTGATGGTAAAAATATTGCTGTGATTAAAATTCCTTCTTTCTATATTGGCTTAACCAGTGATGTGCGTAAATTATTGGCACAAATGAAAGAGAAAAAAGCAGACGCTCTCATCATTGATTTACGCGAAAATGGCGGTGGTTCTTTAACGGAAGTAATTGAATTATCTGGTTTATTTATTAAAGAAGGGCCTGTTGTGCAGGTACGTGATGCTTTCAACCGCATTAAAGTACACGAAGATCCTGAGGCAGATAAATCGATCTATGATGGCAAGTTGATGGTGATGGTCAACCGCCATAGTGCTTCAGCTTCAGAAATTTTTGCGGCAGCGATGCAAGATTACAACCGTGCCATCATCGTAGGGCAGCAAACCTTCGGTAAAGGCACAGTACAACAAAGCCGTTCATTGAATTTTGTATATGATTTAGATAAAGATCCGCTAGGATATATTCAATATACCATTCAAAAATTCTACCGCATTAATGGTGGCAGTACACAGCTAAAAGGAGTGAATGCGGATATTAAATTTCCTGAGATCATCAATGCAGCAAAAACAGGCGAAAGCTTTGAAGATAATGCCTTGCCTTGGGATAAAATTCCTGCCGCAAGTTATCAAGAAGCTGGGCACGCTCGAGATGCTGTGGAAACTTTAACTCAAAAACACGAAGAACGTGTAGCAAAAAATCCAGAATTTATCGTGGTAAATGAAGACATTGCGATTCGTAAAGATCGTGATGAACGTAAATTTATGTCGTTGAATTTAGCTGAACGCAAAAAAGAGAATAAGGCAGATGAAGATCGTCGTTTAAAAAACTTAAACGAACGCTTTAAACGTGAAGGTAAAAAACCTCTCAAAGATATTGATGCATTACCAAAAGATTACGAAGCACCCGATTTCTATTTAAAAGAAACTGAACAAATGATGGTCGATTGGTTAGAAATTGATAAAAAAGCGTAACTTCTTTATAATACGTAAATCTTACTAAGCCGCTTAGGTAAAGCCAATAAGCGGCTTAATTTTTAGGTTAGAGATTTCATAATGAAAAAATTTAAATTATTTCCATTAGCAATAAGCCTTTCAGCAATTGCAATGGCAGAAATGCCGACAGTAGAGCAGGCAACTTTACCGATTCAACAAACGGCTCATCAGCCCCTACAAACACAACAAGAGAAAATTTTACCACAATTGAGTTTTGAAACTCAGCAAGCACGAGCAGCTGCTTTGGCAAAAGATGTAAACTATACATTAGAACAGGAGAAAATTCGCCAAGAGCAAGAACGTAAACTTGCTGAAGCGGAAACGAGAGTGAAGCAAGAAATAGGTAATAATACCTTATTATTAAGCTCTGCAACAGCTAAGGTTTATTTAGATAACGATTTCGCACCAATGTGGTCAGATGCGACAGCTACTCGCACTTTTTTAAAAGAGTATGCCCTCTTTGCTGTAAGTAGCGTCTCAAATAAAGCAGCAGGTATATTACAGCAAATTTTAGCCCAACCAGACGGATTTTTAGCCCGTGATATTTTACTTACCGATGCTTTTTTAGATTATCTCTACTACAACAAAAATGTCGCACGTAATGCAAATAACTGGCTCTACAACTTAGGTTCATACCGCACTTCAACACCCAGTGTGGAAAATATTTCAAGTTGGGTAAACGCCGTAAAAAATGGCAACGCAGTGCAATTTATGAATAATCTAGTGCCTCGTAACCATTTATATCAAGAAACAACTGAGCGTTTATTAGCCATGTCACCAAATGGGGTTACTGCAAGCGGTGAGAAAAAAGTATCAAAAGGCAAATCTGCAAAAAGCGGGGAAAAAACGCCCGTTTCAGACGCAACGACTTTCTATAAATTGGCACTGAATGCTCAACGTTTACGTATTATTCCAAGTTTTAATAACGGCATTTTCGTGAATATTCCAAGCTATCAACTCTACTATTTCATTGATGGCAAGCCAGTATTGCAATCAAAAGTAATTGTAGGTCGAGAAGATCGCCGTACACCTGTAATGTATAGCAAATTAAGTAATGTGGTAGTCAACCCACCTTGGAATGTTCCCCCAACGATTTTAAGCAAAGATATCATTCCTGCTTTGGCAAAAAATCCAGGTATTGCCGATGCACGCAACTACGAAATCTTAGATGGCAGTGGTAACAAAGTAAATCCGTATAGCGTGAACTGGTCGAAATACCTCAACACAAAAAATATTCCATATCGTATTCGTCAAAAAGCAGGAGATGACAGTGCATTAGGGCGTTATAAATTCAATATGCCAAGTTCAGATGCGATTTACCTACACGATACACCAAACCGAGGTTTATTCGGTAAAACGGATCGTGCGTTAAGTTCGGGCTGCGTGCGTGTGGCAAAAGCGGATGAATTAGCGACCGTATTATTACGTGAAGCGGGTTGGTCTGCCGATAAACAACAAAAAGTGCTAGACAGTAATAAAACAACATCTGCAAGAATTAACTCTGAAAACCCCGTGTATCTCTACTACGTCACCGCGTGGGTAGAAGGAGGGAAAGTGTTTACCTTGCCAGATATTTACAAGCTCGATCAAAACCAACCGAAGCCGAATCTTAACTGGCAAGCTGTGAAAAATGTGATCTAATTCGCAAAAATGAAAAATTCCGAGAAGAATTAACCGCTTCTCGGAACTTTTGTTTTTATAATAATCTCAAATTTAATAATTTGCAGTATTCTATAGCAGTTATACAAAATCATTGTTTATATAAATATCATCGTTCTTGCCCATAGGAGCGGATTTCCCCCGTACATAACAATGTCAAGATACATAGGTCGGGATAAACCCCGTTCCTATATACAAAAATATCGTTACTACAATGTTTAATAAAATTAAGTTATCTTTTTGATTTCAGGCAATTTAATTTTATTCAACTCAATGAATGAGGTGATTCATGAATCCAATTAATCTTCAACGCCGCAAATGGCTTTCTCTAGGTGGCATTGTATTAGGAGCGAGCTTACTTCCACAACAAGTGCTAGCCAGCCTTTCTACGGTAACGCCTCTTGCATTACGTTTTCGCAATATCAATACAGGCGATACCCACATGGCCAAGTTCAATGGTAATAATTTAGCCGCAAACGATCTAAAACAGCTCAACTATTTAATGCGTGATCGCCGCACGGGTGAGATAAAACGCATTGATCCTAATCTTTTTGTGAAACTTAACCAACTCCAACAACGCCTTGGATTACGCAATGCAGAAGTTGTGGTAATTAGCGGCTATCGTTCAGCAAAAACCAATGCCAAATTAAAACTCGAGCATCACGGCGTGGCAAGCAACAGTTTCCATATTCGCGGACAGGCGGTCGATATTCAATTCTCTGGAATACCATTAGTTAAAGTGAAGCAAGCTGCAGAGAGCTTAAGCAATGGCGGAGTAGGTTATTATCCACGTAGTAATTTTGTGCACGTTGATACGGGTCCTGTACGTACGTGGCGTGGAGTTTAAATTTCATTCAAACGGTAAAATTTTATGTTTAATTTACAAATTATCCCTGTTAGCCCATTTCAACAAAATTGCTCAATTATTTGGGATGACAATAAAAATGCAGCTATTATTGATGCGGGCGATAATGCGGGAAAAATTATTCAATTCGTTGAATCACAAAACTTAAAAATAGAAAAACTACTGATCACCCATGGTCATCTCGATCACATTATGGCAGTTGAAAAAGTTCGCGATCATTTTGGTGTAGAAGTTTACGGCTCACATAAAGCCGATCAACCACTCTTCGAACAACTTCCACAAATGTGTGAAATGTTTGGTATCCCACCTATAAAAGGCTTCTTACCTGATCATTGGCTTAACGAGGGCGATAAAATCAGCGTAGGCAGCTTGAATTTTGATGTTCGCCACCTACCAGGACACGCACCTGGTCATATTGGCTTTTTCGATTTTGAGAATAAAATCGCTTTTTCTGGCGATGTATTATTTAAAGATAGCATCGGACGAACCGACCTTTATATGGGTAACCTCGACCAACTGCTCGAAACCATCCACACCAAAATGTTTGATTTAGATGATGATTTCATTATCATTGCGGGACATGGATCGCACACCACTATTGGGCGTGAAAAAATACATAATCCGTTTTTGAAGTAATTTTTCTAAGACACATTTAATGAATTAAACAAGAAATCAGATCAGGATAATCAAAAATTGTCAGAACTTGAGGGTAGAACTTATACTTTTAAAGTTGTCTAGGGGATTGCTAGTATGGGCAGATACCTTGATCAAAATGCAGTTGCTGTGGGTTACTCTAAAGTAAGCGATAGCTATAAAGTCATCATTAAAGTTACAGGTACTGCTAATATACAGGGGGACTTTAACTTCTCAACCAGCGTTGGTTTCCAATGGAAATAATACTTTAGTGAAGTAATATGATAAAAATCTGCATTCTCTTAAGCGAATTTGACCGCTTGAGAGGATGCAGATTTTCTTTTTTATCGGGTTTTATCAAATAATTATTGAATAATTTTGCATATTTATGCAAAATAGAGCCAATTTTTGATAAATACAATTTCATTTTAGATTTAAGGAATAGAATATGGCACTTTGGGGTGGACGTTTTACACAGGAAGCAGACCAAAAATTCAAATTTTTCAATGATTCATTACGTTTTGACTACCGTTTAGCTCTGCAAGATATTGATGGTTCAATCGGTTGGGCGAAAGCAATTACTTCAGTAGGCGTATTAACCGAAGAAGAGCATCAACAATTAGTAGCAGCACTGAAAGAATTACGTGCAGAAATTGAGCCAAAAATTGAGATTATTTTAAAAGATGATGCCGAAGATATTCACAGCTGGGTGGAATCTAAACTGATTGAAAAAGTAGGTGATTTAGGAAAAAAATTGCACACAGGGCGTAGCCGTAACGACCAAGTCGCGGTTGATATGAAGATGTGGTGTAAAGCACAAGTAATTGTAATGCGAGAGCGTATCCGTAATCTTCAAGAAAAATTAGTGCTAACTGCAGAAGCTAGCCAACATGCAGTGATGCCAGGCTATACTCACCTTCAACGTGCTCAGCCAATCACTTTTGCTCACTGGTGTATGGCGTATTTTGAGATGTTAGAACGTGACTACAGCCGTTTAACCGATGCTTACAAACGTATGTACACTTGCCCTCTTGGTTCGGGGGCATTAGCTGGCACAGCCTATGCAGTGGATCGTGATGCATTGGCAAAAGATCTTGGTTTTAGTATTGGTACACGCAACAGTTTAGACTCCGTTTCAGACCGCGACCACGTTTTAGAATTGCTTTCAAGTGCTTCAATCAGTATGGTGCACCTTTCTCGTTTTGCGGAAGATTTAATCTTCTTCAACAGTGGTGAATCAGCATTCTTAGAACTTTCTGATCGCGTCACTTCTGGCTCTTCATTGATGCCGCAAAAGAAAAATCCCGATGCTTGTGAGTTAATTCGAGGCAAAGCAGGCAGAGTGATCGGTTCATTGACAGGCATGCTAGTCACCTTAAAAGGCTTACCACTTGCGTATAATAAAGATATGCAAGAAGACAAAGAAGGTATCTTCGATGCGATGGAAACTTGGCAGGCGTGTTTAGAAATCGCCGCACTTGTGCTTGAAGATATTAATGTGAATGTAGAACGCACACGCGAGGCAGCTCAACAAGGCTACTCAAATGCAACTGAATTGGCTGATTACTTAGTCGCTAAAGGCATTCCATTCCGTGAAGCACATCATATCGTAGGCGAAGCAGTGGTTTATGCCATCAGTAAACGCGAACCGTTAGAAGCCTTATCTGTAGCAGAATTTAAACAATTCCATTCGGTGATTGATGAAGATGTTTACCCAATTCTATCGCTTGAATCTTGCTTAGAAAAACGTTGTGCGAAAGGTGGGGTAAACCCTGAACGTGTGGCAGAAGCTATTCGTGTGGCGAAAGAGTGTTTGGAATCCTAAGACTTTAGTTTACGCATAATTTATGCTACTTTGAGCTATATGTTATAGATGGTGCAACTTGTTGCACCATTTTTGTATGTAATTATTATCAAACCCCAATTTTTTTGTTAAAATCGCCACTCTTTTGCACAAAAAGACGTATTCTTGCTTATGAAATATAAAAATCCTTATTCTGTTCTGGTTGTGATTTATGCTCAAAATACAGGCAGAGTGTTAATGTTACAACGCCAAGATGATCTGAATTTTTGGCAGTCAGTAACAGGCACTATTGAAGAGGGCGAACAACCTTTACGAACAGCGATGCGGGAAGTGAAGGAAGAAACAGGGATTGATATTAAAGAACAAAATTTGATCTTAGTGGATTGCCAATATTCGGTGAAATTTGAGATTTTCCCTCAGTTTCGTTACAAATATGCACCAGATACTACACATAATACTGAACATTGGTTTTTATTGGCATTACCAGATGAAGTAGAACCGCAATTAAGTGAACATTTAGCATTTCAATGGTTAGATGCAAAAGAAGCACTGAATTTAACCGCTTCCCCGAATAATGCGGAGGCGATTAAGAAATTTATTTATCCTCTTCTTTAAGAATAAAGAAGGCACATTTATTCATATCATAATTTTATTCAAGAAGGAAAATACATGGCAGGTCATAGTAAGTGGGCTAACATTAAACACCGCAAAGCAGCACAAGATGCACAACGCGGTAAAATCTTTACCAAATTAATCCGTGAATTAGTTACTGCAGCAAAAATCGGTGGTGGTGATGTAAGTGCAAACCCGCGCTTACGTTCAGCAGTGGATAAAGCGTTATCAAACAATATGACGCGAGACACCATCAACCGTGCGATTGAGCGTGGTGTAGGCGGTGGGGATGATACCAATATGGAAACCAAAATCTATGAAGGTTATGGCCCAGGCGGTACAGCTGTAATGGTAGAATGTTTAAGCGATAACGCAAACCGTACCATTTCACAAGTTCGCCCAAGTTTTACTAAATGTGGCGGTAACTTAGGCACTGAAGGTTCTGTTGGCTACTTATTCAGCAAAAAAGGTTTAATTTTAATTGCGGAAGCAGATGAAGACGCATTAACTGAAGCGGCAATCGAAGCGGGAGCAGATGATATTCAACCACAAGATGACGGCTCATTTGAGATCTACACTGCGTGGGAAGATTTAGGTAACGTACGTGATGGCATTGAAAAAGCAGGCTTCAAAATTCAAGAAGCAGAAGTAACAATGATTCCATCAACCTCTGTCGATTTAGACGAAGAAACAGCACCAAAATTATTACGTTTAATTGAGATGCTAGAAGATTGTGATGATGTACAAAACGTTTATCACAATGGCGAAATTAGCGATGAAGTCGCTGCACTTCTTTAAGAAGAAACAATAAAAAAGCGAGCATTGCTCGCTTTTTGTTTGCAAAAATTTTAAAAAATTAACTGCTTCTTAACTTTTTCTTAAGATTTCTTTGGTTTAATACACACATCAAAGCAATACTGCTTGAGAAAACAATTTAAAGAAGGAAAACATTATGAAAAAATTTGCATTAGCAGCTATTTTAGCTTTATCTACAACTTCAGCTTTTGCTGGCTTTAACGGCAACACAACACCAAATGGTGGTTTCCAATCAGGTACTCAATCAGCAATTAGCGTAAAACAAGCATTAAAAGCAGCAGATAATTCAATGATTACCTTAGAGGGTAACATCACACAACAAATCGATGACGATGAGTTCTTATTTAGTGACGGTACAGCACAAATTAAAGTGGAAATTAAACGCCGTGCTTGGAATGGCTTAAATGTAGGTCCGAACGATAAAATCCGTATTAGCGGTAAATTAGACAACGAAGCTTTCGAGAAAGCTGAACTTGAAGTTTATCGTGTTGAAAAAACAAGATAATTTACTCAAAAAATAGCGAGCCCAGCTCGCTGTTTTTGTTTTTTAACTGTAAAAGAGCGGTCAATTTCTATGAGAATTTTACTAATTGAAGACGATAGTCTCATCGGCAATGGTTTACAGATTGGCTTAACGCAACTCAGTTTTGCGGTGGATTGGTTTACTGATGGCAAAACTGGGCTGGATGCACTGACTTCCGCGCCTTACGATGCTGTAGTGCTTGATCTTACCTTGCCCAAATTAGATGGCTTAGACGTGCTTCAACAATGGAGAGTGAACAATCAAGATGTGCCCGTGCTAATTTTAACCGCTCGCGACACTTTGGATGAACGCGTAAAAGGCTTGCAACACGGGGCGGATGATTATCTCTGCAAACCTTTTGCATTAGCGGAAGTAGCAGCACGTTTGCAGGCGTTAATTCGCCGCCGTTATGGGCATTACAACCCAGTGATTGAACACGCAGGCGTGAAGCTCGATCCCAATCAACGAGCGGTTTCGCTTAACGATCAGGGAATTTCACTCACCACGCGAGAATATAAATTGCTGGAGCTTTTTATGCTCAATAAAGATCGCGTGCTCTCACGTGCTACGATTGAAGAAAAACTCTCATCTTGGGATGAAGAAATCAGAAGCAGTGCCTTAGATGTACATATTTACAATCTTCGCCAAAAACTTGGTAAGCAGTTTATCCGCACCGTACACGGAGTCGGGTATGCGTTAGGAAAAGCATAGCAACTGCAAGCGGTCAAAAATGGAAAATAAAATGCAAAACAAACGCCTAACCCTTCGCTTAATTTACGTTCTTTCTTTTACCGCACTTTTTGTCTGGCTTATTTCCACTGCTGTTGCGTGGTGGCAAGTGCGAAATGAAGTGAATGACGTGTTTGATGCCCAGCAAATTCTATTTGCTGAGCGGCTTGCTAACTCCGATTTAAGCCATATCCTGCTTGAACACGCTGAAGATATAAATAAAATCCAAACGCATTCGTTTAAGAAAAATTATGACGATGATGCTCTTGCCTTTGCGATTTTTTCCAAACAAGGCAAGCGGCTTCTGACCGATGGACGCAATGGCGATAATTTTGTGTTCGATAACGAAATCGGCTTCGCCAAAGGCTATATGCTTAATGATGACGATGAATGGCGGATTTTCTGGCAGCCTGTGGCAAATGGCGATCTGATTATCGCCGTTGGGCAAGAGCTGGAATATCGCGAAGAGCTGATTAACGAAATGATTTTCGGGCAGATGTGGATCTGGTTTGCCAGCCTGCCGATTTTAATTATTGTACTTGCGTGGCTTATTCATAAAGAGTTGCAGCCAATTAAACGCTTAAGCCAAGAAGTGCAGGGCAGAAAATCGGGCGATGTTTCATTGCTCAATACACAATCTTTGCCTCTGGAAATTCTACCACTGGTACAAAATTTAAACCAATTTTTTGACCGTACTTCGACAATGTTGCAACGCGAGCGCCGTTTTACGTCTGATGCCGCCCACGAATTGCGTACCCCTTTGGCAGCCCTTCGCATTCAAACTGAAGTAGCACAGCTGGCGGGTGATAATGCCCAGCTTCGCGAGCAAGCTCTTTCCCATTTAATCCAAGGGATTGACCGTGCATCACAGCTTATCGAGCAACTACTGACGCTTTCTAAGCTGGATAATTTGCAAGAGTTGAAAGAAATTCAACCGCTTGATTGGGAAGGCATTATCCAATCGCTGATTGCCGAACGCTATTTTGTGTCAGAAAAACGCCACATATCGCTGGCTTTTGAAAAAGAAGCCGAACCCAAAGCGAAACAAGGACAGCCACTTTTAATTTCCTTAATGATCAGAAACCTAATCGATAATGCGATTAAATATTGCCCTGAAGGTGCAAACATCTCAGTAAAAATGACCTCTTATCAAATTATTGTGGAAGACAACGGTGGCGGTGTTGAACCTGACGATTTGAAAAAACTCGGGCAACGTTTCTACCGCCCTGCAGGACAAAATGAAAAAGGCAGTGGCTTGGGGCTTTCAATTGTGATGAGAATTGCGGAATTACACGGTCTAAAAGTACGGTTGGAAAATGTGATAGAACAAAATCAAAGAATTGGATTAAAAACAATCATTACTTTATAAGTTGGTTTTAGATGGGTTATTTGAGATATATCAATATCTTAAATAACCTTTATTTTTACAAATTTGTATTTACTGACAATGCTTAAAAATATGATTATACTTCATTTAAATTTTCATCAAATGGAGTGATTATGTCAGAACACACGATTTCTCTCGCTTTTTCTGTTTGGCATCATTATTTGAAACAGTTTACAGAAAAGCATCAAATATCCCTTCCCATTTTTCCTGAACAACTTAAAAAAGTTGATATTTCTCATTTTTTACCAAAAGCCGAAGAAATTGTTTTAGGTAAACAGCCCGATACTCAAGAGCCACTGGAAAAATTAACCAGCTTATTTGAAAGTATTAATCGTCAAGTAGAAAAACCGGAATACTTTTACGAGTTCAAACCGTTATCTCCCGAGACCATTTTTCCGAAATTTCTAAAAGAAGAAGAAAAAACACCCGCACTTTCAGAGCTTTTAGCTGAGTTTGTAAAAGTAGTAAATGATATTCCCCACTCTCACCGTGATAATACCGCTTTATGGCTCGACCATTTTGATACGGCAATGCAATGCTTTACTTGCAACTTACCAAGTCCTTATAGCAATGAAATCTCTTTTTACGATTTCACCAAAGCCGTTGCTGCATTTGCGGTGGCACTTGCCGATGAAAAAGCAGATAAAGAAAATCCTTTCTTGCTCATTCAAGGGGATTTCTTCGGTATTCAAGATTTTATTTTCTCAGGTGGTAGCGAATCCAATAAAGGAGCTGCAAAAATCTTGCGTGGGCGCTCGTTCCAAGTTTCGCTTTTCACGGAGCTGGCGGCTCTTAAGCTCTTAAATGCTTGTGGCTTACCAACCACTTCGCAAATGATGAATGCGGCGGGTAAGTTTTTAATTGTGGCACCGAATACTGAGGAAGTAAAAAATGCCATCAAGCAAGTTCAAGGCGAATTAAATCAATGGTTTATCAAAGAAACTTATGGGTTAATTGGTTTGGGCATTGCGGTTCAACCTGCAAAATCAAGCGAATTTGAACAAGCTAATTATGAAAAATTAGTGAAAAAACTGTTTGAGAACTTGGAAGAGCAAAAACTCAAGCGGTTAGATTTAACTGAAATTTCGCAAAATGTATTGAATGTGGATTATTCTAATGGCGTTTGTGAAATGAATAGTTTTTTCCCAGCTGAAAAAGGAAAACATTCTATTATTTCTAACGACCAAATAAATATAGGTAAATATTTAGCTGAGCCTAAAAAATGGCGAATCATCATCATTGACGAAAAATCAAATATTAGAAATCAACCTAATACACGTATTTTAGAGAAATCAATCTTTAAATTTGATGTGATTTTTACAGATATTGAAGAAGAAACCGGGAAATTTGGTTCCTATATAGGTGATATTAAAGCCTTTTGGGATTTTTCATTACCTAAGAAAATTAATAGCTCTATTTGGCATGGTTACGCTCGCCGTTATATTAATGCTTATGTACCTACATTTAAATGTGGAGATATTTTTAAAGAAGAAAAATACAAGGGGCTAAGTGAAGAAGATCGTGAATGGAAAAAAGATACGATAAAACCTTTTTCTGTTATTGCCTGTGAAGATAGAAAACTCGACGATAAAGAAAGGAAATACAAAGGGCAAGTAGCACTAATGACCTTAAAAGGTGATGTGGATAATCTCGGTACTATTTTCCAAAAAGGCATTAAACCCGCCAATATCGCCAAAATGGCAGCACTTTCTCGCCAAATGAACCAATTTTTTAGTCTTTGGTTACCAGCATATTGTGCAGAGAATAGTCCGAATATGTACACTGTGTTTGCGGGGGGAGATGATTTCTTCTTAATCGGTCCTTGGCATTCAACGCAAAAAGTTGCTTATGTAATGCAACACGCTTTTGCTCGTTATGTTGCAGAAAACCCTGAAATTCATTTCTCAGTGGGAATGGTCATGAGCAAATCAAACATTCCTGTGCCACGTTTAGGCGATTTAGCCGAAGATGCGTTGGAAAAATCAAAAGGTATTGATAAAGGCGAAGAAGTTTCTACGGCGGAAGGTAAAAATGCGGTAACAATTTTTAATCGGTCAGTGAAATGGGCGGATTGGAAACAACTTTGTGATTTAGAGGAAGAAATTCACCGCTTAGCAGAAACTTATAAAATTTCAACGTCTTATCTTTATTCATTAATTCGTTTATGTGAACAAGCAGCGGATGAAAAGAATATTGAAAGTACAATGTGGCGAAGTCGTTTTTATTATCGTACCGCCCGCTATGTTACAGATAAACTGCCTAAAGAAAATCGAAATAAAGCATTAAGTGAAATGAGCATTTCATTGGGTGATAAAGGAATTGGTTCATACAAACTAAATTTTGCTATTCCATTAACAAACTATTTCTATCAAAAACGATAAGGAAAATTTATGTTAAACATTAACGAAATTAAATTTGGCACAGATAAATCTGCCGAAATCTTTTCAGATATTGCTCAGCGTGCTGCACAATATATTAAATCAAATAAAAACGTTAATAAAACAACGCAATTGCGTAAGTTTTATGATGAATTAGCCATGTGGAATGACCGTGTACAGTTGGTACGTGAAAATAAAGAGGTTAAGTTTAAAGAATTAGTCCCATTTATTAAAATGCTAAAAGCGAAAGTGGCATATGCCGAAGGACGTAAACACGTTGATAAAAATTTCTCAGAAGTATTCAATCGCTGTATTGATCAAGCAAATAATGTTGAAACTTTACGAGATGCAAAATTATTTATGGAAGCTGTAATGGGCTTTTGCAAATTAGAAGAAATTTAATAAAAAGGATAACACGATGAAATTAACAAATATTGTAGAAATTAAAGCTAAATTAGTATTAGAAACAGGCTTACATATTGGTGCGGGCGATAGTGAAATGCATATCGGTGGTATTGATAATTCAGTGATTAAACACCCTATTACCCAATCGCCTTATATTCCTGGTTCAAGCCTAAAAGGAAAAATTCGTACATTGTTAGAATGGCGTTCAGGTGCCGTGCAAAATGCACCATTAACGGTAAAAGATATTACAAAAAATCCTGAGGAAGTTAAGAACATTTTACGTTTATTCGGCATTAGTGGCGATACAAAAAATAGTGAACAAGAAGTCGCAGAAATTGGCGTTTCTCGCCTAGCATTTTGGGATTGTGCCTTAGATTCAGATTGGGAAAAAACCATTCGTGATGACAACCAACTTTTAACCGAAGCAAAAAGTGAAAATACGATTGACCGCATTACGTCCACTGCCGGCAATCCTCGCCAAACCGAGCGTGTCCCAGCGGGTGCAGAATTTGATTTTAAACTGATGCTTCGCCAATTTGAAGGTGATAAGCCAGAGCTTTTAGAGCTCGTCTTAAAAGGTTTAAAACTGTTAGAGCTTGATAGCCTTGGCGGTTCTGGTTCACGCGGTTACGGTAAAGTGAAATTTACCAAATTAACAGTTGATGGTAATGCTCGCAATTTAGACGACATCAAACCTTTCGAGTAAGGCAGTTTTATGAAGCTATATCGTTTTACACTCACTTCCCAAAGTGCGATGGGAACGCCTTTGGTGGGGGATACCTTATTTGGGCAGCTTTGCTGGGCAGTGCGAAATCGTTTTGGCGAAGCTCGCTTAACAGCATTGCTTGAAGGTTATACCGAGCAACGCCCTTTTATGGTGGTATCGGATGCTTTTCCACAAAACTTTTTGCCTTTGCCAACTTTGCCTTCTAAGTTCTGGCAAACCAAAACGGAAACAGATCGCAAAAGTCTAAAAAAAGCACAATGGGTCAGTATTGAGGATGCCGAAAAAAGTGCGGTAAAATTTTGGCAAGAATGTGCCTTACAGGCAAATTTTAAGTTTGAAAAAGAGAGCCAAGATCAATTCCATAACACTATCGATCGCCAAACAAACACCACAGGAGAAGGACAATTTGCCCCTTATTCAACAGAACTGACTTGGTTTGGCTCCGTGCAAAAATTTGACCTTTATATTGTACTTGATGAAAATCGCTTTACATTGGAAGAATTGCAACAGATCTTAAATGATGTTGGCAGTTTTGGCTTCGGGCGAGATGCATCTATCGGATTAGGAAAATTCCAATGTATCAATCCGCAAGAGGTACATTTTTTACAACAAAATGCAAATTGTTATTTAACGTTAGCAAATTGTGCACCGAGAAATTTAGGTTTAAATAAAGAATATTGCTACTACCAAATTACGACAAGATTCGGCCGTCACGGCGATATTCAAGCATTAAGTTCTAACCCATTTAAAAAGCCAATTATTTTGGCAAAACCTGCTGCCATTTTTACGCCTGAAAAATATGAACCACGTTTATTTTTAGGTAATGGATTAAGCGGCATTTCTCATACTCAGCCCAATGCAGTGCATCAAGCTTATGCCCCTGTATTCAATTTATTTGTCGATTTTAAAGATAAGGATCACAAATGAAAAAATTTATGCAAACTCACAAAGTTTATTTAACGCCATTAAGCCCAATTCATATTGGTTGTGGTGAGGATTTTGAGCCGACTAATTATATTATAGAACAAGATTTACTCTATTATTTTGAACCAAGTAAATTAAATATAAATTCTCAATCTGATAACTTCAGAGAATTATTCTCTCTAGCTAGCAAAGGAGATTATGAAGGGGTTAAAAAATTCTTTATTAAAAATAAAAATTTAATTTTAGATAGTTACATTTCAAACTATCAAGCATTAATTCCTGCTGAGTTCAAGAATGAATGGGAAAATAAATCTATCATTCAAAATCGTCTTGAAATTGAACGCAATGCTTATTTACCTCATCCTTTTCATCAACCTTATATCCCTAGTTCTGGAGTAAAAGGTGCTATAGCCACAGCGGTTTTAGACTATGAGCATAATAAAAACGCTCATATTGAAAGAGAGAAAACACACAATCATTTGTTAGAAAAACATATCGGATTGTTTAAAGATAGCGATTTTCGTTTTATAAAATTTTCAGATTTTATACCAACAAATAAAAATGTATTAAGCCAAGTGTTTTATGCTGTAAATTTTGAAAAGTTTGAAGATGACCTTGGCGGGTTACCTGTTAGAAGAGAATGCATTATAGATCGTCAATATCGTAGTTTTTCTAGTGATTTAACCTTTACTCAAGATAGAAATTATAATTTTGTCTATTTAAAAGATACTATTATAGATAGGTTGAATAAGTATTACATATCCACCTTTAAAAAAGAAATGGAAATGTTAATAGCTCGAAAATTGGTTTCTAAACAGTGGTTCGAGGAGATTCTAGAATTATTAAATGGGAATAATATTGCATTAATCCGTTTAGGAAAAAATGGTTCTGATAGTAAAGTCTATCAGGATAAATCTATTGTTAGAATCAAAACAAAAAAAGAACATAAAAGAAAACAAAAGCCTATTTTTGCAACATTATCTGAATCAACAACTATTTGGCTCGCTAAAGAAAATAATAAATCCAAAGAGAAGGTTGCTTTTGGTTGGGCATTGCTTGAATTTGACACAACATCAGAAAATAAATTGCTCTTAGATTGGTGTAATAAAAAAACTAAACCAATTTTTAATAGAAATGAATTTTTATCACTTCAAAAACAAAAACAGAACGAGATAAAAGCAATGCAGGAAAAAGAGCGGGTAGAAGCAGAAGCCAAACGTTTAGCCGAACAAAAAGCCAAAGAAGAAAAACAAGCTTTGTTAAATTCGCTTTCGGATAACCAACGTTTGGTGGAGGCTAAATTAGCTGAATGGGAAAAACAAGAGAAAAAACAATTTACAGTTTCTCCTATTTTTGCAGAAGCTAAAAAATTATTAGAAGAGGCTCAACAATGGAATAAAGAAGAGCGTCATTATCTTTATGAGAAAATAGATCCTACAAAACCAAATGAGGGCTTACAAAAATATGTTGATGGTTTAAGTGGTTTCAGCAATTTAAAAGCAAAATCAGCCGTAGAATTTAAAAAATTGCGTAACAAACTGGTGGCTGAATAATGCTAAATTCATTGCCAATAGTCCGCTATCAATTTACTTTTACGATAACTGAAGCCATCCAACTGCCTGAATATGCAGGCTCCACCTTGCGTGGAGTCTTTGGGCGGGCGTTACGGAAAATTGCTTGTATGACAAAACAGGCGGAGTGTAAAGGCTGCCCGCTTTATCGCACCTGCCCTTACACCAATATTTTTGAAACGCCTGCACCAATTGCACACGAGCTTCAAAAATTTAGCCAAGTGCCAAATGGTTATATGATTGAACCACCAGAATGGGGAGAAAAAGTTTATTTTTCAGGCGAAAAACTTCAATTTTCATTGGTGTTATTTGGGCGATTAATTGAGCAGTTACCATTAATCGCTTTTGCTTTTAAACGTGCATTTGAATATAACGTAGGGCGTGGTAAAGCTCATTTATTAGATATTTCTGCATTTAATGAAAGTGCAGGAAATTTTGAATCTGTTTTAGTTAATGGCAATATTATTGAACATCATAAAGCGGTTAAATTTCCTGAAAGTTTTTCGAATAATGCCGTGATTGAAATTAGTACGCCACTGCGTTTACAAGAAAATGGCAAACCACTAAATGAACAAGAAATTAATGCAGAACGCTTTTTTATTTCTCTCGCCAAAAGAATTTCATTATTAAGCGAGTTTCATTTTGAATCCTTACAGTTTGATTTTGAATTATTAAAAAATCAGATTTCACAAATTCAAGATGAAAAAATTTTAAAATGGCAAGATTGGACTCGTTATTCTTCTCGCCAAGATCAAAAAATGAAATTAGGCGGTGTAGTAGGGAAATGGCAATTTAAAAAGTTATCCCCAGAATTGTCGCAATTACTTTATATTGGGCAGTGGTTGCATTGTGGTAAAAATGCCACTTTTGGACTAGGTAAATACAAAATTACAAATTTGTAATTTGAAATAAACAATAGACCACTTGTTATACTTTAGTTTTATTGATTAAGGAAGAAGAATGACAACCTGGTTTATTTCAAGACACCTTGGTGCGATTGAATGGATTAAGCAACAAAATATTCAGATCGACCGCTTCGAAAGCCATTTAGACACGTCCCTTGTGCAAGCTGGTGATGTGGTCATTGGCACGCTTCCTATTCATTTAGTTGCAGAGATCTGCCAAAAAGGAGCGAAGTTTTATTTTTTATCTGTTAATGTGTCACGCGAACAACGTGGAACAGAATTGACATGTGAACAATTAACCGAGCAACAATGCTCAATCCAACCTTTTTGGGTGGAAAAATTATAGGATTTTATTATGCAAAAATATGATATTCACGTTTGTTTAATTTCGGCACAGGCTGCACCAAATTTATTGCCTATTTTAGATAGTGAGTTTAAACCAAAAAAAGCGATTTTTCTTGTTTCAAAAACAATGAAACAACGAGCTGAATACCTGGCAAAAACATTTGAAAAATTAAACGTAAAAGTTAAATTAAAAAACATCTCAGATGAATTTAATTTTGGTTTAATGGAAGAGGAAATTTTCAAGCTAGTCGAAGAATATGAAAATGAAAGTATCGCCTTAAATGTAACAGGTGGAACAAAATTAATGTCTATTGCTGCAGAAAACGCCTTTAGTGCATTGGGTAAACCTATTTTCTATATTGATACTGATAGTAATCATATTTTATTTATTTCTAAAAATGAAGAACAAAAATGGCTACCTAATTTAGAAATGAAAGCAAAAAATAAAATCGATATTTATCTTTCCGCCTACGGTTCAACAGTATTATCCACTCAAAATCCTATTGAACGAGAGAAATATCTACCAGCAATTGAACCATTTATCAAAAATTACGATAATTATACTCAAGTTATTCCATTACTTAATTTACATGCGACATTATCGCAAAGTAACGGATATAAATCTGAATATACCAAAGACAATAAAAAAATAGGTAAGCTAGATGAATTGCTTTTAGGTTTAGATTACCAAGGATTATTAAATTATGATGGGCAAACAATAGACTTTAAAAATCGTGAGATTAAAACTTTTCTAAATGGTGGTTGGCTAGAAGATTATACCTATTTCCAATTAAAAGAGATCGCTAATATTGAAGATATTGCTTGCGGTGCAGATGTTGCAAATCCTAAATTTAAATTGGGTAAGAATGAATATAGTTCAGAAAATAAAGGTAATAAGAATGAATTTGATATTGTCTTTATGGCTAAGAATAAATTACATATTATTGAGTGTAAAACACAGTTAATGGATAAAAATGGAGGCATTAAAGCCGATGATATTCTCTATAAACTAGAAACATTAAAAGATTATGGTGGCTTGATGACTAAAAAATGTTTAGTCAGTTATTTTGAGGTGCCTGAACAAGTTAAAAATCGTGCAAATTTCTTGAATATTGAAATCATCCAAGGAAAAGATTTACAACGATTAAAATCTAAAATTCAAGAATGGATTGGAAAAAGATAGGTATAACGATGAATAATTATAATAAAAGAATACTACTTTCTGTGACAGGCATGTCACCAGCAGTAGTCACTGAAACCCTATACGCGTTAGTTACAGAAAAAAACTTTATCCCCACAGAAATTCAAGTGATTACAACTGAACAAGGGAAAAATAAGTTATTAGATGCTTTATTAGGCATTGAAGGGGGTCGTAAAAAGAGTAAAGGCGCACTGCAAGAATTTATTGAAGACTATGGTGATGAATATGGCTTTTCAGCAATTCATTTTGATGAAAGCTGTGTACATATTATTGAAGATGCAAGCGGTCAAAATTTACCAGATATTCGCACACCAGAAGAAAATGAACATGCGGCAAATAGTATCGTGCAATTAGTGGGTAAATTGTGCCAAGATGAAGAGAGTCAGTTACATGTTTCTATTGCAGGCGGGCGTAAAACCATGGGCTTTTTTATGGGCTATGCACTTTCGCTTTATGGACGTGAGCAAGATAGTCTTTCTCACGTTTTAGTTGATGCACAATATGAAAACTTAGCGAGTTTCTACTATCCGAAACCTTATTCATATTTAATCAATGATCGTGATGGTAGAGAAATTGATGCCAAAGATGGCAAAGTGATGCTCGCAGAAATTCCTTGGGTACGTTTGGGATTAGGCGTGCCAGAAGATCTCAAACAGCAATCTATTTCTTATAGTGCTTCAGTAAAAAATGCGCAGGCATTGTTAGATAAACCACAAATTCAATTTTTTACTAAAAAACATAAAGAATTAGGAGAATGCATATCTAAAAAAGCTATTTTTGGTTCATTAATGATTGATATGCCACCAAAAGGCATGGCATTACTGCTATCTATTATTTATGCAAGAAAAAATAACTTTGAAATCAGTACAGGTTATAGAGAAAAATCTATCTCTACATTTTTAAAATTTTATTCTTTTTTAGGTAAAGATAATGAAGATATCAAAAAAAGATTTTATTTTTATGAACATAGTCATTCATCAGAAGAAGATAAATACCTAAAAAATAATGAGGCGTTTAATGATATTCTTTCTGAAGCAACATATCACTATAATAAGAAGATAAGAAAATCATTCTCTATTGGTGAAAAAGCACACTGCGATTATTTAATCTCAAATAGTGGAGCTTATGAATTATCTGTTTCATCAAATAGTTTGCTAACTAACGAAATAGAACACTTCTTTAATTTTAATGTTAAATAATCCAAACCGCCCTTGTGGCGGTTTTCTTTTCTATAAATTGACAACATCACGCCCCCCGCAGTCGAAAGATCCTGCCCTGTTCTAAAGGGATTGAAACACAGACATATCTACGGTAATGTCGCGTGTACCGTAAAAAGACGCCCCCTGTTCTAAAGGGACTAAAACGCTCCTAAAATCAATCGCTCTTTTGGCGGTTTTTTTACAAAAATTTATTTCCAAAATACAAATTTTGTTTATCTATTCTTATCGCTTAATTTAAAATAAATAATCCCATCTAAATAAAATCACTGATTAATCCTTTTTATATACAAATTTGCATTTTATTTTTACATTATTTTTTAATTTATGATACATTCATAAAGAATAAGTAAGGAGGAAATATATTGAACTTAAGAATGCATCATAAAGCAACACAAGCAACATTTAATCCTTCCTATACTGAAAGTGAAATGAAAGCTATTGCTGCAGGTTTTGTTGAAGTAAGAGACGAACGTACTTATAACGGTCGTTATTTCATGAAAAATGGTAAAAAATGGATTCATAATTTAGAAGCATTACGCAAGAAATTAAATGCTGAATATGGTCGTTATATTGATGATGAGGAATTGTCTGCACCGGCACCTGAAGGGTTTGGTTACGACACTGAAACCTATTATTTATATGACTCAACATTATCAACTCACAATGAGTTTTCAACTCGTTTTCGTACAATGCTAGAGAAAGTTTGTATTAATCATTAGCTTGAATACAAATTTGTATTTCAATATTTATCACTCAAGATAATTTATTATTTAATCAATAATTGAAACACAAAAGGTGGAGATATAAATGTTCTATATCACTAAATATAATTATTATAAAAACATTATCTGTAAGTTAGATATTGATATTCCTGCTATTGAAAAAACAGGATTTTTCAATAATTACAAACTCGATCTATTCGATCTCGATCTTAGCTATTTTACAAAAAATGAACGTGAGGCTCTTGTAATTAGCGATATTTTATATCGTGATATTTCTAATATCAATAGAAGTATTGTATTTAGAAATATTAAGCTTAACCAAAATAAATGGGTATATAAACTCAGTATGCCGGCATATCATACGGTTTGCCATTGTCCTAATTTAGTAAAAGAATTCAATAACATCCGAATTCCACCTTCTCTTAACCCGACAAAAGCCGAAGAATATCGTCAATTTTTTATTGATAATAAGGATCGTTATGGTAAGAAAGCCAGTCTTATTGAACCAAGAGTTTTCGCACGTAAGTTAAAAGAGAAATTTAACTTAAGCGAAGATCTTGATGAATTGCTAGAAAATCACATTTTACCGGAAATCCGTGAAAATAGCGGTGTGGAGTGTATAAACATCACCGTTGAACAGTCTATTCGTGAAATCAATGAACTCATTGATATTTTTAAGGATTTCATTAAAACAGAAAATATTTCAGCCTCGTTCTCTCACCGTTCATGGTTAAGTACTAAAGCGGATTCTGAACTTTCTAAAGAGGAACGTGAATCCATGCAGAAAGTATATGAACAAAAAAGAAGAATCTGTTTCCGTATTCTCGCATTTCATTTTCAACATTTTGAGAAACAAGGGTTTAATATTTCGAAAAACCTATTAGAAATGCTTGGATTTCAGGCTTGCGGGAATTGCTGCTAGCATATTATTCCATTCTAAAATCGGAGAAGGGTTATGGATACTCGTCGGAGTCGCTACTTGATCGCCTACGATATTGCTGATTCTCATCGGCTTTATCAAATGCATAAACACGTCGAAGCCTTCGCCATTGGCGGACAAAAATCTTTCTATGAATGTTGGCTAACCGAACATGAAATGATGAAATTTAAGCAAGAAGTGAATGCTTTAATTGACCCATCTGATGACTGCGTTTTTATCTTTCGAATTCCTGACAATATTGAACCATGGCTTTTTGGCAAGGCTGAACTTCAATCTATTTCCCCATTTATGTTAGTTTAGGAGGCGTTATGTCTAGTTTATATATTGACCGTAAAGGCACAGAATTAAAATTAAGTGGTGAGGCACTTGTTTGTTATGAAAATAGCGAACGGGTCGGCACTATTCCTCTTGCTCCGATCGAACGAATTTACCTTAAAAGTGATGTCACCGTGCAAGCCTCTTTACTTGCTAAATTAGGCGAAAAAGGTATCGGCATTATTTTTCTTGCAGGTCGAAAAAATGAACCTACTCTCTTTCTCGCTCAACCGCATAACGACGCCTTTCGTCGCCTAAGCCAATATGAGTTGGCAAAAAACGAACCTTTTTGCTTAGCCTTTGCGAAAAAATTAATGTTGCTTAAACTCGTAACACAGAAAAATTGGCTTTGGCAAGCGTCTAATGCCCGTTTAGATAAAAAAACGTTATTAAGTGCAAAAGCGGTCGAATTAGATGAATTAATAGCAAAAGTTAATGCACAAACCAATCTTGCCTCATTACGTGGCATTGAAGGGCGTGCTGCTTCTGTTTATTTCACTGCATTAAGCCTTTATCTCCCACCGGCACTACGCTTTCAAGGTAGAAACCGTCGTCCGCCACGTGATCCCTTTAATGCAGTGCTCTCACTCACTTACACTCTCATTCATTCTGAAGCTGTGCTTGCAAGTTATGGAGCAGGGCTTGATCCTTATATCGGTTTTTATCACGCTTTAGATTTTGGACGCGAATCGCTAGCTTGCGATTTAATTGAACCGCTTCGCCCGTTAATTGATAACTGGTGCTTAGGTTTATTCCGCCAAAACATTTTGCGAGAAGAGTATTTTTTCACCACACAAGAAGGTTGCTTTTTAGGTAAAACGGGGCGAGTGCAATTTTATAAAGCCTACGAACTTGCCGTTACTAACTGGCGAAAAATGTTAACCGAAAATAGCCAAGATATAGTGAATTTAATTAAACAAGCAAATTTAATTTGTAGCCCACAACGCCGAGAAAGCGAGGCAAAATCTTTCTTCGACTTTCAAGAGAAACAGTGGCAAAGTTTGTTAGAGCATTATTATTTTAACCAACAAACCATGTTACAAGCGGTGACTTTCCAATTTTAGGAGGAAATATGCAATATCTCATCGGTTATGACATTACTAATGATAAACGTCTACAACGCATTCATCGACGAATGATCAATTTTGCAACACCAATTCAATATAGCGTATTTTTATTTGACGGTTCTGAAAAATTACTCAAAAAATGCTTGGAAGAAGTGATGGAAATTTTTAACAAAAAAGAGGACGATTTACGCATCTATCCCTTGCCACCTAACTGTACTCAATGGCAGTTAGGAAAATCTTGTTTACCAGATGGCATTATTTGGACGGCAATGCCGACAATGATGAGATAACCATTGATCATCACTAAAATTCTGGTAAAATGCTCCACGTTTTCGACCGCTTGATATGTAAATGAAATGTTAAGATTTGTTCAACATTTAACCAAATCAAGCCCCAACTCTCTGAGTCTCGGAAAAAGTTGGGAAGTGGCTTCGGCAAGCCTTGTCGCACAAGGCTTGATGACCCCACTGCTGTCGTAAGACACTGCCCTGTTCCAAAGGGATTGAGACGTTGTAATAGCCCTGTAAGGGTAAACGAAAAAGGCGTCGTAAGACACTGCCCTGTTCCAAAGGGATTGAGACTTTTTATCTGTAACAGATAAAATCTGATAGTTTTGTCGTAAGACACTGCCCTGTTCCAAAGGGATTGAGACATTCAAAAGAGATAGATTTTTGATCTTCTGTAATAAGTCGTAAGACACTGCCCTGTTCCAAAGGGATTGAGACCGAGCATTTATCTGGGGGTGAACGTCGCCGTGTAGGTCGTAAGACACTGCCCTGTTCCAAAGGGATTGAGACTTCATCAATTCAAAAGCGATCATTCCTTTTTCGTCGTAAGACACTGCCCTGTTCCAAAGGGATTGAGACGCCTCTTCGTATTTTTCCCCCTTAGGATCAAACCGTCGTAAGACACTGCCCTGTTCCAAAGGGATTGAGACCTTGTCGAGACGGTACTTCTAGTCGAGTCTTTAATGGTCGTAAGACACTGCCCTGTTCCAAAGGGATTGAGACATTAGTGGATCGTTTATTGCGTAAGTTTGGTTCTGTCGTAAGACACTGCCCTGTTCCAAAGGGATTGAGACGCTCTAGTAACGTTATTTTGTGAAAAGATATACAGTCGTAAGACACTGCCCTGTTCCAAAGGGATTGAGACAGCATATTGAAAATTTCTGCTGGTGACATAGTTTTTGTCGTAAGACACTGCCCTGTTCCAAAGGGATTGAGACTAAAACAATGATCAAATGCTTCTGCGTCTGTCGGTCGTAAGACACTGCCCTGTTCCAAAGGGATTGAGACGCTCGTAAAGCAAACAAGCTAGGGTCAACACTAAATCGGTCGTAAGACACTGCCCTGTTCCAAAGGGATTTAAATAACAAAGAGGCTGATATTTACTACAAATATCAGCCTCTTTATCTATTTGAGAAAACGTCTGTGATTACAAGCGGTATTATTTTTCCTCTTCTTTGCGGATTTCCTCTTTTTCTTCTTCCAAGATCTCAGCAGCCTCTTCATTCAAAGCTTTAGCATCACAATGCGGTTTGATGAAAGGTTTTGGTGTCCAATATTTTTTTACAATTTCGGTGGAAAAGCCGTGTAGAACCTCCTCATTTAAGCGTTCTTGGTCGAGCGATCTCACTTCGGCAATCACTTCATCCGCTTCTACTTGATTAATGCCGAGTTTCATTAAGGTGGCTCGGCTTAAAGTTAAGGCAGATTCAAACGTTTCACGCACAATAAAGTCTACATCCTGTTTGATCAAACTTACCGTTGTTTGGCGGTCGTATGTTCGGGTTAAAATTGGCAATTCTGGGTAAGCCTCTTTTAATTGACTTACAATTGCTTCAATGCGGTCAGTATCATTAATCCCAATCACGACACATTTAGCTTTTTCTATGCCTGCTGCTTGAAGCACATCTAAGCGAATGCCATCACCATAGTACACTTTAAAACCAAATTTCGCAGCAGCACGGATATTATCGATATTGCGGTCAATCACAGCGACATTGATTCCCCGTAGTAATAAAGTTTGACAAACAATTTGGCTGAAACGACCAAAACCAAGCACAAGTACGGTGTCTTCTAAATCCACAATGGGATCGAGATCATGATTATTCTGTTGCGTATTTTGTTTGTTTTCTGCTCGTAGAGTGACTATTCGAGCAAGCTGAGTAATCAATGGTGAAAATAACATGGAAAGGATAACTGCAGCGGTAAAAGTTGCATTTTCATGGGCTGACATTACACTAGCAGAAGTTGCCGCAGAAAAGAGCACGAATGCAAATTCCCCCCCATGAGCAAGTAGTGCCATACGTCCAAAAGCTTCACGATGTTGTAAGCGGGTTAAACGTGCGACAAAATAAACCGCTAAACCTTTGCCTAAAATGTAGAGGCAAACGATACCGAGTAATAAAAAGAGGTGGTTGAACACGAGGCTTAAATCCAGTGACATTCCCACGCCCATAAAGAAAAGCCCAAGTAATAAACCTCTAAATGGCTCAATATCCGCTTCTAATTGGTGACGGAATGACGATTCTGAGAGCATTACACCCGCAACAAATGCCCCCATTGCCATTGATAATCCCCCCAGTTCCATTGTTAAAGCCGCACCAAGTACAACGAGTAATGCGGCTGCGGTCATCATTTCTCTTACACGTGCTTTAGAAATGAGGCGAAACAAGGGATTCATTAACCATTTGCCTGAAACGATTAAACCAACAACTGCCGCAAGTGCAATGCCAATAGACATCCAATCCGTTGTATGTTTTGCATCGGCTGAATTCGGTACTAAAAAAGCAATAGATGCTAAAAGTGGCACAATCGCTAAATCTTCAAAAATTAGCGTGGATATCACCCGTTGCCCTTTTGGCGTACTAGTAATACCACGATCTTCTAAAGTCTGCATAACAATAGCGGTAGAAGATAAGGTAAATCCCATCCCCGCAATAAAAGCAACTTCTTTCGAAAGATTGAGCAAATAAATTCCAGCAAAGGTCAGCAAGCAGCCACAAAGTGCCACTTGCAAGAATCCTCGCCCAAAAATCGCTTTTCGCATTGCCCAAAGACGTTCAGGGTGCATTTCCAATCCAATAATGAATAGGAACATTACTACGCCCAGTTCAGCTAAATGCACAACAGCAGTAGGATCTTGGATAACACCAAATACAGATGGACCAATTAAACAACCTGCAACTAAATAGCCTAACACGCTACCTAGCCCAAGACGTTTAAAAAGTGGCACAATAGTGACGCTTGAGGCAAGCAAAATCACCGTTTTAATCAGCTCAGGACTGGCAACACTCGACATAAAATTCCTCAAAAAATAATCAGTAAATTCTTTTTCATTTTATCGTTTTCGTCGGAAATAAAAAACACACTAATTGGATAAATTGCTATAATTTATGCTCTTATTTTTCACTTCTGGAATGATTATGTCATTACAATTAAATATGATTGCCCTCTTGCTTATTGTATTACTGATTTTAGGCGTAATAAGTCACAATAATGCAATTACCATTTCTGCAGCAGTGCTGTTAATTATGCAGCAAACGCTCCTTTCAAAATATATTCCTTGGATTGACCAATACGGTTTAAAAATCGGGATTATTATCCTGACTCTTGGCGTATTAAGCCCACTCGTCTCTGGCAAAATCCAGCTGCCCGAACTCTCTTATTTTGTACATTGGAAAATGTTTGCCTCAATTGCAGTAGGCGTGCTCGTCGCTTGGATTGCGGGTAAAGGTGTGGATCTAATGGCAACTCAACCTGTCCTGGTTACAGGGCTAATGATTGGCACAGTCATTGGCGTTTCATTTTTCGGTGGGATTCCTGTTGGGCCGTTAATTGCCGCAGGGATTTTGGCACTGGTGATTGGAAAGTTTTAAGAAAATAAAAACAAGCGGTAAATTCTTAAGGAAAATTTACCGCTTGTATCTCCATTTAAAATGAAATGTAAGATTTAATTTATTTATCCACGCCCTTGTAAAACGCTAATTCAAGATTAATCGCTGGTTAGATAGATTGCTCTCGCAATTAGGGAGGAGATATTCTCTCCCCCGATAAAAACTACTGAACCATCAAGAAGAAATTTGCACCATCACGTACGATATTTAAATAAACCACTGATGGTTTTTCGCTCAATACCTTGCGTAGCTCACTTACATTCTCAACACGATGACGGTTTACACCAATGATTAAATCGCCTTTTTTCAATCCACGTGCTTCGGCTAATGATCCTTTTTCAACTTTAGTAATTGAGACGCCTTTCACGCCTTTTTCATCTTGATTAGTATATTCTGCCCCCTTCAATTCTGGCAATAAATCTGTAACTGAGCTTGTACTGCCAATTTCAGATTGAAGCGTTACTTTCGTTTTTGCGGTTTTACCATCGCGTAAGTAAGTTAATTCAATATCTTTGCCAACACCAGAGGTTGCGATTTTCGCACGCAATTCACTGAAACTATGTAATTTTTGACCGTTTAATTCAGTAATCACATCGCCTGCTTTTAAGCCTGCTTTTGCGGCTGCCGATTCTGGGAATACTTCGCTAATAAATGCTCCTTGTTGAGCATCTACACCAAATTCTTTCGCTAAATCTGCATTCAGCTCACCACCTTTAATACCAAGCATCCCACGTTTTACGTCCCCAAATTCGATGATTTGTTGTACAAGGTTGTTCACCATATTCGATGGAATAGCAAAAGCGATACCCGCATTGCCACCACTTGGTGAGATAATAGCAGTGTTAATTCCGATTAATTCGCCTTTTAAGTTGATTAATGGGCCACCAGAATTACCTTGGTTTACTGCCGCATCGGTTTGAATATAGTTTTGGTAACCCTCATCTGCATCGCCAGTTGAGCGACCTAATGCAGAAATAATGCCTGAAGTCACGGTTTGACCTAAACCAAATGGGTTACCAATTGCCACGCTAAAATCGCCCACGCGTAATTTATCTGAATCAGCAAATTTTAATGCCGTTAAGTTTTTCGGATTTTCGATTTGCACTAACGCCACGTCAGACTGCGGATCTGCACCTACCAATTTTGCTTTAAACTCTCGACCATCATCTAATTGAATCGTGATTTTATCCGCATCTTTGATAACGTGATTGTTCGTAATGACATAACCTTTTTCTGCGTTAATAATCACACCAGAACCTAAACCACGGAATTGGCGAGGGCGAGAATCTCCGCCAAAGCGGTCGCTGAACATATCGCCAAAGAAAAATTGAAACTCTTCAGGCAAATCACGCATACGGCTACGACCTTGATCTTCTTTCGCTTTACCTTCTACAGAGATGCTGACCACCGCTGGGCGAACTTTGTCTAACATATCAGCTAAAGATGGGGTTGCCTGATTATTACTTTGCCCAGCCACTGCTGAGATAAATGGAATGTTGATTTCTGCTTTTGCTGGCATTGTTGCCATACCTAAAGCTAAAATTGATGTTGCGATAATTGATTTTTTTAATGTTTTCATATTTGCTTTGTTTCCTAATTTATTCGTAGGGTGGGCAAAAATACCGTACTACGAGAGTGAATCCCACAAACAAGGCGAAATGAACTCCCACACCTTGCTCGTGTCTGATAGGACAGAAAAATTTTTAGAGAGTTCTAAGCATTGTAAAATTTTCTAAAATTTGACCGCTATTTGAAAAATAAAAAGCATTTTGGCTTTATTTCGTTGGGTGGAGTATAATTCACCTTCATTTTTGTATTTAAGAAAGGTATTAAATTCAATGCAACACACTGAAAACCTGGTTGAAGTAAACAACCTCACCTTTAAACGAGGGGAGAGAGTGATTTACGACAATCTCAATCTGCAGGTGCAGAAAGGTAAGGTGACAGCAATTATGGGACCTTCTGGTATTGGTAAAACCACCTTATTACGCTTAATTGGTGGGCAACTTGTACCAGAATCAGGCGAGATTTTATTTGATGGGCAAAATGTTTGTACCGCATCAAACAAAACGCTTTATCAAATCCGTCAAAGAATAGGAATGCTATTCCAATCGGGAGCGTTATTTACGGATTTATCCACATTTGACAATGTTGCCTACCCTATTCGTGAACATACCAATTTGCCAGAAGAGTTAATTCGGAAATTGGTATTAATGAAATTAGAATCGGTTGGCTTGCGCGGCGCGGCACAGTTAATGCCATCAGAACTCTCTGGCGGTATGGCACGTCGTGTGGCACTTGCACGTGCAATTGCCTTAGATCCTGATTTGATTATGTATGACGAACCCTTTACAGGGCAAGACCCAATCAGTATGGGCGTAATTGTGGAGCTGATTAAAAAACTCAATCAGGCATTAAATTTAACCTCTATTGTGGTTTCACACGATGTAACTGAAGTGCTCAGCATTGCGGATTATGCCTATATTGTGGCAAATAAAACCGTAATTGCACAAGGCACGCCAGAACAATTGATGGAAAGCCAAGATCCACAAGTGGTGCAATTTTTGGCAGGTAAATCTGATGGCCCTGTGCATTTTCATTATCCTGCCCAAGATTATGTAGAGGATTTGTTTAATGATTAACTTTATTACTCAAATTGGGGCTTCAACTATCCAATTTATCCGTGCATTCGGGCGCGCTGCTTTTATGCTATGGGGTGCATTGATTGGTAAGCCACAATTTCGCAAACATACGCCACTTTTAATCAAGCAACTGCACGTAGTCGGCGTGCAATCTTTGCTGATTATTATGCTTTCAGGCTTATTTATCGGGATGGTGTTAGGCTTACAAGGTTATGTGGTATTAGTCGATTTCGCGGCAGAAAGTAGTTTAGGCACATTGGTTTCGCTTTCACTATTACGTGAACTTGGGCCAGTCGTCACCGCCTTACTTTTCGCTGGGCGGGCAGGATCGGCATTAACCGCAGAAATTGGCTTAATGAAAGCGACCGAACAACTTTCTAGCCTTGAAATGATGGCGGTTGATCCACTGCGTCGAATTATCGCACCTCGTTTTTGGGCAGGGGTCATTTCAATGCCAATCCTTGCCGTGATTTTTACCGCAATTGGTATTTGGGGCGGTTCTCTTGTGGGTGTCGATTGGAAAGGTGTCGATTCAGGCAGCTTCTGGGCAGTAATGCAAAACTCTGTTCACGTAAGCGACCTAGTCAATGGCTTTGTAAAAAGTGTGATTTTTGCTTTAGCCGTGGTTTGGATTGCGTTGTTTAATGGCTACGATTCCACACCAACCTCAGAAGGTATTAGCCAAGCAACAACTAAAACCGTTGTTCACGCTTCATTAGTGATTTTAGGCTTAGATTTTATTTTAACTGCCATTATGTTTGGTGGTTAATCCATTTCAATGAAAGGAAATACAATGCGTCAATCAATTAAATATGAATTTTGGGTAGGTTTATTTGTGCTACTCGGCTTATTAGGCTTGGCATTTTTAGGACTTAGAGTTGCCAACGTGCAAGGTTTTAGTTCAGAAAAAACTTACACTCTTTACGCAACTTTCGATAATATCGGCGGACTAAAAGTGCGAGCACCGATTAAGGTTGGTGGCGTAGTGGTTGGTCGTGTGTCAGATATTCAGCTAGACGAACAAAGCTACACCCCAAAAGTAACCTTAGCGGTTAATGAAGAATTTAACAAAATTCCAGATACCAGCTCACTCTCTATCAAAACCTCAGGTTTATTAGGCGAACAATACATTGCCTTAAACGTTGGCTTTATGATGGAAGGCGAAACGGAATATATGAAATCAGGCGACAGCTTTGCTGATACAAACTCAGCAATGGTGTTAGAAGATTTAATCGGTCAGTTCCTGTATGGCGACAAAAAATCATCAGATACTGAACCAAAAACTGAAGGTGAAAAAGCAGAAACACCTGCCACACCTTAATTTTTATCTTATAAGCGGTAAAATATTTACAAAAATTTACCGCTTGTAAATAAACTAACTTTATTTATGGAGTGTTTTTAATGTTAAAACAAATCAAAAAAATTATCGTTGCAGGTTTTCTTTCTGTAGCAACTTTATTCTCAAACCAAGCATTTGCAGAAACCAGCCCTTATGTATTGATGCAGCAAACAGCAGATAAACTGTTTAGTGACATCAAAGCCAACCAAGGCAAAATTAAATCAAATCCTGAATATTTACGTACCATCGTACGCAACGACTTAATGCCACACGTACATGTAAAATACGCAGGTCAATTAGTCTTAGGTAAATCGCTTTCATCTGCAAACGAAACACAACGCGAAAAATTCTTTGATGCATTTGGTCAATTCATCGAACAATCTTACGCACAAGTATTAACGCAATATAGCGATCAAAAAGTAGAAATCGAAAGCGAAAAACCGACGGATGGAAAATCTATCGTGACTATTCGCGTAAATGTAATTTCAGCCAATAATACACCGCCAATCAAACTTGATTTCAAATGGCGTAAAAACAGCCGCACTGGTGAATGGCAAGCATATGATATGGCAGCAGAAAACGTAAGTATGGTGGCTACCAAACAAAATGAGTGGAGTAGTATTTTACGTCAGCAAGGTATTGATACATTAACTGCTCAAGTTGCACAATCTGCAAAACAACCGATTACACTTTCTAAAAAATAATAGTATGAAGCCCGAAAAAACATTACAATGGAGCGTTTTTCAGAATAATGAAAGCCAAGTAGTGCAATTAAAAGGCGAATTAACTCGTGCCACGTTGTGTCCATTATGGGAGCAACGTGCTTCTTTTTTACACACCAACGCTAATCAAGCCCTTTACTGGGATTTAGCTCAACTTGCACGTATTGATTCAGCTGGCTTCGCTTTCCTCACTGAATTATTAAATCATTACGGAAAACAGACAAAAAATAGCTTAATTCACGTGCCTGAAGTGATTAAAACACTTGCTGAACTTTATGGCTTAAACGACTGGATTAAGCAATATATCTTCAACAAAAATCAAGATGTTATTAATGCCTAAGGAACCCGATCAACTTATGGAACTCGCTCAAATCGAAAACTTATTAAAAGAACACCTCACAGATGCAACTGAAATCCACGTTCAAGGCGAAAACGCACACTTCGGCGTGATTGTGGTAAGCGATACACTTGCCGCACTTTCACGCGTAAAACAGCAACAAGCGGTTTACTCACCACTTGGAGAACTTTTCTCAAGTAATATTATTCACGCTTTGACTATTAAAGTGTTCTCAACCGAACAATGGAAAAAAGAACGCTTATTGAATATGGCAGGTTAATTATCAATACCACATATCTATTGTAGCAACTATGTTGCTCTTACTATAAAGGGCGAATTACATTCGCCCATTACTCTATGATTTACGGGACTGACCCTACAAGCTACAAATTTCCTTCTAAAAATTACCGCTTGTACACGACCAAATTCAATTATTAAGGAAAAACAATGGAAAAATTCCGTGTTACTGGGCCTGCAACATTAAGTGGTTCAGTCAATATTTCAGGAGCAAAAAACGCTGCGTTACCTATCCTTTTTGCAGCCATTCTAGCCACCGAACCAGTCACCTTAACCAACGTTCCCGTATTAAAAGATGTGGATACGACATTTAAAATCTTACGTAAATTAGGCGTTGTGGCTGAGCGTGCAGAAAATGGCGATGTACATATTGATGCAAGCAAAATTGATCATTACATCGCACCTTACGAATTAGTTAAAACAATGCGAGCCTCTATCTGGGCATTAGCACCGTTAGTCGCTCGCTTCCACGAAGGTCAGGTTTCATTGCCTGGAGGTTGTACTATTGGAGCACGTCCTGTTGATATGCATATTACAGGCTTAGAAAAAATGGGGGCTACCATTGAATTAGACGAAGGTTATGTAAAAGCAACTTCAAATGGTCGCCTACACGGTGCTCAAATCTATATGGATAAAGTAAGTGTTGGTGCGACCTTATCTGTGATGATGGCAGGCACACTTGCAAAAGGTACAACAATTATCGAAAATGCCGCACACGAGCCAGAAATTGTGGATACTGCAATTTTCTTAAATGCAATGGGGGCAAAAATCTCAGGTGCAGGCACAGGCACAATTACCATTGAAGGGGTTGAACGCTTAACAGGCTGCACACATCGCATCGTCGCAGACCGTATCGAAACAGGTACATTCTTAATCGCTGCAGCCGTGTCTGGCGGTAAAATTACCTGTCACGGCACCAAAGCTGATACCCTTGAAGCGGTCATCGAAAAACTACGTGAAGCAGGTATGGAAGTGAGCGTAACAGAAGATACCATTACGCTTGATTCAAAAGGTAAACGCCCGAAAGCTGTGAATATTCGCACAATGCCACATCCTGGTTTCCCAACCGATATGCAAGCGCAATTTACTTTGTTAAATGCGATCGCAGAAGGCACAAGTCGCATTACAGAAACTATTTTTGAAAACCGCTTTATGCACATCCCAGAGCTTAACCGAATGGGTGCAAAAGGCGAAATTGAAGGTAATACCGCAATTTGCCTCGGTGTAGAAAAATTAAAACCCGCTGAAGTGATGGCAACCGATCTACGTGCTTC
>ERZ772920.155-NODE-155-length-38987-cov-26.144174_pt1 | contig 38987 bp, 23 predicted proteins | sample MGYA00511469_ERZ772920 | MGnify/ENA primary metagenome ERZ772920 (study PRJEB29015, sample SAMEA2738069) | human oral metagenome | biome: human oral; feature: human-associated habitat; material: saliva | place: China | collected 2216 ... | reverse complement strand
TTTGATAACGTGTCCAAAGTTGCTTTTGATACTCATCAGTCTCAATACTATTTAGCTGATTTTCCCAAATATCAATAGCCTCTTTACTACCTCGTTTTTCTACAGTATTGCCCAGAGCTTTACGCAACACATCGAAATCTATCTCATCTTTTCTGATATGATACAAGGTAAAAAGGTCATAACGATCACGAGGACGTGTTGAGGCTACTCCTCGGCTAATAATCGTTTCCAATTTTTCAGCTAGAACAGTTTCCAAATTATAAGTCCAAACCTCAATGGTTTCATTTGCAAATAGGGATGGCATCGAATAAGTAATTTCTCTAGGTGTAATCTTATCACCCGTTGTAATGTCGATGAAAACAACCTCTCTTAAAGTATCAAATGTAGCATTGAGTTTTAGAGAAAATCCCCCGTATTCGTCATCTTGGCGAATTGGCTCTAGTTTATCTACTTCAAATGAAAAGACATCATCCGAATCCGAAAGAATTTCTTCGAAGATGGTAATCAGATTTTCTTGGCTAAGTGCAGTCCCTTTAAGCGTCACGTCTAAATCCATTGTCGTTCGCTTATCGAGTCCTATCAACTGTCCTATTAGATAACCGCCTTTAACAATGAAAGAATCCTTATAGGAACTTTTAGCAATCAATTTCAGCACCTGTTCAATCAGGAAGTTTTGCTGAAGCTGCTGGGCAGGAATACCTCTATCCTTAGCCATATTCTTAATCTTTGCCTTAAAGCTATTTGCATTGGAAAACATTAGGTTAATACCTCCATGTAAGATTGCAACTTATTAGTCACCTTGAATAACTGTGCATAGTGAAACAGTTTTGAATAGTTAACTTTGTGATTTTGAAAATACATCTTAAATGCAGGAGCTATAACTTGAACATCAACTTGATAAACTGGTCTTAAACACTCTGCTAAAACCCTCTCCGGCTCGTACACCTTAATCTTCTGTCCCACTTGTCGCTTAAGCTCAATAATTCCTTCATCGTAATAAGAACGAAGAACTATCGGACGTATACCTTCTGATTTAACATTTTTTGTATTGGTTCCATAAGGGAAGCTCATAGTCGTCTCAAAAGGAACTGTTAGTGATAATCCATGTAACCAAAGAGCTGTTTCTAAAGAAAAAATTCCTTTTGAAAATCGTTGCTGAACCACAAACCATTCGTCCAGATAAGTATCAGGGAGGCGATATAGCCCCTTTCCTTCAACCTCTACTTGTCCCTCATCAATCATTCTCAGCAACATTTTGTATGGTAGTTTCTCTTCAAGAACTTGTTGAAAGGTCAGAAATCCTTGATGTTGTCGAAAAGAAGCCATAATCATTTCAATATTGTTCATAATAGCAGTATCCTTTTGTCAGAAATAAAGTGCTAACACTTTTATTAGATGTTAGCATTTTATTTCTTTTTTATCAACTATAACGGAATTATTCCTTTTTGTGTTTACACAACTTATTTTACACTACTGATGAAACATAAATATCATGTTAGATAATGATATAATAAGCGATACCACCAATGATAACAACTTTTGCAACATTATATGCGATAGCAATACCAAGCATGTAATTCACCTCCATAGTTATATTAAAAAGGAGAATAAGATGATAAAAGTAAACAATCTTTCTAAGCGTTTTGGTAATAAAATTGCTTTAGAGGATATTTCGTTTGACATTAAGGAAGGGGAAATCTTTGGTTTTTTAGGTCCTTCTGGTGCTGGTAAAACGACGACTATAAATATTTTGACAGGACAGTTATCACAGGATAGCGGAAAAGCTTATATTTTAAATAAAGAGTCTAATCAGTTACTTCCTTCGGATTTTTTAAATATTGGTATAATGAGTGATACTGTTGGATTCTATGGAAAGATGACAGTTTATAAGAACTTGCAATTCTTTTCTAAGTATCACAATGTGAGTTTAGATAAACTTGATGTTTTGTTGAAGGAACTGGAATTATTTGAAGATAAAGATAAGAAGGCAGAAAAACTATCAACTGGTATGAAACAGCGTATGCTTCTTATTCGAGCAATTTTGCATCATCCTAAAATTCTTTTTTTAGATGAACCTACATCGGGGTTGGACCCTGCTTTATCAAATAAAGTACAAGATATTCTGTTGAATTCAGGTCATATATTAGAATATGGTGCTCCTCAAGAAATCATAGATAAATATAGTCAGCAAGATAAGGCTGTTATTCGTTTTAAAAATGGAGATTCGATAATGGTGTCTCAAGCAGAGGCTGCTAGATATTTGGGTGGTTCTGATGTAGCTAGTGTGCATACTTTAGAAAATACGCTTGAGGATATTTTTATAAAGATTTCGGAGGATTCAAAAAATGTATAGATTGATGGCACTTTTATGGTTGCGTTGGGAATACTTGATCAGCAATAAAGTTTTGTTATTTGTATGTGTAGTTACACCGTTTGTTGATTTTGCTATTTTACAAGCTATCCCTATGATTCATGGCGAATTGTATTTTTTAAACATGGGACTTAGTTTGATTTATGGTATGACAGCTGGTTCTTTTACCTCAATGATGATTTCTGAAGAAAAAGAGAAGAAGAATTTAAGAACGTTGATATTGAGTGGTGTTACAAAATATAATTATATAATTTCTGTCATTTCATTCCCTTTTATTTTTTCTGTTTTATCGGCTTTGTTCATGCCTGTAATTTTTGGAGTCTCTATTCCAAATTGGCTAACGTATTTTGTTGTAGTAGTATTGACTACGTTAGCATTTATTCTGTTGAATTTATCTATAGGTTTGTTTTCTAAGACCCAAACTCATGCAACATTATTTAGTATGATTGTCTTGATTATAGCTACTTTTTTGCCTATGCTTTCATCTGATATGAGCAATAAAATTATGAGTTACATCACGAGATTTTCTTTTATAGGTGCTAACACAGAATTTTTTATAAAATTTGAAAAATTTCAAATATCTGAATCAAGTGTATTTGCTTTAATTTGTTGGGTAGTTATACTTATCTTTATTTCAAATTTTGCATTTAAATGGAATGCTCGTGAGCATTGATTTATATAATTTCTTTAGAAATAAAGAACTTAAGTATACTATGCTTGCCAGATAAAAAATGGCTCCAATATCAAAAAAGAGCATAAGGAAAACTGTCCCTTCGTTCCTCAGTAAGTTGATAGTATCAACGTTTTCCGTACCGGTAAATTTCTCGGTTTCACCTACAAATGACACATACGCTAAGCGTAGAAAGTGTGTCGATTTTCGATAGCATAAAAAATGTGTGGGCTGAGAAGGGTCTAAAACGCCCCAGAATCGTTTCTGAGCAAAAGGGTTAAATTTTTCCCTTGTCTGAGACCCTAAAAAAGGGTCGAGAAAAAAAGTTTACCCCCCTCTTTCTAATTCCGAGAATTTAATTGAAATAAAAAGAATGTTGGTAAATTAACGGCTCTATAATTTCTGTAGTGGGTAAAACCACCGTAGAGATTATAGAGCTTTTTGAATGTACACAAAAAGTCCCATAAGAACTATAATGAAAAGCGACCAAACCATCATTAGGAAGAACTCATGAGACTTATTAAGAATACCACAGAATTAATCGGAATTAAAGACCCTAACATCATTATTTCTCTTGTTTTTGAAACTGATACTCATATCGAGATTCAAGCAAAACTGGATTATCCTGCATCACCATGCCCTCATTGCCAAGGAAAGATGATTAAATATGACTTTCAAAGACCTTCTAAAATCCCTCTTCTAGAGCAAGCTGGAATACCAACACTACTACATCTCAAGAAGCGTCGCTTCCAGTGTAAAAATTGTAGGAAAGTCACGGTGGCTGAGACATCAATCGTTGAGAAAAACCACCAAATTTCAAATCTAGTCCGACAAAAAGTTACACAACTCCTTACTGAAAAGGTATCACTAACGGATATTGCCAGAAGACTTCGTGTGTCAACGCCCACTGTCTATCGTAAACTTGAGCAGTTTACTTTCAAGGAACATTATGACAAACTCCCTGCTGTTATGTCCTGGGATGAGTTTGGGTTCAAGAAAGGTGAACTCGCTTTTGTGGCACAAGACTATGAGACCAACAAACTCATAACCGTCCTCGATAATAGCCGTCAAACCACTATTCGAAACTACTTTTTGAAGTATCCATTGAAAGCTCGCCAAAAGGTACAGTTCATCACGATGGATATGTCAGGAGCCTATATCCCACTAGCTCGAATACTTTTCCCAAAAGCCCAAATCATTATTGATCGTTTCCACATCATCCAGCACCTTGGTCGAGCCTTTTTAAAGACAAGAATTGCCATTATGAACCAGTTCAATAAGAAGTCATTACCTTATCGAGCTTTAAAAAATCACTGGAGACTCTTCCAAAAGGACAGCCGTAAGTTATCTTGTAAATCATTTCACTCGAAGACCTTTTGTCAAACCTTAAGCCCACATGAAGCCGTTGAGAAGACACTGAATTTCTCAGAAGAACTCGCTAATTATTATAACCTCTATTAACTTTTGCTTTTCCACTTTCAGGAGAAGAGGGTGGGTGAGTTTTTTGGACTCATAGAGGAGAGTATAAGCAAGGTCAATCATTACTTCAAAACAGTCTTTAGGACCTTTCTTAGACACAAACAATACATCAAAAATGCACTGGAAACACAGTACTCAAATGCAAAATTGGAGGGAACCAATAAGCTTATCAAAGATATTAAACGTCTGGGCTTCGGTTTTAGAAATTTTACCAACTTTAGGAAGCGTGTTTTCATCACTCTGAACATACAAAAAGAGAAGACCTATACGGTCCTCTCTAGATGTTAGCATTTCGTCACCCACTACAGTTGACAGAGAGCCTTAAAATTCTAGTAATTAGAAAACTTAAACTGTGTTTGTCTTTCATATTTAATATTATCGATGAGCTAATCTAATAAAGATATTTTCCCATTTTCAAAATGTTTTTTCAAAATATCAGGTTCAATCATTTCTAATTCAATCTCTTCACTATTTTCGCAACATACTGCAGCACTATAATAATCTGAAATGTTTAATAATTTGAAAAAAGTATTTTTCTCAGTTTCTAAATCACTAATAACATTTATTTGTTCATTATTGATATTGAATCCCAATTTTTCTACTGGATACTGAAGACCTATTCCTAAATATTTTAAATAACTTTCTTTTAAAACCCAGTAATCATAAAATAGTTTAATTCTTTCTTCTGTTTTACAATTATCAAGTTCCTCTCTTTCCACTGTATGAAGACAATTAATAACTGTATCCAAATTCAATGATATATTCTCCTCAATGTCAACACCTATATTATTAGTTGAAATAGAACATATGACAATATCTCCTGAGTGTGATAAATTATATTTCAAATCAAACTCATGGTCTATGTACGGTTTACCATATATATTAAAATGAATCTTACAATCTTTCAAATCAATATTATAAAATATTTTCAAAGCATAATTCAAAAGCAATTCAGAAAAAATTGAACGTATTTTATCCTTTTCAAATTTAAAACAGTTTATTTTGTCTTTCCTATTTGGAGATAAAAAGTCTATATATTTTTTTAAATTACTAAATCTTTCGTTTGAGATATCAGAATATATTACTTTCAATTCTTGTTACTCCTTTTGAGTAATTTTTAAATTTTTATATGAAAAATACATACAAAGAATGATCAAAAGTATTACCCATAGAATGTTAATGTACCAATAATCAATTAAACTACCATTTGCCATAAGCGATACTGCATTTTTACTTAGACTACCAGGGTTCAATATTTCTAGAAAAGTACCTTTAAAATTATTAAGAATTAAACATAATACTGGAATTGTAAAAATAACTAGTACAGCTTGTATCTGATTCCTAAAAATCGCACTTCCCATGACACCAAGACTTACAATAAACCAAAGCCAAATAGCATAAAAGAGTGATGCTTTCAAAAATAGAGAAACGCTAACCGATGAATAATACACCTCTGTATAATATAGACCTACAAATAATCCAATAAACAAACTAACAATAAATAAAATATTATAAAAAATATACTTACTTAACAGATATTGTAATGAAGTAACTGGCTTTGAAAACAGTAATTCAAGAACACCACTTTTTTTCTCGCTAATAATACTTCCCATCGTTGTTACTGCTATTGTGAAAATAGCAAATTGATTCAACTGTCCAAAAATTCCAGAAAAAACTTCATTTCCTGAAGGAGTAATATAATTAGGATTGACCACAAAAGTGTCATTATTCTCAACTACTTTAGGAAGTATTTGCATGGTAAGTGGTTGCATAATCGCTGCTAAAATTAAAACAATCGGTATCCATAAAATTTTATACTCTTTTTTCGATTCTTTCCACTCTTTAGTTATCAGTAAAACTAAATTTTTCATGTTTATCCTCCATCAGCTGCATAAAATAATCCTCTAAAGAAAAATTATTTACTTCAATTCTTGAAAAATTAACATCATAATCAATAAGTGATTTCAAAAAATCGGATTTCCAGCTATCAATTTCAGCATTAAATTTTATAATTATATTATTTTGATCTAAAAAAACAGTATCAATCGATTGCATATTTTTCAAGTAATTTATCCATTCAAAATCATTATCAATTAAGCGAATGTTTAACTTAATGTAACTATTATTGGTCAACATATCTAATAAATAAAAGTCATCCAGCATAGCACCTTTTTTTACAACACAAAATCTATCACAAACTTCTTGGGCATCAGCTAAAATATGTGTTGAAAAAATAATAGTTGTTTCTTTCTTTATATCATTAATGAGATTCAAAATTTCTCTACGACCAATTGGATCTAATGCAGAAACAGGTTCATCCAAAACAACAAACTTTGGTTTATGTATTATTGCTTGTGCAATTCCTAATCTTTGTCGCATTCCTCCAGAAAAACCACTTATTACTCTATCACAATCTTCCAATAGTCCAACTTTACTCAAGACTTCTTCTATACGTTCGTTAATTATAGAAGTATCCATATTAAACAATTTGCAACTAAATTTTAGAAACTCCCTAGGTGTCATCCACTCGTAGTAATTTGGATATTGTGGTAAATAGCCAATAAATTCTTTTTGATTCTTAATTACTTCACCATCAAAAATTACATTTCCTGTTGTTGGAGATAGTAGACCAGTTATCATTCTTAATAAAGTTGTCTTTCCTGCACCATTAGGACCTATAAGCCCTATACAATCTCCTTTAAAAATTTTCAAAGAAAAATTTTTAATTGCCAGTTTATCGTCAAATTTTTTCGATATATTATCAATACTAATTAACTCTTTCTCCATCAGTTATCCCTTCTAAAATTTTTACCTACAGATAAATATAAAATTGGACCAAAAATTGTTACACAAATAATTGCTAAAATCCATAAAAATTCAGACTTTCTTTTATAATTTCTAAATAAATCTATACAACTAATGATGATCATTAAGAAGTGTAAAACCAAAATTGGAAACAGTATCATGAACAAATCTTTTGATACTCCCACTAAACTACTTATACTTTCTAACATACTTACTCCTTTATTATCTTTTATGTTCTATAACTATTCTGACAACAATTTTTCAATGTCACGAACAGTATCACAATTATAAATATCTACTAATTCAATCTCTACACCTAGTTCATCTAAAGCCCAATTTTTTATCCTAACCATCTTTAATGAATCAATACCTAATGAAAAAATTGGAGCATCAGATGGTATACTATCTACTCTTAAAATTTCTTTTAACATAATTATGACTGGAGTTTCTTCCTCTATAAATCCAGCATCCAGTTGATGTAATGAATCAATCCTTTCAATAATAGATTCTTTTAAAAAGCTTAAATCAATTTTACCATTGGATGTTAGTGGTACGTGTTTCATATTAAAAATATAATGAGGCAGCTCATATTTAGCTAATTGAGATTTCAGGCTATTCCTGATAGCTTTTTCATTTAAATCATATTCAGAAAAATACACTAATACAATTTTGTCAATTTTTTCCTCGTCTTTAAAAGAAAATGTTACACATTCACTTTTAAAATTATTTCTAAATACTCTCGATATCTCATTAAAACTTACCCTGTATCCATTAACCTTAATTTGTGTTTCTTTTCGTCCCATAAATTTTATATACTTGGGATAAAAGAGTTCCCCTAAGTCCCCAGTAAGATATAAATATCCTAGCTCAGGATGTTGAATAAACACTTCATTAGTTCTATCATCATCAATATACCCTAAAGCAACTCCAGCACCCCCAATTGCAATCTGACCTATAGTATGATCACTAATAATCTTATTATCATTGTCTAAAATATAAACTTGTTGATTTGCCATCGGGTAACCATAAGGAATATAATCAATGTCCTTTATATTATCATTCGTTATTTCATATAAGATCGACCAAATAGAACATTCTGTTGCCCCACCTAAACTAAAGATTCGACATTCGGGAAGTGCCTTTTGTGTACATTCTACTAACTCTTTAGAAACATAATCACCACTCAATAAACAAACTCTCAAGTTCAAGTTGGAAGACTTTTTTAAATTACTTTGTAAATAAGAATTTAGAACACTTGGAACTGAATTCCACACTGAAATTTGTTCATTTGATAATATGTTGGTTATTTCTTTCGAATCTCTCTGATCTTTTACAATAAATAGAGTCCCTCCCACCATACTAGGAGCAAAAATATCAAATACAGATAAATCAAATGAGTACGACGCTAAGCCAAGAAAGTAGTCCTCAGAAGTTAACTTCAATCTATTTTTTAAGTCTATCAATGTATTCCATACCTGATGATGTGTTTCAACTACACCTTTAGGCTTTCCCGTACTCCCTGATGTAAATATAATATACGCTACCCTGTCAGATGAACCCACTTTATCTTTGTAAGGAATTGTCGTACTATTCTTCCTAACTTCTTTTACAATATTTCCATCCAATAATATTCTAGCAGAAGATTTATCCAAAATATATTGCTTTCTATCTTCTGGATATTCTGGATCAATTGGAATATAGTAGTTGTTAGACATAAGAACAGCATAAATCTGTATAATTGTTTTAATCTCTCTATAACCGATAATAGCAATAGGTTGATTTTGAAATTTAAAGCTTTTAGATAATTTCAGTGATTCTTCATATAACTCACCATAACTAATTTTATCATCTAAAGTTTGAACTGCAATTTTATTTTTAAAATCTGATGCAGCTTTTCTTAAACTAGAATCCAAAAACATTTTATCAACTTCTAAAAAAGTATCATTATATAAATCGTATCTTGTCATGCTAAAACCTCCTACTTTATTTGTTTAATAACTTAATATAACTAAGGAAATGTATCTTAATCTACTAAATATAAAATAAGAGATTATGAGATAAACATGTTATCTATGTTACTTATATATGTTTATCTCTTCGGTATACTTAAAATAATATAATCTCTATATTTGATATAAATAGTTTATTTTATTTCAGTAATTTTTAACATTCACCACCTTCTACTATAATCAGTTGCTTTTAATATATTTTTCATTTTTCAATGTCTTAATAAAGTAAATTACTAGTAATACTTCCACTATACTAAGAATAAAAAGATAAGAAAAATTTGTAAAAATGACTAGAATACTTGTTACTCCAATTAATATCATGCCAACAAATGCCGTTAGAATAGTTGATACCCCTTGTTTTACTACTTCCATTTCATTATTCCACTTAAAATTTGGAAATTTAAAATTAATAAATAGTCCAAGACATGATATAAAAATTAAATTGCTGATGAGTAAAGAAATTACTTGTAAAAATTGAATTAAGTTTAAATTCATTTTTAAACAACTAATAGATGCAATAATTAAACCTGGCACAAATAATAACAAATTCAAGATAAGTTTTACAAAACTTATTTCTAAAATTGAAATTGGCAGTGATTTCATTATCCAAATCTTTCTTCCTTCTATTGAAAAAGCACATGTTGTTGTTGTTGTCAAGAGCAAACATGAAGTAAATATAATATAGTATACTTGGTCGATTGAAATAGTTAAATTATAAAGAACAACTTCTGAAATCAACTTTTCTCCGTAAGTCATTGATATAATACCAACTACAACCAATAAAAATGGCATTAATATAGTATTGCTTACATAAGAAAACGATGACGTATAGACTTTAATTTCTCTCCTTAGCAATGAAGAAAATGTTGAAGCTACAGACAAATGATAACTGGAACTTATATTATCTGATTGTTCTCTAATCATCACAACAATTTTTTCATAGTTACAGACTACTCCCCAAAGAAACAAAGAAGTCAAAACAAGAGTAAAAATAATCATTCCTACAATTATTAAGTGATGTATTATACTTAAACTTCCTAAAATCGGAAATGAGAAAACGGTTGATGCGATAATGCCTAATCTAGGTTTACTTATTCCTAACTTCAAGTAACTAATTACAAGTGGTAAGATAAGTAATAAGAATGATAGTAACGAGACGTTCAAGCTTGAATTAACTTTAAAAAAGCGCAAAAGAGTCTCAACTGTAAAAGTAAGTAACACGCTCGTTATAATAGCAAGTGCTGGTATACATAAAGATAACAGTAGAATGTATAACGTAGTATTTATTGCTGCCTGTTCAATAATAATTAATGATACCTGTACTCCTAAAAATAATACAATTGAAAGAACAGAATATAGTAGGTATTGATAAACAATAATAGATATCTTTGCCTGCCATTTCTCCAAAGGTAATGAAAAAATATAATCATGATCTCTACTATAAAACAGATTCTTCATTCCTGATAAACAAGTCCAAATAGCTAGAATCCAAAACGTCAAACCAATAACATAGGAATTAACATATTCACTCTCTCCCTCTGCAGACATTTGAAATGGTAAATAAACAAAGTAAGAAAAAAGGAGAAGAATTGCGACGCTATAACCTATAAAAGTAATACGCGAGTGTGACTTTACAGAAGATGAGTCATCACTTAATTTTGAAATACCTAACTGATTCTTAAGACGAATACATAAAAGTTTTACTAAATCATCACTCATTTTTATATGTCTCCCGTCTGAAAACTTCATTCAAAGATAATTCTTTGGTCACTGTAGCCATATTATTATTTATTTTTACAACACCATTGTCAATTAAAACAACATGATTACATAATTTTTCCGCAACCTCTAAAACATGGGTAGAATATATGATAATACTCCCCTGCTGTGCCCTTCTTCTTAATTCTTCCACTAGAAAGTGAGTTGCATTCGGATCTAAACCAACAAATGGCTCATCTAATACAATCAACTTAGGGTTATGTAGAAAAATAGAAATTAAAACAAGTCGTTGCTTCATTCCATGAGAATACGTTGAAATCAACTGACTCAATGCACTTTTCATTTCTAATTTCTCAACTAAATAATTTACTCGTCTTGTAAATTCAATACCTGATACTTTATAGATTGAACCAATAAAATTTAAATATTCATAACCTCTTAAATTATCATATAACTCAGGTGAATCTGCAGCATATCCCATAAGAGACTTAAAAAGCCGAGGTTTTTGAGTCAAACTAATATCATCTAAAATAACTTCACCTTGATCAAAAGGATGAATTCCAACAATTGATTTAATCGAAGTAGATTTACCGGCACCATTAGAACCAATAAAGGCGCAAATAGTTCCTTCTGATAAGGATAAATTTAAGTTAGTTATACCTTTCCCACTTTTTCCATAAATTTTTTTAAATTTTTAATACTTAACATATACATTCCTTTCTTTCGATATTTTACATTACTATCCCCAAAAGAACACTTAATCTTTTACTTTCTGACAATAACTTATTTATAAAAAAATGTCCCCCTTCAAATTGAAGTAATTTACAATTTCCACTAGTAAAATCTCTCCAATCAAGACAATTTTCAGTAAATATTGATTTATCTTCTTTACCAATCCAAATTTCTAAATTCGTCTCAAGTCTCTTAAACTCAAAATTATTCAAATACATATTTAAAAAATTCAAATCCTTATTTAAAATATCAGTATATATACTCATCAATTCAGTATTATTTAAGATTTCCTTGGAGGTGCCACCCATTTCTTTAAAATACTTAATAGAATCTTCAATAGAGTAATATTTGTATTCTTCGAATTTATTATTTAAATTAGGAGGATTTTGACCACTTAAAATTAATTTATTAGGCTTTGGTAATTTCCTTCGTTCAATTGAAGAGCAAATTTCATAAGCTATAAAAGCTCCCATACTATGACCGAATAAAATATACTCGTTTGAAAAATCGATGCACGAGATTACCTCGTTGATAATTTGATTCATATCATCAATACCTTCTGAAAGACGATGTCCTCTGCCTGGGAGCTCATAATCTATCAAATGCAAATTATCTACTTCTTTAAATTTCATGTAATTTCCTAATGAACCTACTGCATGAGGTAATACTAACAATTGAGTTTCATCATTCACGATAAGAGATTTTTTACATAGCATCTAAACACCTCATCTTCAAGTTTTTTTCCAAATAAAATGTCTTTTTGATAACCAATATCAGGAGAATTTTCAGAAACAATAGTAGATTCTTCTGGCTCATAAAATACATTTTCTCTAAATAAAGGAGCAAGTACTTTTATGCTATTACTATCATCAGAAGTTTCTACTAGATTCAACCATTCTTCATAACTGATTTTTTGTAGGCTATCTCCTATCAAACTTTCTAGCAAAGCTATCACTTTATCAAAAGAAATTATGTAATTTGAAAAATAATTATTAATCTGATTATTACTATCCCCTTTTTCAGTGTCATTTATTAATTTTTCTACTATGGCATTAACTGGAGTCAAATCAGTTTCATTTCCTAAAAATTCTTCTGGATATGCTCTCAATTGAATAATAGATTCTATCAATCTCCAAAATAGATCATCCCTAGGTATTGATGAATTTCTAGTATTACCTGATATTCTTCCAAGTCTGGAAATAATTACGCTATCTCTAACTGTACGATACTGTCTAAGATACTTCTCGGACATAGCCTTTGTCTTCACATAACTAATTGGTGCCATATTAATGTCTTCAACTAAATAGTGATCATGTCCAACCACTGATAAAGTAGAAAGGTAATTTATTTTCTTAATAACATTTGTCTGTGCAAACTTCATAACTTGAACAAGTCCACCAACATTTGTGTTATATGAATCCTCAAATGAAGACATAAAATTAATATTTCCTGCTGCATGATAAACTATTGAAATTTCTGAACTCAAAAACTCATAGTCTTGATTTGATAATCCAAAATTTTCTTTAGTAATATCACCTGAATATACATGTAGTTTTTTAAAACAGATATCATCATTTGTGTTTGAAATATTATCTAAACATTCTTTCACTCTCTCTTCAGCACTCTTTGCTGTTTTTCTTGTAATACAATAGACATCATATCCCTTTTTCAAATTTTGATATACTAGTTCACTCCCTACCAAACCAGTTGCTCCCGTAACCAAGATAGATTTCTTTTTTTTCATTTTTAACGAACTTGTTCCAAGTTGTACTTCTGGAAGACATAATGAATGGTTACTGTCGACTTCAAAAGTAACTGGTTCATTGTCAATGATGAATTTTAAAGTTGGATTTTCAAAAAAACTTAATGTGTCAAGTTCAATATTATATTTTTCTTTCAGGAAATATATTAATTTTGATAATTTTAAAGAATCCCCACCAATTTCAAAGAAGCTATCACTTAAATTAAATTTATTGTGACCTAAAACATTTGAATATATTTCTATAATATCTTTTGTTTTTTTTGTCATTTCCAAAACTTCAATATCTGTTCCTTTCTTTTTAGCATCTATTTGGCAATTGATATGTTTACCTAATACAATTTCATGACTCAAATTAGGCAAATCAGATACTTTATTTTCTACATTAGGAGACGTCACGATATACTCAAGAAGAAGTTGTACCCATTCTCCTAAAATATCAATATCTTTTTCAGAAACAAGTTGACTATTATACGACAATTTATAAATTAAATTTTTATCTCCACCTGCACTCAAACTAAGAGGCAAACCTGATTGCTCTTTAGCTCTAAAGTCTTTAATAAATTTAGAATTCGCTTCGGGCTCTGGATAATTTTCAAATACGAAAATAGTCTCAAATAATGTTTCCTTCTGATTTAAACCGTATTGTCTTCTAAAATAACTTTGATTAACAAAATAACCTTGATTTAATTCATCTAATATTTTAGAATTTCGTTCTAAAAATACTAAAATAGACTCTGAATTATACACCTTAAAATAAACCGGGTTGGTAGTTATAAATAAACCAACTTGGTTCTCAATGTTGTCAATAGGGCAATTTCTACCTGAGTTCACAGAACCAAAAATTACAGTATTGGTATTACTTAAACTACAAAGAATATACCCCCATAAAGAACCTAAAATATTAGCTACACTAATTTTATTATTTTTAGAAAAAGTAAGAATATTATCCGATAAATCTTTACTTATACTAAAATATTTATCAACATTATGGCTCATTTCTAGACTTGTCAATTCTTCATTAGAGAACACTCTTCCAATTCTATTTAAAGGTTTTTGTTCATCTGAATTTACTTGATGGATTTCAGTATCATTTTTATTAGATAACAACCACTTTATATAAGGTAAATTAGTTACAGAACTTTCATGTTGAAAATTAATCTCTGACCAAAGCTCTCGTAAAATAATCCCTATACTCCATCCATCTAAAATTAAATGATTAAACAACCAAAGAATTCTGATATGGTCATTATCAATTTTAAATATATATATGCCGTATAGTTTATTCTCATTTCTAGGGATATATTTTCCAGCCTCTTCTTGTATAATTCTATTTAAAAATTCCTCCTGCTTTTCTTTATTTAAACCATCAATCGAATAGTAGTTAAATTGCAATGGTATCTCTTTATTTTTAATGATTTGAACAAAATTAAGGTGTTCAGTATAATAAATACTTGTCCTCAGAGCTTCATATTTATAATACACTTGTGTAAATCGATTAACAAATTCTTCAAGACTAGATTTTGAAGTCCACGAAACATGATTAATATAGCTAGATGCTGATTTCACAGATGATAATGACATCTCTTGCTGCAATGGAAAAAGAGGGTAGATAGATTCGATATCATCTCCATACTGCAAATAAATTTCAGAAAATTCTTCAGCAGAAATAACATTATATTCTAATTTTTCAATATCTTTTACATATTTCGCAATTCCAGCAAACTTTTTAATAACTTTTAGTTCTTTATTTAATTCTTTCCAAATTAAATCAGTATCTTTCAGATTTAGAGTAGTGATACTAACCTTCGAATCATAGCAAATAATATTAATTGTTGCTGGCATAGATTTTATGTTAGCTTGACTGATATCACTTGTCTCTCTCAAAATAAAATCATTTTGTACTTTTTTAGACATATTAGTGATATTTAAATAAAAATAAGCTTCAGAATCTAAATAATCTTGTGAAGTTTTTAATAGACTTACATAATTCTCTTCCCATTTTGAATCTTTAGAAATATGATGAAAATTAAATTCAGTCATCCAACCTACTGTTTGGCTGAAATCATAGTTTTTATTAACTTCATTGAATCTACTATTATTTTCTCTGACAACAGTTAGAGCACTCTTTTCAGTCCTAGCCATGACTGTACAAAGTAAACTACTTACTAATAATCCAAAATTAGATTCACCTACTTTATCTAATTCTTCAATTTCAAGAATATATTCTTTCACTCCCGTACTAGTATCCAGTAAATCATTCTTCGAACTTGGAAAACGAAATGTTGTGTCTAATATATTCTGAATTACTTCCTCATCTGTTAAAATATCCGGATTTAAACGAGAGTTAATATTATTATTTAAGACCTCTAATTCATTTTTTATAACTATCCAAGAATAAGAATCAATAAACAAATGATGAACTGTCCAATAAATAAATGTTTTCCCATCTTCAACATAGTACGCAATCCTTGAAATAGGACCTTCATATATATTTAAACTACTTTGCAATTCTGACCATTGTGCCTCTAAAGTAAGTCTATCAGAGAATTTTTGGATAATCTTTTGTCTCTTAAAATCCTCCATATCAGAAATAACTATTTTATAATTTTCTTTGTTTTTTACAACCTTTCCTCTGAGCATAGGATGGTTATTATAAATTTGGTGTATTGTATTTAAAACCTGAAACTCATCATCGCTTTTAATTACAAAATAATTTGACTGATTCCAATGATTGGAAACATTCATATCTAATTTAAAAAACCATTCCTGAATTGGTAAGATAGGAAAATTATCTACAAATTGATAATCTTTTATATTATTCGATACCATCGAATTCTTATCAGCCTCAAGAGCATTTTTAGAAATTAAATTGATAGTCTGATTTTTATAAATATCTGAAACAGATAAATCAAATCCTTTTTTACGAAGTTTAGATACAATTTGAATTGCTTTTATTGAATCTCCACCAATCTCATAAAAATTCGTATGGATATTGATCTGTTCTAAATTAAAAATTTCTTTCCAAACACAAAGTAAGTCTTTTTCCAAAACAGTGATATTTGTATCATTTTCAATCACACTATTTTTTATTCCCAAATTAGGTAATTTAGTCGTATCAATTTTTCCATTAACAGTAAGTTCAAATGAATCCACTACCATTATTCTATCTGGAACCATATAACTAGGTAATTTATTAGATAATTTTTCTTTAAACTTATCTTCAAAAAACTCAACTCCTGAATGTAAAACTACATATAATACAATTAACTTTGTATTTCTTGCCTTCATTTCAACTAAATTTGTAAAAGCATCTTTGATCTGTGATTCTTCTAAAGCTCGACTAGTTATTTCTGATAATTCAATTCGATGACCTCTAATTTTTACTTGTCCATCATTCCTTCCATAAAAATTAAGTCTACCTTTACTATCAAAATATCCTAAATCTCCAGTTCTATAGACCTTTGATCCGTAGGGGGTTAGAAAACTTGGTGAGGAATACAGTTTATCAATATTGTCATCATCATTCACATAAGAAACCATAACTGATGGTCCAATAATACAAATTTCTCCAACACTACCAGTAGGTAATATATTAAATAGTTTATCCATCACTAATACAATGGAATTTGAAGTTGGTATTCCGACGGTAGAATCAACTAATACGTCAGTATTACTTACCCCAACAGTTCCTTCCGTTGGCCCATACCCATTTACTACTCTCGTTGTTTGAGGAATAGTATTATTCTTTCTAAATTTATCTCCTCCACTTATTACCAATTTTAGATTTTCACATTTAGAAAAATCTAAAATACTGTATAGTGATGGTGTGATGATAATAGACTCTATTTTATTTTCATTTATAAAATTAGGTAAATTTTGATATTCATCAGAAAAGATATGGAGAGAGTTCCCCAAAGAAAGAGCACTCATCATTTCCATGATACTTGCATCAAAAGAAATTGAAGTCAAAAATGAACTACGCCATCCCTTTTCAAAATACCAATCTCTTTTATAGGTAGATGCAAAATGTGCTAGATTACTCCTAGAAATTTGTACCCCTTTTGGTTTACCTGTTGTTCCTGAAGTGAAAAGTATATACGCTAAATCTATCACATGATTATTACATGGATTTTTGACGAGAATCTCTGATGAAATATTATCATCAAATAAGCTATTTACTTCAATAACTTCTAACTCATCATCGAAATATTCATCAGAAGAAAGAATCAAATCTGGTTTTAATTCTGATACTACATCAACTAATCGATTTTTTGAGTGTTTACTGTCTATTGGAACGTATACATAATTTTTAAGCAAACAAAGATAAAATATAACAACTTGTTGCCAAGAACGTACTCCAAAGAAGCAAATCTTCATCCCTTTATATGCGCCTATTCTTTTCAGTTTTTTATCAAGCATAAGGATTAAATTATATACTTCTGCATAGGTTAATGATTTTTCTGAATCTACAATTGCGATATTATTATTTTTAGGTTTTAAGTGAGTTAAATACGTTTCCAATTCTTCTTTTCTAAAGATAAACTTAGGATTAAGTTCAGTTACTAAATCTGCACTCTCAACTTCAGAAAACAAAGGTATAGTTTCCATTGGTTTTTCTAAATTATCCAGTATTCTATTTGACCACTTATTAAATGATAGTAATAAATTTTTGATTTGTTCCTTATTAAACAAATTACTTGCATATTCAACTTGTACAAATGGCTGAGAAGGAATGTTATATACAGTAAAAGTTAGAGGGAACTGAATATAGTCTTTATACTTTGTAACGACATCCTTATCTAAAACATCAACCTCTACACCACCCTCCTGATAATTAAATACTGCCTGTACAATGGAAGATAAACTTACTTTTGTATTTATTAATTGGCTTAACGACGAGAAACTAACAGAAGAATGATTTATCGTTTCTAAAACCTCTAGTCTATCCATCAGTAAATTCTCTAAAAATGTTTTTTTACTATTTCTACTACTAATTATCGGGAGAAATGATAAAAACATTCCAAAAGTAGCATTGTATTCATCGGTACGTGTTGAAACAGGTGTACCAACAAAAATATAATTCCGATTAAAGTAGAGCATTAGGAATTGTGAATAAAGCGATAGTAAAATATTGTATTTAGATACCTTATATTCAACAGATAGCTTTTCAATTCTTTTTAAAAATTGAGAATCTAATGAGAGATTCTCAGTTTTGCCTAAATACTCAAATTTCTCATCAACTTTATCAAATAGTGGAATAGGTTGTACGCTATTTAGTTTATCTTCCCAATAGCTAATATCTTCAGGTAAGTCTTCCTTGTATGTGCTCAAAAATTTAAAATAATCTTGTGTTTTATCCAAACCATCAACCGAATTAAAGATATTATCAAGTAGAATATCTATTGAATTTCCATCAGCTATTATATGATGAGCTACAATAATTAAATAGTAGTAAGTTGGAGTCTCAAGAATAGTGAAACGTAATAGTGGCTCTTTTTTATTCGATAAAATAAAATTATAGTTCAATTCTTTTTGTATTAAATCATTAATCTCATTTTCTGTTTCAAAGTCTATTTCTATCTGTTTAATCTTATATGATTTTTTTGAAGTAAGATTGTACCATCCTAGCTCTCCATCCTCATCTTCACTTAAATAAGAATGAAAAATTGGATTAGATTTTATAAATAAATCAAATCGTTCTGAAAGTTCATTCAGTGAAAATTTAGTCTTCTCATGTTTACTAACATAAGGAATATTATAAATACTCTTCTCTGGATTTTCCACTTGAAAATAATACATCGACTTTTGCATTTCAGTAGCTAAAGATAAGAAATCATCTTGACTCTTTTCTGATGTTATTGGTTCATTATAGTCTTTTTCACTCGCAACTTTCTTATTTATATTAAACTCATATAAATCAATTAGATTATTAATGGAACCAGCCTCAATAAATTCTTTCAATGAAATATCCTTAGAATATTCATCATTTAACAAATTATTCAACCTAACAGCAATCAAAGAATCTATTCCAATTTCAAATAAATCTGAGTCTAAATCAATATTTACAGTATTCGAATATTTAGATAAAATTTCTAAAAATCTTTTTTTATTATCTGAGTGATTTAACTTGTTAGAAACTCGAATCTCATCACCAGCTTCCAATAATTTTTTCTTATCAACTTTACCGTTTAACGTCAAAGGTATACTAAAAACATTTTTGATAAGACTTGGCAACATGTAATTCGGTAACTTATCTTGTATCACTTTTCTCAAAGTTTCGTCTGCCAATGTTCCTGTATAAAATGCAAGTAATTTAGTTATGCCATCTGAGGTAATATCTATAACTGCAGCCTTTTCTACATTAGGTATTTGCTCTATTACATGCTCTATCTCTGAAAGTTCAACTCTAAAACCTCTAATCTTTACTTGACGATCTTTTCTCTCTACAAAATGAAAGATTTCACCGTCAAACATTACAATGTCACCAGTATTATAATATTTTCCAAAATTATCATAAGTAAAGGGAGTATCTAAAGAAATCTTGTGATAACCGTTTGTTACTCCAGTTCCACTAACCACTAATTCACCAGGAAAACCAATTGGTACAACATTCCCAAAATCATCAACTACTTTAGCTCCTGAATTATTTAATAATTTACCAATTGGAATTGGATTATCAGTATTAAAATCACTAGGAATCTTATAGACTGTAGTAAATGTCGTATTTTCAGTTGGACCATATCCATTATAAAATTGAGTTTCTTTACACTGTCTCATTGCATTTTTGATGTGCTTTGGAGAGATAATCTCTCCTCCAACAAAAATTGAGCTTAATTGTTCAAATACAGTCATATCCAAATCAGAAAATGTATTGAACAGGCCAGATGTAAGCCAAGCTGTTGTTATTTCATTATCTTCAATTCGTTTCTTCCAATTCGATAAATCTATAACGGGATCTGGTATGATTGTAACGCAGGCACCATTAAGAAGTGGGAACCAAATTTCAAAAATACTGGCATCAAAAGCCATTGAGGATGCTTGTGCAAAATTGTCATTTTCTTTAATATCATAAAAACCATTATCAAAGGAAAGTGACAATATATTTTCGAAGGTCATTTCAATCCCTTTAGGATTTCCTGTTGAACCAGAAGTATAAATCAATTGACAAAATGTTGAACTATTGTCAATTATTATATTCTCTATCTCATCATTTAAATAGATTTCTAAACTAGAATAATTGATTATTTCATAATCACTGCTTATATTTGGTAAATCATCTAGGTTGCTATAACAATTTATAACATAATCAACTTCAGCATCGGATAAGATATATTCCAATCTTTCTTTAGTATTTTTATCATCAAGGAAAGTATATGGAATCTGCAGATACTGTAGTGCTGCCATTAAAGAGATACTATTAGCAGTTCTATTCCCTATAATCCCAACTGACTTACCACTTTTCAATTCTAGTTTGTATAAATTAGCTACCAAAAGTTCTATCTTTTGGCACAAGTCCTCATATGTTAGAACTTCTGTTTCATCATTGATTGCAATTTTATTTGGTTTCTTACTTGCAATACTTTTAAACTGTTCATAAAAACTATTTAAACTAGGAAGAACTGTCTGTGATGAACTTACTTTGCTATATCTAATCTCCTTATTCAAATCTTTGAGTACTATTGCCACATCTTTTTGTGCATCCATTTCAAGAACAATATTAATAAATCTATGTATCGTCTTAAGAATTTCATTGGCCTGAATATGATTAATAGTATCTAGAGAATACATCAATTTCATATCAAACGATTCTCCGCTAGCTCCTACTGAGAATGTAATATCATCGCTTGACATTTCAATTCCAGATATTATTCTATATCTATCATTCTGTTCTGAGGTCGGATAATTTTCATATACAAATGTAACATTTGTATTAGGAATAGATACTCGTGAACGAACTGATGATTGATACAAATTTGTTTCCTTAATCCTCAGCTCCTTATCTTGTACACTCTTTAAAAATGTGGAAAATACATTGTTTTCATCAATTTCATAGTAACGTATTGAATTATCAATCAACAACCCGACTACTTTATCTAAGTTTGGAAAACTACCTCCTGTTCTACCTGAATCAATAACATTAAAGGCAACTTGCTTTTGATTAGTATATAGACTGAGAAAAACAGCAAAAATAGTTTGAAAAAAGGTTGCTGTGGACACTGCATTCTTTCGACAGTATTCTTCAACTTTTCCAACGGTAATATCTGTATTAATATAAGTTTCATCAAAAGAATCATAACGCTTACCATTAGTTAGAGTCGGAAATTTGAAACCGTTGCATCCTTTTAAATATTTTTCCCAAAAAGATACATCTTTGTTCTGTAGATTAGAAAGTTTCCACAATACAAAATTACTATAAGAATTATCTTCTTCAATCAACTCAGATTCCAACCCTTTTTTTGTTAACCTAATATAGGTTTTATCAACTTCCTCCAATACAAGTGAACTACTCCAACCATCAAGCAAAATGTGATGAAATGACCAAATCAAAAAAGTTCCCTTTTCTGTTCTTGCAAGAGTGAATTTTGTCAACGGAAAATCATCTAACAATAGATTTCTTTTTTCTTCAGCCAATTTTTTTAGATTATTATATTTAATGTCCTTATCTTCCCAAACAAACTCACTTTGCTCAACTACAACTTGGACATCTTCTTCAAGTTTCCCAAATACAAATCTAGTTCTAAAGATTTCGTATTTATTTAAAATAACTTCCCAAGCTTTCTTATAACTAGAAATATCTTGATAATTAACTTCTAATATTATCTGACTAACATATAGTGGCATTTCAGGATTTAATTGGCATTCATAAGCAATGCCTCTTTGTAAATTTAACATAGGAAAAGCTGCTTTTGTATTCATCATTTTTATCCTCCTATAATTTTTAAAATAAGTCTTCTAAACTAATTAAAGTCTCTTGAGATAACCCAAAACCTAGAATTCCATGTTCTTGCTCGAAATTATTTGAAATATTTTCTTTTATATTACTAACAACAGATTCCACTTTAATAAAATTTTGTTCATTAAACATTATAAGTAAATAATACTTATTTTCAATCTTGATGACATTTAAACCTATTTCATCAAAGAAATCGAACTCATTTATATCAAAGGTTTCTGCGATATTTTTCAGATTATCTTCAGTAGTTATATCTCCTAAATAATTGAATGAAATATTAGGAACTTGTAAACTAGAATTGATCATATGATAATCAAAACCAATTGATGACATTTGTTCAATTTTAAATTGATTGAACGATAATGTTTCTTTTAAAGTATGTTGATTTTTAATACAAATAGGATAGACTGAAGTACACCATCCTACAAGTCTATCTAATTGAATGAAAGATGGATGATTATTCCTTCCATTACTTTCTTTTGAAATCCAAACTTCTTCCAAATCTAAAGTTTCAGCAAGACTTCTACCGAAAACGACTAACCAAAACAACTCCATACTAATATTTTGTTTATTTAAATATTTTGTGATACTCTCTGAAATAAAGCAGTCATCTACTATCTTTATTTTCATAATAGAATTATCTGTCTGAGTATTGAAAGCATTGTTTAATTTCTTTTTATCATCAATATATTCATTCCAAATCTCTTTAACTTCCTGAGTAACCTCATATTGTTGTAGGTAATCACTCCATTGCCTAATATTCGTTTTTTTATCTAATAATTTATTATCATCCTTATTTAACAATAGAAATAAATCTGATTTTAGTATTGACCAACTAATATTGTCGCAAATCAGGTGATGCATTACCCAAATTAACCTGAAATTTGTTTTACCATATTGAATTACGCAGAGTTTATTCAAGATACCTTTTTCTATATCAAGATTTCCATTTAAATCTTGCTTAATTTGATTACTCTCAATCTGTAATTGTTGAGAATTAACTCCAGATAAATTGGTAAAAGAAAATTCTTTATTAGCTTCAATTAAATTATTTTCTCTAATTGTAGCTGACCATTTATTACCTTTTTTAGTAAACTTAATTCTAAGATTGTCATGTTTTAAACGTAACTTATAAAAGTATTCTTTGAAGTCTTCTTCTGAATATTCACCCTCAATATCAAATACTTCTGATTGATTCCAAAAGTTTATATTATAGAATTCATGTTCAAAAAACCATTTCTGAATCGGTGTAAGACTTATTTTTCCAATAACCTCAGCCTGATCATATATTGTTTGAGAACTAAACTCATTTCCATACATATCTCCAATTTTACTCGCTTTTAAAATATCTACAGAAGAGATATTATAGCCTTTTTTGCCCAATTCATTTGCAACTTGTATGCTCTTTATTGAATCGCCACCTTCAGAGAAAAAATTAGAATCCAAATTGATATTTTGATTATTTAGTGCTGTTCTAAAAACACTTAAAAAATCATTTTCTAACGGTGACAAACTTTTTGAACTTGATTCAGAAATACTGCGAGCTGAAGTCCCAAGTTTATCAATTTTATCTTTTAAAACCATAACGTCTGGCTTACCATTTGTATTAATCGGAATATTTTCCAAATTAATGATTTTACGTGGCACCATATAACCTGGTAGCAACTCTTTCAGAGAGTTCAAAATAGTTGTTATAGATTGTATTCCTGAATAAAATGCATACAAGTTATCTTTATAAAAAATTGTAATCGCATTTTTTACTTTTAGTTTATCTATCAAAAGTTTTGAAACTTCATTTGGATCTACACGATTCCCTCTTATTTTTACTAAGTTATTTGTTCTGGAAACAAAGTGAAGATCATTATTATTATCAAAATATCCAATATCTCCGGTAGGATAATATATAAACTGCTTATTATCAAAGTTAACTGTCTTAAATGTTGAAGAATTATCAATATTTAAGTACCCTTGGAATACTGCTTCTCCAAGTATACAAATCTCCCCATTGACTCCTTTGGGAACTATTTGACCAAAGCTATTGATCAATATTACTTTTGAATTATCCAGGACTTGCCCTATATTATTCGTTTCAGTATCTTTATCAATAAACTTTATCGTTGTCATAATTGTTGACTCACTCGGTCCATATGCATTAATTAACTTTGTTGCTGATGGAAGTGTCTCGTTTTCTTTGTAGTTCGAACCTCCTACAACTACACATTTCAAAGTATTGCAGTCAGAAAAATCTAACAAAGTATATAAGTCTGGTGTTAATAAAAAGTGAGTTATATTGCTTTCTTGAATGAATTGAGGAAATTTATCTAGTCCTTTATTTTTATCAAATATTATTAATTTTGCTCCTCTAGAATACGCAAGAGTCATTTCAAAAATACTTGCATCAAATGAAAAACTAGATACTTGTGCAACTCTATCCTCGTTACAAATATCAAAATATTTTTCATATATCGAAACCAAACTAAACAAGTTGCTATAGGAAATAGGAACTCCTTTTGGTTTACCAGTTGAACCAGATGTAAAAATAATATATGAAGTATCAGGTAAGTATTCACTTCCAGTAATTGTTATATCAACTATTGTTTTTTTTAAAACATTTTCAAAATCTGCTACACTTTTAATGAAAAAAGTTCTATTAAAGTTTAAGCCATTAATGTCTGTAAATAAAAACAAAGGATTCGATTCATTTAATATTTCAATTATTCTCTGTTTAGGATAAGCGGAATCAATAGGAATATAACAGCATTGATTATCCTGAATACAGAAAAATAACAATGCATTCAAAATCCTGTTGCTGTTACATACAGCTATTTTAGCTCCTTTTGATATATTATTTTGAGATAAGAATGTTTTGAAAGAATCCGAGAGTCTTCTTAATTTTTCTGAATCTATTTTTTTATCACCATAGATTATCTCTACATTTTCCTTATCTATATACGATAGTTTTGAATCATATATATTATAGCTTGAATCAACGTCATTACGTTCTAGTAACATTTTATGAAAATTCTTTGAAGATATTGGTAAGTCAGCTATAAATCTATTTGTATCTTCAAAAAATACATCAATAAAATTTTTAAATGATTCTTGAAATTCACTAGCAATTAAATCATCTAAAAAATCGCAATCATAATTCAATTCTAAATAAGTTTTATTATCAGATTGAACAAAACTTAAAAGTAGTGGATATTCTGTTTCATTTGAATAATCCATCACTAAGTTCTCCAAATCAGTGTTAACTATTTTTTTCATATCAAATACAATAGAAAAGAAATTATCTACCTTCTCCATTGCTGTATTTTTCTTTAGATGATTAGACACACTTAATGTAGGATAATCACAATAGTTGATTATTTTTGCTAAAATATCTTGTACCGCTATACAGGTCTCATTCACCGTCATATTGGGAGTTAGTTGTAATATAACTGGAAGTACATTGGCCATAAAGTTTATAGTATTATTATCATCCAGTGTTTTGCGTGTATTTATAGGTGTAGCAATTAGTAAATTTTGTTTATCAAAAAAGCAGCTAGTAAACACTTTAACTGAAGATAATGCTAAACAAAATTCTGTAGTTCCAAATTTCTTTGCATATGTTTTTAAATCACCTCCTGTTAAATTAAGTTCTACTCTTGTTTTTTTTCTCTTCTGAATATGTGTAATACTATTCGGTTCCAAAAGGTCTATCGGTTTTTCTAAATATTTTTTCCAAAACCTATTAGATGACTCGGATTCATTATTATTTTCTAACAGTTCTTCATATTCTGTCCCTCTTTTTCCAAGAATTTGTCCACTTAATAATGTCTTGAGTTCTTTCTCAAAAAGCTGTACAGAGAAGCCATCAAAGATAATATGATGAAATTTACAAGCTAAAATTTTACGTTCTGGAAAACAATATAATTTAAAAATTGACAATTTATTATCTATACTCACTGAACTGCTTTTCAAAAATTTTAATAATATTTCTTCTGAATTAACATCAAAATATTCTGCTTTAAGATCTATTTCTTGAACTTTTGATATAGATTGTTTAGGATAATCTGAACCGAAGATTTTGACTCTTAAAGCGGCATTGTATTCTATTAGAGTTTTGAGTGATTTTTCAATCTCAAATTCTGTATACTCTTTAGATAACTCTATTAAACAAGGGATTTCATATTCTGTATTTTCCCCAAACAATTTAATTCGATTCCAAATTCCCTTTTGCAAAGGAGTTAGATTATATACCTTCTCCATCAATATATTCCTCCACCTTCTCTATAAAATCCTCAATACTATTACTTTCAAAAAGAGTAGTTATCTTCATACCAATATTTAAAGAATCGTTAATACTTCTAATGAATTGAATTGCAAGAAGTGATGTCCCCCCTAATTCAAAAAAGTTACACTTAATATTGAAATTATTATCAATTCCTACAATATCAATTAATAGTTTTTTTATCGTATTTTTGATTTCACTATCCTCTTCATCTTTCATTTCTGAAAAAGTGATAATATCCTTCTCAAGTGATGATATCAATGATTCGAAGTCAGTTTTACCACTTGATAATAATGGAAACTTAGTAAACTTCTTAATATATTGAGGAAGCATATAATCAGGAAGCTTTTTCGATACTATTTCATGTACCCTACTTTCATTCACATTTCCTATATATGCTAGATACAGTTTCGTCTTATTTTCATCAACTAAAACTTGGCACAACTGTATTCCTTCAATAGAATTTACTACTTTTTCGATTTCTTCAAGTTCAATTCGAAAACCTCTAATTTTAACCTGTCTATCATTTCTTCCAAGAAAAACGATATTTCCTGATTTTTCAATAAAACAAATATCTCCAGTTCGGTATTTTGAACGATTCTCTGAAAAGTCAAATACTTTATCATTTAATAATTCTTGGGTGTAACCTCTTGAAACTTGTGGTCCCTCTAAAACAAGCTCTCCTGGAACATTATAAGGCAATTTATATCCTTCCTTAGATTCCACATAATAATTCATATTATTAAAACCTTTTCCTATTGGATAATAATCATATTGATTTCTATTTTTCTCATCTATAGAAAAAGTAGAGGCAACAATAGAAACCTCAGTAGGTCCATACTCATTATAAATCTTTATTTTATCTGGTATACCTTCTAAGTCTCCTTTACGTAATTTTTCACCTCCAACTATAATTTTCTCTAAAAAAGTATTTTTTGATAAGTTAGATACCCTAAGCAATGATGGTGTCATTGTTAATACTGTAATTTTTTCTTCTTGTAATACTTCTTCCAGTTCTTCCCCATAAAACCTTTGCTGAGGAATGTAAATTGACGCTCCAACAACAATAGGGTACAAAATATCCATAATTGAAGGATCAAAAATCATTGACATATTTTGATAAACGATATCATCTTTATTTAAAATATTCTTAGTTTTTAGATTTTCAATTGTACTCATAATGTTCTCTTTACTTACTTTTACTCCTTTTGGGGAACCTGTAGTTCCAGACGTATAGATAATATAGGCAAGATCGCTGCAATCTACAAGATTAGATTTACCATCCAATCTTTGAAACTCACCTGCATCAGTAAACATACAGTTAACACTTGAATCTTCGATTATAAACTGTATTCGCTCAGCACTCATACTATCATCTAAAGGAACATAGGTTGCTCCTGAAATAAAGCAAGCAATTGCTAATAGAGTCTGCACATATCTGTCATTACTTAAAATCCCTACAACATCCGAATCTTTAATCTTGGTCCTTTCAATGATATTTCCAATTTTTAAAAAGACTTCTTTATATGATAGTTCATTTTCAAATCTTTTTATAAAAATTCTTGATTCATATTTCTTAAAGTAATTTATTAGTTCATCCGAAAAATTTTCTTTAAACTCAAAAATAGTATCTCTTTTTCTAGGATAAAGGTTATTATTTTCTATTAGAACAGCTTTCAAATCATTGATAGAATTTAAATTATTTTCAAGTAATAATTTCACAATATTATCAAATAAATCGCTTATTACCTTTACTACATCTTCACTAAATGTCTCACCTTTATAATGCAACTCATAATCAATTTGAGAAATATTTTCAGTTACTGAGAGTGCTAATGGAAAATCTACTCTTTCCTTACCTTTGAATTTATTAAATGAAAAGAACTCGTCTTTATCACCAATAGGATAATTTTCAAATACATATCCAAATTGTATGTCTACATTAAAACCATTTTGAAGAGCTAAATCATTCCATGATATTAAGTCGCTATCTTGCATTTGAGATGACTGAGTTTGAATTTCTTTAAAAAGCGTGTTTATATTAGTATAAGATTCAATATTTTTAATCCTACATGGTAATGTAGTGACAAACATTCCTATAGAATTTAAAATATTTATAGGAAATGTAGAGCGACCAGATAAACTTACTCCTAATAAGATGTCTTCACGACCAAATGTAAAAGATAATACTAGAGCCCAAATACTTAAAAAGAATTCATTCAAAGTTATTTGGTGTCTCTTTAAAAATAACTTAAGCCTATCACTATTTTCAAAACAGCCTAGATATTGGTATTGACCAGCCGTTTCTTCATTTTTCTCATAAAATTCAACAGGATTATAGTCTTCAAAAACTTTTCTATATACTGAAGTATTTAAAGTTTTTTTTCTGTTTTCAATAAATCTATATACAGAGTTTAAACTATCTAGATTATTGTTACTGTTATCATCTGAGTTCGAATCACTATAAAATCTTGATAATTTTTTAAATAAGATTGGCATACTCCAACCATCCAAAATAATGTGATGATGCTCAAAAACAAGGTAGTACCCAGTACCTAATTTAATCACTGTAACTCTAAATAGTGGTCCATTACTCAAATCAAATCCCTTACTCCTGTTATCATTTAAGTAAGTCTCTAATTTTAGTTCAGATTCCTCTTTTGAATAAACTGACCAATCTAAAACTTTTATATAGCTATTAGCAAAGAATTCTTCTGGTTTCATTATAAGTTGAACGGCATTTGTCCCACTAAATTCAAAAACACTTCTTAAAGTATCTGTGTTTCTAATTAGTTTATTAATTGAACTTTGAAATTTAGAAAAGTTCAATTCTTTAAAATAACCACTCCATTGAATCACATAAGCACCAGTATCCACTTCTGAAACATCCTTCAGCAATAAACTACTTTGCAAAGAGGTTGCTGGTAAATATCGTGAATGACTTCCCTTAATGAAATTATTCATTGAATTTATAAAGGATTCCAAAGTATGTTTAATGCAAGTTTCATTTACTAAATTCCTAGCATATGAAACTCGTAACTGCAACTTTCCATCCACAATAATTGGAACAAATGACACCAAATCTGTAGAAAATAAGTTTAAATCAAAATCATCTTTTCGAAACATTGAACATATTTCAAAATTTTTATAACTATTTGAATAAAATTCTCCCATAAAATTGAATGAAAAATCAGAATCAAAATTTAAGTCATTTTCTAATTGAAAGTCAAATCCTTTATTTGGAACACTACCTAATCTATTATGAATTTCTATAATGCTATCTTTTAAATTATCATTAGTTGTACTTTGAAATGGATAAACAGAAGTAAACCACCCTAAACTATCGTTAAATTGCTCTGCTTTCCAAGGTCTACCATGACCTTCAATTTTGACTAAGAATTTTTGTGAGACGAAATTTTTATAAAAAGCATTTGAAACCATAGACAGTAAACAACTTTCCATATCTGCAAAATAACTTTCATTTACTATCTCTTTAAAACGTTCTGTTTCTCTTGAAGAAAATTCTATTACTTCATGGTCGACAGTTGAAAAACTAATATTATTTTTCTGAGGATATAATTCAAATTGATTCCAATACTCAGAAACATCTTCCGAAACCTTATAATCTTCAATATACCTAACCCATTCAGAGAAATTTGGAGCTATAATTTTCTCTCCATTTTTTTCTATGGACATTAACCTTCTAGAGAAACTATCAAGAAAAACTCTCCAGGAAACACCATCTATAATTAAATGATGAATGACAAAGAATAAATAATTCCTTCCATTGAAGTTAATTAAACAAAAATTGTATAGTTTTTCATGTATATCTAAACTCCCCTGAAGAGCGGCTAATAATTTTTCAAACTCATTATAATTTTCAACATTGTAAGTCTCAATAAAGTACTTAGAAGTATCTTTCATAGTTTGATACCACTTATTGTTTTTTATTGAGAAACATGTATTAAAAATCGGATATACATCGATAATTTCTTGTAATCCCCTTAGAATATCATCGTTCTCAATGTCAGAGTTTAATTTTATAAGAAAGGTCTGATTAAAATGATTTAAAGATTTATTTTCATGTTGTGTAAGAAAGAACCATTTTTGAATAGGTGACAACTTATTTTTTCGCCAAGTTCTCAAATACTCTGAAGTATTAGAATTATTTTTTATGATTTGGATTCTTTCCGTCAATAATTCTACCGTAGGATAATTAAAAATATCGGATACTTTTACATCTATTCCTCTGTTATTTAAGTAAGAACAAATTTGAATTGAGACAATCGAATCAATTCCCAATTCATAAAAATCAACATCTTTATTTACATATTTGATTTGAAGAGTTTCTTTTATCGCCTCAAAAATAATATTTTCTATTTTAGTATTATTACTTGAGTCTTTACCAATCAAGTGCTCTTCTTTGATTTCTTCAATATAACTCAGCTCTTGCTCAAGCTTTCCATTAATATTCAATTTTAATTCTTGAACATGCTTAATTTCATTCGGAATCATATAAGGAGGTAATGTTTTTATCATATACTCTCTTAAATCTTTGCTTAAAATGCTCCCTTCATAAACTAAAGAAAGAGATCTACTTAGATTATCTTTGTTAAAATCGACAACACATTTACTTACTCCGTCGGATTTCATAACCTGCGTTTCTATTTCAGATAACTCTACTCTAAATCCACGAATCTTTACTTGTCTATCTTTTCTCGATTTATAATATAATAAAGAATCATGACCTATCCTTCCTATATCTCCTGTCTTATAAAATTTTTCTAGTGTACCTGAACTTGTTCTTAAATATACAATACTTTCCTGAGTTTTTTCGTCATCTCTGTAATATCCTTCCATAAGACTATCACTACTAATTACAATCTCTCCAAAAACATCACGAGGTAAAAATTCATTCTTTGAATTAACAATACCAACTAAAGTATTTGTGATAACTTTCCCTAACGGAATCTCATCGGTTATTGTTTTGTCAAAAAGCATTATAGAAGTGATACAAGTATTTTCAGTGGGTCCATAAACATTGATTATCTTTTTTTCATACTCATTTATTGCTTTATTAATAAATTTTTCGGACGCTACTTCGCCACCAATATATATTCTATCGATGGTATTAAGTTTACCAATAAAGCCATTATCTACTAACAAATTAAATAATGATGTAGTAAAGAAGGAAACAGTTGGCTTATAAATACTCTCTTTAAAATCCCAATTTGAAAGTTCAATTATTGGATCCTTGATAATATATATGCTCGCATTATTTAATAGTGGCATCCATACTTCAAAAAACCATGCATCAAATGTATAAGAAGTCGAATGAGTAAAAATATCCGTTTGTTTTAGAGAAAATCGTTCAAAATTTGCAACAAAATTTAAAATGTTTTGCTGTGTTATTTTTACACCTTTAGGTTTTCCTGTTGTTCCTGATGTGTAAATAAGCTCGAAAATTTTATTATCTTCATTCTTAAAAGTACTTCCATCATCCACTAACGATTCAGAAATGTTACCAGTATTTTTTTCTAATTTTAAAAGATCAGAAAGCAAAATAGAATTTATATCTATGTAATCTGGTATTTCATAATCTGAAATATATAAATCTGCCCCACTATTATCTATAATAAACTTCACTCTTTCTTTAGGGTACAATCTACTTAGATTAACGTGAGTTACATTATTTTTAGCCAAAGCCAAAATAAGAGCAATAGAATTTATACTACGAGATAATTGCAAACATACTATCTTAAAATCTAGCTTGTAATCTCTTAATATGCGACTAAACTTATTAACTCTTTCGTTTAAGTCTTTATAAGTAATAACATTATCGTCCTCAATAATAGCTACTTTCGAGGAGTTTTTATTGATCCTTAAGAATCTCTCATAAATATTAGATTCTACACTTTTTTGTGGTCCACTAATAATTGATTGACTTCTATTTTTATCAATAGAAAGAATATTGTCTAATAATTGAAGATTAGGGTTCTCTACAACATTACGAATAAATTCACAAAAACCTTCAAAAAATTCTTTTGATGAATTATTACTCCAAACTTCATCAGAAAACTCAAATTCGCACGCCATTACATCATAAGCTTTTTTAAAGTTAACAGTCAGTTCAAATTTCGCACCATTTTGAGTTAAAAATAACTCTCTATTTATTCCCTCAATTTTTTCGGTTTCTTGAAAACTAAATACTGTATTAATGCCTAAATCACTGCTATTATCAATTGGCAGAAAAGAAGAAAGTTTCAATAATAACTTCTGTGTCTCTCTAAAATATCCAGGAATATCATCTAAAATATTTTCAATTTTACTACTCAAACCAAAAGGTAAAATTTTAACGAAATAACCTAAGCTTTCTTCATCTACCTTATCAAGTCTCTTAGCAAAAGGAATTCCGATATTAAAATTACTTTCCTTGGAAAAACGACATGTATAAACATAGAAAAGACTCAGTAAATATGAAAATAAGGAAACTCTATTTTCATAAGCTTTTCCCATAAGCTTAGATACATCATCTTTATTAAGAAAAAGAGATAGGGAGTAACCTGTATTATTTGCATTGTGATTTGAAAATTTATTTAATCTAGTAGGATAATTGCGAATTACATCCTGATATAGTTTAAATTCTTGTTTAACTTTATCAGATACAGATCGTCTTTCTTTTACAGGAAATTCTAACTCTTTCTTTAGTAGCTCACCCCTACTTAGCTTCATTATTTCGGAAAGAATTAAATTTTTTGACCATGCGTCTGTAACAATATGGTGGGAATTTATCAATAGGTATAGACAATTATTATCTAATTCATGGTAGATACTGAACTCTACCAATAAATCATTCGCTAAATCATATTCACGATTTTTATATTCGATAATAAGAGATTCTAGTGTTTTTTCGTCAGATGTCACATTATTTATAGATACCTTTGAATCATTAAATTTTTTTCTGATTTTACCATCTACAGAAAAGAAGTTCATTCGTAAACCTTCTGCATGCTTCATGAACTCAATAATCCCACGCTCTAAATCACTCACTCTTATACTTGAGTCAATTTCATAGCACCAAGTCTCTGTATAAAGACTTCTATTCTTTTTTTGATTGCATAAAGCAAATAATCCCGCCTCTACTTCTGTTGGCATTTTATAATTTTCAAAATTCATACTATCCTCCATTACTAACTAAAAATATTATCAACAATCAAATCAATCAGAAAGTCAATAGTTCCAACTTTCTCTAGTAAGTTCTGTTGCTCCTCAGGAATAGGAGAAAATATAAGACCTAGGCAAGATAACGCTAACCTCTTATCTATACAATATATCAAGTTTGTTTCTCCAATAATCTTATCTAAATCATAATTACTTCGTGAAGTCAATTCTTTTACCTTATCATCTGGTAATTTATTAATAAATGTAATAAAATCTGGAGATTGTGTTTCAAATATGAATGGTATTTTAACAAACTCTTTGTAAACATTTTTCAATAAGTGGGCAAATTCTTTTTTCGTTATATTTTCATGTAATCCGCTATAAATTTGATTAACGAAGCGATTTTGAACATTAATCATAACATCCAAGAATAATTCTTCTTTAGAGTTGTAAAACTTGTAAAATGCCCCTTTTGAAATGCCTGCTTCAATACATAATTCTTCAACCTTTGTTTTTCTATAACCAAATTTTGACCATTTTTTTTCACAACTATTTATCGATCTCCTCTTTATATTTTCTTTTTCTAAATCTGTAAACGCCATCTTTTCCTCCATTTATGACTAAAAAATTTATAGGGTCACTTTTATTATACTATTTTAAAAATCTTTTAGCAAAATGAGTAATAGATGCTAATTTAATTAGATAGTTTTTAGAATGAAATCATTTAATACACATAAAAGTAACGAACTTTTTTCTTTATTTGAATTGTGAAATTAAAAATCGTTCGCTATTGTTCTATTTAATCCAAATGAGACCATACTATATTTTTCTTAACTGCCTAAATTCCTCAATCCTTTTCTCTAGCTCTTCAGTCTTCAGACTACTCTTTGCCTCTTCGATTTTATCATCCAAATCGGATTCTGGAATGATGAGCTTACTACTGCTAGAAGATTTCTTTTCTTCTGTCGTGTGTTCAAAAACAATGTCAATCATTTTTTCTACTTTCTCAAGTTCCTCATCAGTCATTACCAATAAGATATGGAGTATAGCTTTAAAGCGATCTGTTGTTGGTTGAGAGTTTCTAGATTGAAATAACTCTTTTAACATTATTTTCCTTTCAAATAAGCAGCCCTGACGGACTGCTGGATATTAGTCTAAGCCTTCAATAGCATCCAAAATATTACTCATCTTCTTACTTTCTTGATTGGTTTTATCAATAAGTGTATGGAGATGATCAATTTCTTTTTGATAACCTGCTACCTGTTCATTATTGGCACGCATTTGATTTTTTAGATAATCTTTGTAATCATTCACAACTGTCTGGGTCCGTTGCAATGTCCCCTTTGCTTCAACATCTAACTTTTTCGGTTTCTCCATCTCGGATAAGATTCGTTCTTTTAGACTTTGTTGAGATTCTTTATTTTGTGCAATAGGAGCTTTACGCTGTTCAAATGCTGCGGCGTAATCAAAATAGGCTGGGATTCCGTTGCCTGCTCTTCTTCATCTGATTTCCCAAATAAAGCTACAATCTTGGCACGCTCTTCTTCTGGTGAAGTCTGCACTCCACCTTCCAATGGTTGCTCAAAAGTTCAATCTTTTGTTTCTGTCATTATTTAAATTCTCCTTTTACTCTTGTTGAGGATATTCGTAACCTTTGGTTGCACTTGTTTTTTCACCAAAAGCTCTGGCTAATGCTTCGTTAAATCCAAGGCGACTTTGTTGTTGATGATTGATAAAACTTTGAAACATGGCTTCGTGTAATTGTTGACGATAATTTCCCAATTTCTGAGTCTCTTTTTCAACCTTTTCTTGTTGCCGGTCCACCTTATCCTTTAATCGCTCAATGAGATTATTGGCCATCGGCTCTCCTTTCCTTTTTTCACCTAGCTTATCAAAGCGATGTTGATTTATTTATCACAATTCTATTTCCTTGTGATTAGGTGGTGATAAAAATAGTAATCAACTTGTTCTTTGGCTTGCTCAATCACTCGATCTAAATTTTGAGAAGTCTGATTTTTTTAGTAGTCATTCCAGTCGGTCTTCTTAGAATTTGGGATCAAGGGTGGTAACTTTTTACGAAATGGTAAACCGATTTCTTCTAAACTGTCACAAAGAGAACGGCCTGTTTCATCATTATCCACTGCTAAAGTAATCACGTCTTGATAACATTTGAAGTAGGTTGTAGTCTCAATGATTGTTTTCAAGTATCTGGGAGTTTTAAGATAGTCCAAGTCATCAAGAAATAACATCTTATTGTTGTTCTCTGCAATCAATCACAACAAATGATAGGAGATAACACCTTTTTTCAAATTATCCATAGCAACTAAGCGTACATCCTTTAGTTCTTCTTTGTGGCATTGATAGTAACTCATTAGATCGATAGCTGACTCTGCAGATAACAACCGCTTAGGCTTTCCAATATCAACTGATAGACCAATATAGCCATTGGAATGTTTCATCAATTTCTTTAATCGGCCTCGTTCATGACATTCCTTATTTTCTATAATTCCCTGTAAACTTGCACCAGCTATTTTTCCTCTATGATCCAAATATTTAAAGACAACTACAGGCTCCGTACTATCATTTCTCTCCTTTAATAATGCTTGCGATAGGACACCTTGACGGCCAAAAAAGTTTATTGTTTCATCCGATAATCCTCGAACCGAAGTTAAATAATGCCGGGCATCCAAAAAATGATTTTTTTCATGATGCTGCAAATAATAATCAAACGGAATTTGTTTTCTCTCTTGAATCTTGTGTTCTTTGAAATCGCCTCTTTCTAAAAAAGAAATAGCTTGTTTGAAATCAGCCTGGGCAACAACTCGAACAAAATCAATCACATCACCGCCAATATCTTTTGAAAACCATTTAAAGGTATTGGTATCTAAAAATACTCGAAATGAATCATGTTCTGGATGCTCATAAATTACGCCAGACACTCTTTTAAAATGAAGTCCCAGTGTCTCTCCAACATCTAAGATCGACTTCCTTTTTAGTTCTACTATATTCACCATTTTACTCTCCTATATGTAAAAAAGCAGAGCTACTAGCCCTGCTTGCATGTTAGTCTTCAACTGTTGTCATTGACACTGGTAGCTCAGGAGTACTTGAATCTTCCTCAGTTATGAGTGACTTGGGATTTTTTTCAAAATCCTCCAAGCTGACCTGCCATTCTTTTAATTGATTCACCAAAAGTTGGTCTCTAACCTTACTATAAGAGAGTTTAATGGTTTTGGTTTCTGTTTGTTTGGTCTGAGATTACTCACGCTTTTCTAAGTCTCCCACATAAATGACCGAATAGCTGAACTGAGCAATGGCAGTTTGATTAGTCACATCAATATAAATTTTCGCCTGATCAAAACGATAATCAAGAATATAGTCTTTATAAATTTGATGGATTGCTTCTTCTTGACTAGCTACTTCTTCTGAATACGCTGAATCGGTCATATAGGGTTGAATTCGCTGATTATTTTCTCCCAATTTTTGTTTTGTATAATATTGAGTTAAAAATTCCTTAACAGTTTCTTCAGTTAGAATAGAACGTTTGTTTTCTTCTTCATTCTTTTTCACGATTTTATCTGCTTCTGCTCTGATTTCAGATTCTGTTTGTTTAGCAGACAACTGTTGAGCCAAACTGTAGCCAATAATCACTAGAAAGCTAACCACAGCTAAACTAGCTAGACTAATCAAGAATCTTACCTTTACCTTATTTAACATGATATGCCTCTTTTCTTTCTAAATTTAGATTAAGCATATCTCATTAAACTTGATTTTCGTATCACAGCAAAAAAAGGCACCCCATTAAGTGCCTTAGCCTACTACTAAATCAGTTAATTGATTTTTTCAAGAAGTAGTTCGAATAATTTTTTTAGTTTTTCCTTATCACCATAGACTGTTCCTCCATATACAAATGATAAATATCATCGCTGATACTAATCGAAATATTACACTCATATCCTTTCATCAATGCTAGAGAACGAGTGACCTCACGTTGACATCGCCCATTTCCCTCACGAAATAGATGAAAATAATTAAGATTATCTATAATATCTGTCAGAGATGAGATAATTTTGTCTCGTGATTGAGCATTCTAGTGATAATTTGAAATTAAGCTATTCAAATAAGTTTCAGCCATATCAAAAGATTGAATTGGCATAAATGGTTTCCACTCTTTGAAATATTTACTTGGCGATATTGACCATCCCAAGTGTACATATCCCAAAATAGAAAATCATGAATAGCTAGAATATCGGAAACACTATAAACTTTAATGGAATTTCTAAAGAGTTTTAGCGTCTAACTAGCTACTAATTGATATTCTATTTCCCTTACTTTAGCCTCATCACGTACACTATAGCGATTAATAAGAACCGAGGAATTTTTGTAGGTGTAGAGATTATCTGGATCAATGCATTCATAACCTTCATAAACTTTCCAAGTCATTAGGCTACACCTAGTTCAATAGCTTCATCACGTAATTTTTTAATATCTTCTACCGTTGGTTGCCAACCTTCAATCATATTGGTACTTAGGGCGAACCATACACTTTTAAATACAAATGGATCTTCAAATTCGATGCCCTTAATGGTCATCTCTAGATGTTAGCATTTCGTCACCCACTACAGTTGACAGAGAGCCTATATAGTAATGAACCGTTTTATATTACATCATAGTTGTCATAAGTTCTCTAACAATCTGAACTGATTTCTCAAAAGAATTATCTTGTGCTTATTTGAATTATCTTTGATAACGTGTCCAAAGTTGCTTTTGATACTCATCAGTCTCAATACTATTTAGATGACTTTCCCAAACATCAATTGCCTCTTTACTACCTCGTTTTTCTACAGTATTGCTCAGAACTTTACGCAACACATCGAAATCTCTCTCATCTTTTCTGATATGATACAAGGTAAAAGGTCATAACGATCACGAGGACGTGTTGATGCTACTCCTCGGCTAATAATCGTTTCCAATTTTTCAGCTAGAACAGTTTCCAATTTATAAGTCCAAACCTCAATGGTTTCATTTGCAAATAGGGATGGCATCGAATAAG
>ERZ772920.154-NODE-154-length-39119-cov-5.290011_pt1 | contig 39119 bp, 31 predicted proteins | sample MGYA00511469_ERZ772920 | MGnify/ENA primary metagenome ERZ772920 (study PRJEB29015, sample SAMEA2738069) | human oral metagenome | biome: human oral; feature: human-associated habitat; material: saliva | place: China | collected 2216 ... | reverse complement strand
TAGCAAATGCTACTAGTAATAAACTTAAAAGACCTAATGTTGGCGTTGCTAATACTGATAGCATCGTTGTAGGATCACTCTCATAAACACCTGTTTTTACAAACATTGCTAAAGTCATAACTCCACCAGTTGCAACAAAGAATGGTGCCACAACACCATAAGAAAGTGTTGTTCCCCAGTATCCGCTTCTTTCTGTTTTAGCTAATCTAGGCATAACTAATGCTTGCGTTGACCAAGAGAATGCAAAAGCAACATTTCCTTCAGCTGACATCATAAAACGTTCTAGCGCACTAATCCCTTCTTGATTAACAGGTTTTACTGCTAATATTTCTGAAAATGGCACAGATGTTATACTGATGAAGAAAACTATTACTCCTACTACCAGCAGTGCAACAACAAGAAATCTATTAGTCCACTTTATCACTTCAGGTCCACCTATAGCTATTAGTGTTCCTAAAACAACACATAACACACCTAATATAGGATTCCATAAATCTTCATTTAATACTATCCCAAAATTCTTCATTAGATTAATCATAGAAGAAGAAAATAAATTAGCAGCAACTGCATACCATCCAAAATTTGCCAAACTAATAACAATTGATAATATAGCAACACCTTTATTTCCTAATACAGCCCTTAACCATATCCATAAATCTATACCATATCTTACTGCAAAGAAAATTGGTAAGCAACTAACTAATACCCAGATTAAGTTAAATGCAAAAATATTAATTAACATTTGCTTAAATCCTAAAAATTGTGCTACATATGCCCCTTGTGTATAACACCATGTTGCAATAGCAAATCCACTTGTTGATAAGAATAAATCCATAAATGAATATTTTCTTTCATTACTCAAAACTGGCACTACTCCAGTAATTGTTTCTCTTTCTATATAACTACCTTGCATTACTTAATCACCTCACTCATACATAATATTATTAACACTAGGCTTGTAATTATTATACTTGCTATAATATAGCCATCTACCTTAGTAATTCCTTTTGGAAATTTATACTCCTTACTTTCCATTATATCTAGTTTTCTCTCTGTTTCTTCATATATTAATTCTTCTAGATTTTTACTCATTTCTATCGACTCCTTTCAGTTCTAATGCTTCTTTTCCATATGTTTTCGTGTACTTATACCATATGTATAAATATTTACCTACATTTTTTCCTAGGCTATCTTGATGTAGTGCCCATAAAAACCAATAGAATGATATAATTGCAGTATATCCTAAATAAGTTTTTAACTTATTGAGAGTATAACTTTCTCCTAAATATTCTTTAATCACCTCAATAGCCTCTTCTACTTTATAATCTGAACAAGCAATAAATGTTCCTAAGTCAACTGCTGGGTGAGCCATACCTGAGTACTCCCAGTCAATAAGATACATATTATTTTCTTTATCTATTAAAAAGTTAGGATCATAACTATCACAGTGACATAAGCAATATTCTTTATCATCTGCTAATTCATTCTTTAATCTCTCTACTATATCTACTAAATCATTCATATCTTCGAAGTCATCTCTATTATTTTCTGCTAATAAGTGGCGGAAACCATCTATCTGCTTCCATATATCAAACTTATATTCTGTTTTTTCTCCACTATTATGTAATAATTTTAGATATTTTAATGCTTGAGAAACATCTTCCTTGTTATGATAATCTAAATTCCTAGCATTATCTATATAATGAGAAATCTTCCAACCTTTCTCATCGATATAAATGTGAGTATTATCTATCCCTAATTTCTTAGCAACCTCCATTGAAGCAGCTTCACTTTTCCTATTAATATACTCTTCTGTACCTTTACCAGGATGTCTATAAACATATTGTTTCCCCGAAACAGTAAATTTAAACGACGTATTCGTTAACCCTGCTTTTATTGGACTTATTTGCTCGATTTCTTCTTCTTTACATTCTAATATATTTGAAATGTTATTTAAAATTCTAGAATTAGTGTTTTTTAGATAATCCTTATCAAATTCTCTTAATTCCTCTAAAGAATCAAACTCTCTTATAACATCCTTACTATATCTTCTTATACGTAAATCTAATTCTGATATAAACTTAATATATAAGTCCTCCCACAACCCTTCTTTTACTGCTTGTTTTTTATACTCTTTTTTAAGAATTGAAGAAAACTTATTACTAAATTCTCGATCAAAATATACATGACCTAACATTACCCAAGTGTCAGATCCCCCTATTTTTGCATCAATTATTCTATCTTTTTTATCAACAGTTATACAATATTCATCAGTTTCACCTTCTTCATATACAGATGAATAATACCCTTTATAAACATACTTTTCAAATGGATTTTTTTCAAAGTAATTATCAGATGAACAAATATATGTATTAGATAATTTATCTGCTACTAGAATCATAGAAGATGTATTGTTATATCTATAATAGTCTTCATTTACAACAATTTCCACTCCATATTTCTCTTCAAGATAAAACATCTTTTCTTTCATATAACCAACTACTAATGTTATATCTTTTATCCCTACAGAATGTAATTGTTTAATTTGTCTTTCTATTAAAACTTCTCCCTTTACATTAAGTAATCCTTTAGGTTTTTCATACGATAACGGAGCAAATCTAGTACTCATACCAGCTGCTAATATTACTGCATTATTAACTTTATATGGTTCTAGAGAATCTATTCCATTTTTTGTAATTTTATTATTTTTATCTATTAATCCTTTATCTTTTAATTCTGCAATTACTGAATTAACTTTCCCTAATGAAATATTTAAATCCTCGGCTATTTCTCTTTGTGTTTTATTTGAATTTTGTAATAATTTCATTAAAACTTCAAATTCTGATAATTTAATCATAAAGCACCTCTCTTCCTGTTCATTTCTTTCGTTTATAATTATTTTTTTGAACACGGTGTCAAAAAACTGAGATTTAATTTAATAATTAAATCTCAACCTTAACCATTTTAACATACTTATAAAAAAAAGTCTAATTTATATTAGCTGATTTCCAATACCTTTGTCTTAATTTAGTTCACAATTGATAAATTAAACTTTTTACTTCACCATAACTTTCTTTATTCCAAAATTAATAAGTTTCGCAAGTATTATACTAACAACCAATACTATTACTGTAAATATAACATCATTTACTTTTGACGAAATATAATATCTTGCAAAATACTGTATTACTAACCCATGAATCATATATAACTCAAAAGAGATTCCCCCTAGAGCTAGTAAATATTTATTCTCAAAATTTATATTTTTTACCAATAATGTAAAGTAAAGAGTAAAAATAAGATTATCCATATTTGCTGCTAAAGCATACATGTAACTACTTGTAAGACCAAGCTTAATTAATACAATATCATAATTATGAAATACAAACATAAAAAATGTAGCACCTACTAAAATTATGAATAAATTGTTATCTATAACTTCATCTATTTTATCTTTATTCTTTGCCCATACTAATCCTAAGATAAATGTTAAAATACTATTATACCACCAAAATGAATAATGTAATTTAATAGCTACAATAATATAAATAATAATAAATATACTATTAATAATAATAGCTACTCTTTTATTTTCCACAAATTTGAATGATAAATAAAATAATATATATATAAGAATTATGACGTCTATAAACCAACCATTATATATAACTGTTTTTCCAACTGTAAACAGCTTAATAAAATAATTAAAATTAATTGATTCTTTATTCACACATATTCTATATATCAAATAAATCATCCATATACTTATAAATGGAACTAAAATTTTTAATAATCTTTTTCTAAAAAAATTATCTAAATATGTTTTACTTTTGCTATTTTGAACATATAATCCATACCCCGATAAGAAGAAGAATATAGACACTATATAACTTCCCATATAAGCAAAGTTAGTAAAAACATCCCCTGTAGTAACTTCTTGTGATAAATGATGTAGTATTATACCTATAGCCAAAATTCCTTTTAAACCTTTAGTCGAACCTGGATTTAAATAATCTCTTGAATTTTTTGGTAACAAATAAGCAAACCCAGAAATTATCAATAAAACAAAAATATCCATTTTATATTTCCCACTTGAATACTGTTTTAAACGCTGTATTTAAATCAGTGGCAAAAACTCTATGTATATCATTAATATTTTTTACTGGAGTTTCTAAATAAATAATATTTTTAAATCTTCTTTCGAATTTTTTATTACTTAGCATTTCTACTGCTTTTTCAAAATCAACTCTACCAGAACGAGACGAACCTAATAATGTTAGACCTTTTTCTAATACATCACGAGTATTAATATTTACATTATATTCACTAACACCCATTAGCACTAAACTACCTTGTGGCTTAATATATTTAATAATATCATTGATGGCATAGCCACTACCATCTCCACCACAACATTCTACACCATGATCAAAGCTTAAATCAGCTGGGATATCATCAGTAATATAACGCTCTTTCGCAAAACTAAACAATTCTAATTTTTCCCAGTGACGACCTATGACGATAATCTCACAGTTAGGTAAAGTATAGTTGATTATATTCGCCATAACGTACGCTAAACTCCCATCTCCTATTATAGCGATTCTATCCTTTTTACTATGAGAGTTTTTCATAAATCTATCCATAGCATGCATACCAACACTAATGAACTCAGTAATAGCTGCGACACTATCTTCTACACCCTCATATGCAACTACTCTATCTTTTGGCAATGCTACAAATTCTCTCATAAAACCATCATATCCACTAGATAAGAAATGTGTTCCACTCATATAATTTTCATAGAATTCCTCATCACTAGCTCTTGGTGGTTGGTTAGGAATCATTACTACCTTTTGTCCTACTTTATACGTACCAGTAGGATCAGATATAACAATCCCTACACATTCATGAATAAGTGCCATTGGCAGTTTTTTAGCTAGTACCTTTGGATCTCTTTTCCCTTGATAGTATCTTTGATCCGCATGACAAAGAGCCATATAGTTAGGTCTAATAACTATTTTATCTTTATCATTTAAATTTTCTTCATTATATTTTACATTAATAAATTTTGGCTTTATTAATTGATATATTTGATTAATCATATTATTCTTCCTCTAACATACTCTTAGCAATTTTAAGATCAGTTACAGTAGTCACTTTAAGATTTGAGTATTCTCCACGAGCTAGCGCTACTTTTTTCCCTTTAATAACAAATATTTTACATGCATCTGTTAATATTTTTTTCTCTTCTGCATCTAGTGATGTATATAAGTCTAAGAAGTCTTTACAGCGGAAACTTTGTGGAGTTTGCCCTTGATAATAGTGTGCCCTATTTGGAATATTAGTAATATACTCCCCATTTGTACTTTCAACTATTGTATCTACCGCTTCTACTACTGTATCTACTGCATCACTTTCTTTAGCTAATCTAATATTATCTTTAATAATTCTAAGTGTAATAAATGGACGAACAGAATCATGTGTAATTACGATATCTTCATCTGTTAGTTCTTTATATTCATTTATTCTATTTATAATATTTTCAATTGTAGTATTTCTATCTACACCACCTGGCGTAATGATTATTCTATCACTAAAAGTAGGAACATATTGTTCAACTAAATCTTCTGCATGTGAAACCCAGTCTTCATGTACTCCTACTACTATTCTTTCTATTTCAGGCTCTAATAGAAACTTCTCGATAGTATGAATAATTATCGGTTTATTACCTAAATCTAGAAATTGTTTTGGCATGTTGCTTATTCCCATTCTAGTTCCTGTTCCACCAGCTAATATCCCTGCGTAAATCATGTTTTTCTCCTTAATTATTTATTTTCTATTTTAGTTTATATTTCATCTATCCTATTATATCATATATTAAGATATTCAACAAAAAACTTTACAATTTTTAGATATTTTGAGTCGTTATCTTGAAAATATGATATAATGTTTAATAGAATTTCTAAGAAAGGATTTTTTCTTATATGAAGAGCATAAAAATGAACGCCTTAGCCTTCATGGGTATACGAATTCTTAATATAATTTTTCCCATCTTAACTGGAACTTATGTCGCGCGGGTGCTTGATAAGACTTACTACGGATATTTTAACTCTGTAGATACAATCCTATCATTTTTCTTACCATTTGCTACTTTTGGAGTTTATACCTATGGCTTAAGAGCTATAAGTAATGTTCGAGATAATAAAAATAAAACTAATACAGTATTCTCACAACTATTTTACCTTTGTATGTTTTGTACAATTGTGACTACTGCTATTTACTTTGCAACTTATAATTTATTCTTTGAGAATAATCCTACCCTAAAAAAAATATATTTAGTAATGGGTGTACAATTAATCGCTCAAATATTTTCTATAGAATGGGTAAATGAAGCATTAGAGAACTATAGTTTTCTATTTTATAAGACTGCTGTCATTAGAATATTAATGCTAATATCTATTTTTGCATTTGTAAGAGATGAACATGACATCATAATATATACTCTTATAATGGCTCTATCCACTGCTTTAAATTATGTAATAAGTTATTTTTGGATAAAAAAAGATGTTAAGTTTGTTAGAATTAAAATCAGAGACTTAAAACCTTTACTTTTACCACTACTAGCTATGCTATTATTTGCGAATGCAAATATGCTCTATACATTTTTAGACAGAATATTTCTTGTTAAAGCTGGGGAGTCGATATACGTTACTTACTATACAATGTCACAAAGATTAGTTACTGTTCTAGCCGGTGTAATAACAGGGGCTATAGGCGTAAGTTTACCTCGTCTGGGATATTACTTAGGTAATAATGATCACGAATCATATACGTACCTAGTAAATAAGGGTAGCAGAGTATTTAATTTCTTTATTATACCGCTAAGTTTTGGTCTAACACTTCTAGGACCACATGCAATCCTGCTTTATGGTAGTGAAAAATATGTAGCAGCAGGAACTCTTACATCATTATTTGCATTTAGAACAATAATATCAGCATTAGATACCATTTTAGGCTCTCAAATTTTATTTGTAAATGGCTTTGAAAAAAGAATAACATTATATACCCTATGCACGGGGATACTAAATTTAATAATGAACTTTTTATTATTTTATAATAATATTTTTAAACCTGAATTTTATCTAATCACCACTATAATATCAGAAATAGTTTTACTTATTATATATATACTTTTTATCAACAAGAAAAAATTATTCAATCTTAAAAATATATTTAAGTACACACTAAAATATTCATTATTTAGCTCTACTTTTTTACTTGTGTATTTTATAGTAAACTATATTTATCCAGCTGAGTTAGTAATTAATCTACGATTTTTAATCAATACAGCTAGTATTATCTTATTATCAATATGTTCTTATATAATAGTATTATCTATAAATAGAGATAGTGTATTTTTAGAATTATTAAACAATTTGTTAGCACTTAAAAATAAATTCATTAAAAATAGGAGGTCTTAAAGCAGATGAAGAAACTTACTTTAGATGAAGTAAAAAAAATACAACTTGAAATACTTGCTTATATAGACTCGTTTTGCAAAAAAAACAATATTTCATATTTCATTAATTATGGTACACTTCTTGGAGCTGTGAGGCATAGAGGATTTATACCTTGGGATGATGACATAGATATTTCAATGGATAGAGAACATTACAATATGTTCATAGAAAAATTTAACCAAGATTCTTCTAAATATAAAATTTTGTCCCTAGATACCGACAAAGCTTATTTCAACAATTTTATAAAAGTCGTTGATACCACTACTAAAATAGTTGACAATAGAAATTATAAAACTTTTTCTTGTGGAGTATTTGTTGATATTTTCCCTATGGATAAATTTAATGATAAAAAAATAATTAATACCTGTTATATTTTGGAAAGCTTGAAGCTATTATCTTTTAGTAAAAGAAAAAATATTATTTATAAAGATAGCTTCATAAAAGATATAATTCGCAGTAGTTTCTGGGGCTTGTTCCTTCCAGTATCTCCTAGACTATTTGCAAATATAATTGAAAGAAAAATAATACAAGATACTGATAGAAACAGGAAGTATACTGCATTTATACCATCAAAATTAAAAGAGAAAGAAATCTTTAATGCTCAAATTTTTAACGAGCTTATCGAATTGGAGTTTGAACACTTAACTCTCCCTGCCCCTAAAAATTATGATGTTATTTTAACACAATATTATGGAAATTATCTTGAGCTCCCTCCAAAAGAGAAGCAAATTAATATCCACGAATTTGAAGCATATAAAATAGAGGAGTAAGTTATGAATTTAATGTCTAAAGAAGAAATAAAAGAACATCAATTAGAGATATTAGATTTTATTGATGATATTTGTAAAAAAAATAATATACCATATTTTCTTAGTTATGGTAGTATGCTAGGTGCTGTTAGGCACAAAGGGATGATTCCCTGGGATGACGATATAGATATATCTTTATATAGAGACGATTATAATAAATTAATCGATAGCATTAATAAATCCAATCATCCTAGATATAAAGTTTTAGATTACAATAATTCTGATTGGTATTTCCATAATTTTGCAGCTATTATAGATAATAGTACTATTATAAAAGATACGGTTAAGTATAAACCACATGATACTAGCATTTTTGTTGATGTATTTCCTATGGACACTTTTGATGATTTGAGTATCATCGAAAAAAGTTACAAACTAGTTGCACTCCGTCAATTATGTTATGTAAAAAAGGAGCGTTCAACTTATGGAGATAGTAAAATAAAAGACGTTATTCGAGTTATTTGCTGGTATGCACTAAGATTAGTTAATCCTCGTTTCTTCTATAAAAAAATAGAAAAATTAGTTAGTAGTAACTCAAAAGAGAATGGAAAATATGAAGGTGCAATAGGTATAAGTAAGGACGGCCTAAAAGAGGTCTTCCCCGCTGGAACACTCAAAGACCTTATATATGTTGAATTCGAAGGAAGAAAACTACCAATTCCTAAAAACTATGATAAATTCCTTTCGCAATTTTACGGCGACTATATGACACCTCCTTCAGTAGAGGAACAACAATGGTATAGTCACAATATTCAAGCATATAAAAAATAATCTTTTTGTTCAAAAAGGAAACTATCTTCCTATACTTAACAATAGAATTATATATTTAATATTCTAATAACAACTACAAAAAATACCTTAGAGTTAAATCTTCTCATATTTAACTCTAAGGTATTCTTATTTTTTATATTATAATTTATAAGTAGCAACTCCTAACACTTTTTTTCCAACATTTTGAACTATTTGTAATACTTCTTCAAAATTCTTATATCTAGTTACCCCATACTCTTCAACAAACAGTACGTTATCAGCTTTTATTATTGTTGTTATTTCATCTATATTTCCTACTGTTATATTATCATTATTAAGTAACTCACTATATTGTTTTGAGAACTTTTCTATAATTTTTTTATCTGAAGATAATAATACTACTGCACTATTTCCTGCTTTATACTCTATTAATTCTTTTAAGTTAGAAGCCGAGCTTAGCTTAGTAACAAAATTAATATCATATTTACTATAATCACCCGCTCTATTGATTGTTGGATTAAATATATATAGAACTATGTTACCTAAAACAGTTATAATGAATGCTGCAACTCCCAGAACAGCTAATCTAATCAATAAACTTACTTTACTAATTCCAGATTCCTGTCCATCTTTCGCTGCTAATTCAAGAGAATTTATCGTTTCTAATTTTTCTATTTTAACATTTGCGTAAGTATCTTTAAATTTATTAACCACACCATCCAATTTCTTCTCGATAATATCATTAGCCATTTTACTAGGTGTAAGTATCTTAACAGTTACCCCTGCGTTATTAACTAAAGGACTTACAGTTATTTTCTTTTCCCAATAATCATAATTAGAATTTTTTAACGTATTAGCACTAGTGTCTAATTCTCTCTCTAATACTTTCATATCTTTTTCTGATAAATCATTAAATAAGTAAGCTCCATTTATATTGGCTGTAACTAGTTTACCATAAAAGTCACTATATCCTCCAATTTTATTCTTATCGAAACTTTGTTGCTCTTCTAATGGAGATGTAATTTTATAAGTGATGTATGTATAATAATTTGTTGTATCTTTTACTATTGTTTTATTATTTATTACTTTATATGTGTAAGGTATTGCCATTACACAAAATATCAACACTAACACTATAAAATTAATTACCTTTTTTTTATATATATTAGCATATAAATCTGCTATTGAATAATTTTCAAACATTATTGTTCTCCTTTTCTATTAACTATATGTTTTATATTTTTATTAAGTAATCCTGCTCCTAGAAATATAAGTAAGACTATTCCCCAAAATTGCATAGTAAACAGACTTAAAAAACTTTCTGAGAAGCTACTCCTTGGCATAAAGAATAGATAATTTAAGATTAAAAGAGTTATTCCATAACCTAATACTCCCATCCTATAAGCTACTCTCATCATATATATAAATAATATTCCTAACAAAATATTAAATAAAAATACGCCAAAAAAGCCATAATCTGTATATAATTCCATTATGTAACTACTTCCTATCCCATGACCGTCTAAATATTCTTTATCTAAAACAATATACGATATATTATGAGAATAACTGTTACTTTCCAATGCTAATTCAATACTGTTAGTAGAATTAACAAATGGTTTTCCTCCAAATAAAATCCCTAGACTTCCTTTAGTATAATATTCTAAAATAGGCCCAAAAGTAAAGTTCACAGTGTCCCTTACCGGTATATTACTATTGTATAAATATCCTCGAGCTAATACTCCAAAACTAGTACCTTGTTTATATATGAAATCTAAGATTAAATTACCTATTCCTCCATCTTTAACCTCGGCATCATCTCTAATATAATTTAAAAGACCCATAAGTATCATTATTAACGGAGTACCTACATATAAGATAATTTTTTCTTTAAACCCTATCCATTTCCCTTTTTCCGACTGATTTCTCATAAAATAATATAAGAATGCAAAAATTAAACTTAGTATAAACGGATTTCTTGTACCTATAAATAGGTGAATTGTATTTGCTACAATAACCATCAGCAAAACAATTGTAGACTGTAATTTTTTAGGTTTAGTTGCTAAATATATACATAACGAATATAACATAAACGTAGATATCGTATATGTAAAATATGGCAATTCACTTTTGAAGTTAGCATAATAATCATAATACGTTGTATGCAATCTGAAAATTAACCTCTCTACTAGCCTTAAAGTATAAAATGGATAAGATATTAGAAAAACTACTAAAGAGACTAATCTAATATTCTTTATATAAACTTGATTCGCTATTCTTTCTTTATTTTCACCTTTCTTAGAAACCAATATACCTCCTAAAAATAGGCCTATTACCGATATAGCTATAATTAGAAATGAAAATTTATATGCTTCCGCCTGATAAGTATTTAAAACTCCATCCTTAAAATAATCTATTGTAGGTCTCGATACTAGAAACACAAAAATAGTTAAATAAAATATTAAGTGTATAATATAATACTTTATGTTAGTAAATGTATATAGGACACTACTAATTAATAGGCTTAACAATGTAAACAGTAATAACTTCAATTCATTAGTATATATATAGGATATACCAATAATAATAGTTATAAAATAACTAAGCATAGTTAGTACAAAATATAACTTTTTGCCTTCTATACTCACTCTATTTTCCTCCTCTATTCATGTATTCTCTTACTATTTTCTATATTAGAAAATAGTAATTTTCTATACAATTTAACGTTAACAAATAATACTAACGCAGCAATTCTTCTATTTCTTCTAAAAATAGTATTTTTTGATATCTTGACTGCATTTCTTTTTAAAAAGCTCAAAACTTCTCTATAGTGATCTAATTTTCTATAGTCTTTTTCTAGAAGCATCTTATCTAAAATAAAGAAATGCGCATATGAAAGTCTAAAGAATGCTTCATCTAACAGTCCTCTATATTCTTTAGATATTAAATCATAATATTTTTTATAAATATCTATATATACCAAATCTATTTCCCTATATGGTTTGGTTGTAATACTATCTCCTCTATGAAAATAATAATAATAAGGTTTAGTACTGACAACATATTTATCAGCATGATTTATTAAATCATAATGATAAAATGCATCTTCATATATTTTTCCTACTGGAAATTCTAGCTTGTTTGCAATTGATTTTTTTAATAGTTTATTACAAATACTTCCAGGTATCTTTTCTCCTATCAAATATTCTTTTAGAAAACCTTCCTTATCACAAACAAAATCCATATTTATATCACTACACTGTGGTGTTTCGCTATTTGAGTAAACATTCATTACCCCGCAGATAGAAACATCAGCATTTTTTTCCACTATTTGAGTATACAGTGTGTTTAACATTTCATGGTGAATATAATCATCTGAATCAATAAAAATTATATATTCTCCTGTTGATTCTCTTTCACCAGTATTTCTTGCATCTGATAATCCTCCATTTTCTTTGTGGACTACCTTAATCCTATTATCCTTTTTTGCTAATTCATCACACAGTTCCCCACTATTATCTGTTGAACCATCGTTTACAAGAATTATCTCTAAATTCTTATATGTTTGATTTACAATTGTTTCTACACAACGTTCTAAGTACTTTTCTACATTAAAAACTGGTACTATTACGCTAATTAACTCTTTGTTCATAACTTCCTCATTATTTAAATATTTTTTCAATATCTTCTATCTGTTTTTCAATAGTAAACGTAGATAGAAATTCTCTAGCTTCTTCTTTATTAAACACTTCAGATCCTTCTATATATTTAATTATTTCTTCTACTGCTTGTTCATCTGTATTTATTATTTTCCCAAAACGACCTTGCTGAGATAGTTCTTCAACCCCCCCAACATCTGTTGAAACAAAAGGAATGCCTAAGCTTAAAGCTTCCACATAAACTCCTGGAAACCCTTCTTGTTTGGACATGGATAATAATAGCTTCATATCTTTTAAATACTTATATGGATTTTTTTGATATCCTAAAAAGTGAACATATTGTCGTAGCCCATATTGGTCTACTCTTCTTTTTAGTTCTTCTTCAAGTGTTCCAGTACCTATAAAATACAAATGATACTTTTTATCTTGTTTATGCAATAAACGAATAACTTCTAATACTCTATCTGAACCTTTATTTTCTTCAATTCTTCCTACTGAACAAATACTATTAGAATTAACTTCAATATCTACACTCTCTTTTGATTTCTCTATTATCTCTTCAAAATTATAGCCGTTATAAATTGTACATAACTTGCTTCTATATTCTGGAAATACTTCTTCAATAGATTCTCTAGTTTTCTTCGATATAGCAACAATATTATCAACATCTTTCAAATGTTTTTTATGAGAATTTCTTTTCTCTTCATCATTAAGAAATTCTTCTATACTTCCATGTATCCATGCTATTTTTTTTACATTGTTTCTTTTTGAAAAGTTAAAAGGTGGATTCATAATAGTAAATGATACTTCTATATCATACTCATCTCTTACCAGTAATCTTCTTACCAAACCTGGAAAGTATATACGCAATCTCCATAAAATTGCACGCAATAATCTAGATTGCTTATAACTTTGTAATGACTTTAATATAGTCACATTATCTGATATAGGCTCGTAACCTTTATCAAAATGTTCTATCTCCAATATATCTATATCATACTTATCCTTTGGAAGATTTCTAATTACAGTAGAAAGTATTTTTTCTGCTCCTCCTCCCAATGAGTAAGACCACATAAAAAATAATACTTTTTTCTTAGCCATAATATTCCCCTTTATATTTAATATAACTATTTTCCATATCAGTTATTACCGCATCATGATGTGGTACTTGTTTCTCTTTTGGAGGTGGTGTCATATAATCACCAAAAGCTGTTTTTAAATAAATATCATACCCTACTGGGATTGGCATTTTTGTATTTTCAAAGTCAATAAAAATATTATCGTCAAATGCTTCAATCGGATATTTTTTCTTCATATATCCTGGTCCTGTACAAAGCTCAGTTATACCATCACTTTCCTCTCGAGTATATTTAGTCATTTCTCGTTCAGCTTTTTTCCAAATTTTATAGCGTAGTGCTTTTGGAGTAAGGCCTAGTAAGATTGTACTACCCCACTTCATAATAGCACCATGTTTTTCTGGAATAGTCTGTGCACAAAATAGTGAGTAAATTAATGCCCAACGCACTTGTTTTTTTCTACTAGATTCGTCTTTTGGATAGTAATCCAAAGGTATAACATCAAGTGCTAATCCATGAGGCATATCTAAGTCTTGTTGATATGGTTTAATACATGTTGTTTGAGTATCTCTTATCGTGATAAATAAGTTTCTATCTACAAACTTAGAATCACTTTTAGATAAAAAGTACTCTTTTTTAGCATATTTATTCCATAATTCAGGTAGTTTTTCATAATCTTTTCTTGGCATAAAAAAGTCTAAATCATCATCCCACGGGATAAAACCTTTATTTCTTAAACCACCTATTGCTCCACCGCCACAAAGGTAACAAAGTAAGTCATGTTCACGACAAAATTCTACAAAATATTCAGCCATTTCTAAACTTTTATTTTGAATTTCTTTTAAACTACTCACCTACAACCTCCGCTACTACTTCTTTAAAGTTTTCAACAATAACCTTAACATCTTCATCACTTAAACGAGTGTGCAGTGGTAAAGTTACTTCATTCACAAAATAATCATAAGCATTTGGATAGTCATTAATATCAAAACCTAAGTTACTATATGCAGTTAATAGTGGTAATGGTTTGTAGTGTACATTACAGCTAATTCCACGTTCTGCCATTTTTGTAATAATTTCACCACGTTGCTCATAAGTAGCACCTTTAATATGTGTAATATATAAATGTCCTGAAGATTTATAAGTATCTGTATAATGTACTAATGGCACTACTCTAGTTCCTTCAAAGGCCTTATTATATTGTTCTACTAATTCTACTCTGCGTTCTAGTAATTTTGGATAACGATCTAGCTGAACTAAACCGATAGATGCCATAATATCAGTCATATTACATTTATAACCTGGTATAACTATGTCATATTCCCATGAACCTGCTTTTGTTTTAGCTAAAGCATCTTTAGTTTGACCATGAAGAGAATATATTTGAAACTCTTTATATAGTTCTTCATTATCAAAATTAGGATTTTCTTTCCATGTTACACTTCCACCTTCAGCTGTAGTAAAGTTTTTTACCGCGTGGAATGAGAATGTTGTAAAGTCAGCTACTGCCCCTACTTTAACACCTTTATAAACACTTCCTAATGCATGAGCTCCGTCAGCTACTACTGCAATACGCCCTAATTTTTCTTGGTATTCACTATTTGCTTTAAATAATGATTTTTTCGCATTTACTACTTCAAAAATTTTGTCATAATCGCATGGAATCCCTGCTAAATCAACCGGAATTACAGCTTTTGTTTTTTCAGTTATCGCATTTTCTAATGCTTCATAGTCCATTTCATGACCATCTTTTTGAATATCAACGATTACAGCTTTCGCCCCAACATGATAAATAACACTACATGATGCAGTGTAAGTCATCGCAGGTACGATAACCTCATCACCTTCACCAATATCTAGCACTCTTAGCACTAACTCTAAGGCAGCTGTTGCTGAATTTAAACACACTGTTTTAGGTGTTGTAGTAAATTCTGATAATCTTCTTTCTAATTCTTTTGTTTTCGGTCCTGTTGTTATCCAACCTGATTTCAAAGTATCAATTACTTCATTAATCTCATCTTCTGATATATCTGGTGGTGAAAATGGTATATTATATTTTTTCATTTCTAACTCCTATTTTATAACCGCTAAAGCAGTTCTTATCATTATTTTAATATCATTTATAACACTAAATTCTTTAATATATTTTAAATTATATTTCATCTTATCTGGTAAAATTTCTTCTACGTAGATATCGTCAATACTTCTACCGCTTCCTTTATACTTCTCAATAACTTCATCTTCATCTTTATATTCTATACTAGCTGGAGATGTTATTCCCGCAGGAAGAAGTAGTGTTGCATTCATTTCATCTGTATAACGATTTACATATTTAGCAACTTCTGGGCGAACACCTACAAAGCACATGTCCCCAATTAAAACATTTATTAATTGCGGGAGCTCATCCAAGCGTACTTTACGAAGTTTATGCCCTACTTTACTGATACGTGGGTCATTTTGCTGGGTAACTGCAGCCCCCATCTTATCAGCATCTTTTACCATTGTTCTAAATTTAAAAATCCTAAAAGTTCTACCATATGTCGTTATTCTCTCTTGCCTATAGAAAACAGGCCCTTCACTATCTAGTTTTATCCAAATAGCGATTCCTAAAATAATTGGAGATAATGGAATAAGCAAAAGTAATGCCAAGACCTTATCAAAAAACAATTTCAAGAATAAAGACACTTTCTTTTTTTGTATATTTTCTCTATATTTCTTTACTATTTCTGTTTCAAATCGCTTATCAACGTTCATTGTCCACCCTACAATGCCACCCAAAGACGAATATCTTAATAAATGGCTACTTCACTCTAAAATAAATATAATTTTTATCCCTTTATTATACCATATTTTTTTATAGAACTAAAGAATATATAGAGATAATTTTATATAGAAAACCTTTACCTATCAACCTTTTTAAAAAGAGTTACGAAGAAAATTATTCCTTCGTAACTCTACCTTATTAATTTTTTATTTTTCTTTTCTAAAACGTAAAAGTAATCCCGCAATCGCAAAAGCTCCTACTAAGCCTAATAGGCTTGATGAAGCAGTCATACCTGTATTTGGTAATTGTTTTTTCTTCTCAGATTTTTTTACTTTAGTTACTTCTTTCTTAGTTGAAGTTGGAGTTGGTTTTACTTCAGGCGTTGGTGTTGGCGCCGGTTTTACTTCAGTTTCTAATACATATTCATAAACAACGTGAGTTGAACCTTCTTTTAAAGAACCACTCTCTGCATCAGATGTTGATGAAGTACCAACAAGAACATAATTTTTACCATCAACAGTGATTTTTTGAGGGCGTTCATTACTATCTTCTCCAAGATTATAAGTAATTAGCTCTCCATTTGAATTATAGATAGGTGTTAATGCAACCTTTGTATAAGTATCTTTAAGTTGTTTATTCGTACCTTTTATTACATAATCAACAACTACATCTCCTTGGTATAATGCAGAAACATCTTGGTCAGCCATGTCCTCTTTTTCAGATATATAATACGTTACCGCTGGATTAGCTCTTAAGTTAAATATTTCAGCATAATGGAAAAATGTTTTTTTATCAAGATTTGTATCTTCTGGAATATTAGTCCAATCACCATTATTTGGCGTAATATAAGTGCTAGGATTAGTCACTGATTTTATTAGATGTCCATCTTTTACATAACTATCATCTATCGATGAAGGATTTTCAAAACGAGCAAGCCCTTTACTTCCTTCTTCAGCAACAAAACTGTGGTTTGGATACTCTTCTAAGTTTTGTGCACCTGTTTCATATCCTTGAACTCCACCTTCTTGGCTTGCTTTCCAAACCATTCTAGCGTCAATTGGTAAATATTTAATATTTTTCGCGATTTCAAAAGGAAGTGTGATTTCAACTTTAACAGCCTGACTCTTATCAAAGCTAGCATATAGTGCGTATGTAGCTATTTTTCCATTTTCAAGAGAGGCGTAATCATACTTACTTGTATTAACTACATATGGTTTTTTCCCTGCAGCAAGCTCCTCAGAAGTTGGTGTATCAAAAGTATTCTCTCCACCTTCCAATGTATCGTCATAAGAAACTTCTTTCATCGGCTCATTTACAGTCACTGGATTACCTTTTGAATCTCTAGTTCCTATAAGCGTAAAGTTAACTATTGCACCCTCAATTTTAGGAACACGAATTAGAACATCACTTACTGTTTGACCATGATCACTTGTATGCATTCTTTGAAAAGCAACTGTATATGGATAAGTTACACTTTTTCCATCTTTACTTAGAGTTGCATTTTGGCCCTCTACATTAACATGACCACCTTCGTTAATAATATTTTGTTTTGGCACGTCACACTTAGTAATGATTTTATCTTTATTATTAGTTGCTACTTCATTGCTAACCGCTGTAGTATTTCCAGAAGTATTATTAGTTGCTACTTTATTACAAACAGCTGTAGTATTTTCAGAAGTATTAGTAGCCTCTACATCAGCTGCATTAACTTTTTCTCCACCAACAAGCGCAAGACTAGTAGGTATAGCAGCACACATTAATAAATATTTAATATTTTTCTCCATAAAATATTTTCTCCTAATTTTTTGTTCATTAAAAACATTCTCATATTTTACCAGTTAAAAATACGAACATTTTTAAAATTATCTATAATTAATTATAATACTTAAAATTTAAAAAATCAATATTTTATCTGTTAATATCAGTAAATAAAAAATAAAAAGAATAGTTCCTAAAAAACTATCCTTTTTAAAACTTTAAAATTCGCTATATACATATTCTTGAACATTAGAAAAATCCGTCATAAAGCAATAAATTATTATTCCCATAATTACAATATAGAAAAATGCCGTCCAGAATATAAGTCTATGTTTATCATTAATTTTATTTTTTAAGTTTATAAAGATCTCTTTCAAAATCAATCCATCCTCTCCAACCTAAATGCATTGCATCAAACATGTAGTATTCTTCATATTCTTTATTTGAATAGTCCATTACTTCTATATTATTATTTTGAGCAATTTCTTTTATTTTATTATAGGCAACTTGGCGTGTTGCGCTATCTATACCTGTATAATCACTCCACTTCCCATTAGCTGGAATAATAGCAAACTTCATCTTAATATTTAAGTCCTTAACTATTGATAACAAAATATCTAAGTCCTCATATTCTTTAGAATCATCATACTTAGTGTTCTTTGAACTATTTTTTAATTGATCATATTTTTCTCTTATGTACTTATCGTAATATGTGTTATCAATTTGATAGTCATTGTTATTAGCTTTTTCTTTAGCTTCGATCGTGACTTGCTTATCAAGTTGATCCCAATTATAGTTCGGTGTACTTTCACCATTCATTGGATAATTTTCCTTGCCTTTATTTCTATAAAAACTATATTTATTTTTAAAAGAATGTATGTAGTTATTTAATTTTAGAAATTCTCCTGTAATAACATTACCCTTACCTTCAACAAAGTATCGTTTATAGCTTTTATATTTATCATTTAGTTCTTTATTAGTAGATGAAAGTTCAATTACCCTATTAATAAACTTCTCTTTAGTTTCCTTACTAATCTTTTCATTAGCCATAGTATTGTAGACATGTTCGTCAGATATTCTAGATAAAAATGCATCTTTTAATATTCCATTTTTATTATCGAACCATTGAATAGACTGAATCATAACTATTTCATTATTTCTAACATCATCACCTATAGACCCTAACGTAGCTGCATGAATAATGTTCTGAGAATTACCAACACCTACTTGCATAATATTAAAATCCCCATAATTGAAAATCTTCTTAGGATGGAAATCTTCATTGATGGTTGTTGTTAACTCAGATGAACCTAATAACAACACAGTATTCGGCGTCATATTTTCTAATATCATATCCTTACTTTTATACTTTTCATAAGATGTATTATAACGCATACTATTGTCATTAACTTTATAGTAATCTTCGATTTTCTTTATATATGTTTTATCTAAAATAAAAAGTGTTATTAATACCAAAATTATTGATATTAAAAATGCCCTTAACTTTATCATTTTTTATTATTTCCTATTTTCTATATATGAAATTACCTTATTTGGTGTATCTATTTCTTCATATGTTACTTCTGTTGGCGCTATACTTAGACCAAATATTTCCTCGATTCTTACTAACATCTCAACGAACGCTAATGAATCCATTAGACCTTCTTCTTTCATATTTATGTCTAAATCTTCTCTAACTACATCATCTTCACAGATTTCTTCCAACATATCTAATACTTGTTCTTTTACCATCTTTTTATTCTCCTCTAAATAAATTATTTATTTAATAAAGTCATCAATATTTTATATGGTTCTCCAGAAAAAATGTATAAACCAAATATCACAAGGTTTATCGTTATAAACCAGCTACATACTTTATACCATGCTTTATTTTTATTTTTCTTATAAAATTTACTCTTCTTCTGATAATATTCAAATCCCGCCATAAGTATACCATGGTAAGCTCCATAGACAATATAGCTAATTGTTAAACCATGCCAAAATCCCATTAAAAGCATATTCACCATATAAGCATACATTGCAGTATTCAATCGTTTTTTAAACCTTTTCTTCTTTGTGGCCTCCATAAACACTCTAGAAAAGACAAAATCTCGTAACCATGTTGAAAGTGTGATATGCCATCTATTCCAAAAGTCTTTTATATCTATACTTAAAAATGGTTTATTAAAGTTCATCGGCGTTTTTATACCAAGAATATTACTACTACCTACTGCCATTAAACTGTATCCAGCAAAATCAAAGAATAAATATAATGTATATAAATACATATATTTTACAGAATATTCTAAAGAACCAAAATTAGGAAGAGTTACTAAGTAGTGATAACTATAAGTTGATAATACAACCTTATATAATAATCCTAATACTACTCTGTATACCCCTACTCCTGCAAGTTCTAAATATTCATCTCTTGGCATTCGCTCTTTTATATTCACCATAAATCTACGACTTCTATCTATTGGACCAGAGCTTACTGTTGGGAAAAATAATAGAAACTGTATGTAATCTATTATACTGATTCTCTCTTTAATTAACCCATCAGATATTTCTATCATAATTTGTATTGTTTTAAAAGACATATACGATATCCCAATAAACGCTAGTAAATGCCAATGAGTTAATGCAAATACTTTATTTATTATTAATGGAACTACAGATAAGAATACCAAAATCTTTAAGTATTTTGCATTTTCAGTTTTTTGAGCTATTAAAACTAAGATATATTGATAAATAATAAACCCTATTAAATAGCTTAACATCAATGTTTTTTTACCATAAATTACTATAGCAAAAATAACAGACAGTGTTAGTATATAATATTCAGTTTTTTTACCTAGATAGTTTATTATAAAACCAACTACTAAGGCTAGAATTAAGAAAAAGAAAAATTCATTACCTTCAAAGTAACTCATACTACACTAACTCCTTTAACTTTTTCTTATCAATTTTACCATTATTATTAAGTGGCATCTCTTCTAAAAATACAATTTTCTTAGGTACCATATATTCTGGAACTAGTTTTTTTAATTGTTTTTTTATTTCTTTCGTCACTTCAAAACGTTTCTCAATTTTATCATTGTAAACAATAAAAGTTGTTAATGATTTTACTTTACCATTATCATAATTAGGTAGAGTTGCTGCCTGACGAATCTTTTTATTTTTTAATAGATTATTATCTATGTCCTCCAGCTCTATTCTATGCCCATGTAGTTTAACCTGAAAGTCTATTCTACCTTCACAAAATAACATATCATCTTTAAAGTAACCTAAATCACCTGTTAAATAACTTCTTACTTCTTTTCCATCTAGTACGTCTACACCAAATTTCTCTTTAGACAGCTGCTCGTTTTTAAAATATCCTTTTGCTACAGTATTTCCAATTATAGCTATCTCACCTTTGCCTTCACTATCTACATTTTTTAATTCTACTTTTGAGCCCCATTTAACCTTACCTATCGGTAGATTTTCATAATAGTTTTGAACTATTTCCTTAGTAACTTCTAACCAAGTGACCATTACTGTTGATTCAGTAGGTCCATATGTATTAATAACCTGTGCACCCGGGAAATTCTTGTGAATCTTTTCTACTGTTTGAGCAAATAGTTTTTCTCCGCAGAAAACAAATTGTTTTACCCTTGGCATTAGTGCCTGATTAAAACTTTTATCTATAAAGCACATCTCGATAAATGACGGTGTTGAAATCCATATCGTCGCATTTGATTTTTTTAATTCTTCAAACATAACTTTAAAATCTTCTTGGTGTTTTTTATCGATTTGTACCAAAGAAGCACCTAAGTATAAACTTGGCCATAAAGACATCACCGAAAGATCAAAAGAAAATGGTGGATGCCCAAGAAATACTAACTCATCATTTTCATTATAATAACCTGTATACCAGTGTAAAAAGTTGTTCAAATTATTATATGTGATACAAACACCTTTTGGTTTACCTGTACTTCCAGATGTAAATATTATATAAAAAATATCTTCTCCTTTTACATAATATTCCTTAGAGATTCTTTTTTCAGTGTTATTTATTATTTCTTTCGCCAATTCTACATTTATCAATTCTTTAGATAGTTCTATATCTTCAGTAACTAATACTAATTCTGAATCAACTGTACGAACTATCTCATCCACTCTCTCTTGAGGAGTATTTATATCAACCGGACAAAAAGCTCTTCCAGATTTAACACAAGCTAGAAAGAAAACTAGCATAAATGGATGTTTATGACCATATACCACTATCGGATTTTTATTATTCCCTAATTTTTTTTCTAAATAAACAGCTAGTTTATCAGAGTACTCGATTAGAGTTCTATATGTTAGATTTTCATTTTTGTATATATTATTAATATAAACTTCTTTTAAACTATCTTTATACTGATCTAGTTTTTCAAAAAAAATTAAGCTCACAAATCCTCTCCTTATATTTTTTTATAACTAATATTATACCACTGATAGTTAAAAATTACATTTTATTTTTTATTATATTGTTATTTTTTTGTTAACATAGAAAATTATTAGTTTAAATAAGTATCTAACTGTGTCACTTTTATAAAATATCTTTCTACAATGTTTATCTATAAAGCATAAATTTTATATTGTTTAAACTAAATTTATGTATAAATTGGTAAACTTTGTTATAATAAGTACATTAATACTATAAAAAGTAGTTCTCTATAGGAGGCGAACATGAGTAATCGTATAGCACTTTGGGATAATCTAAAATTTATTTTAATAACTTTTGTGGTGGCGGGTCATTTTGCTGATGAAATAATGGATTATTCTTCAATATATTCAAGTATATTTCTTTTTATTTATGCATTTCATATGCCACTATTTATATTTATTTCTGGCTATTTCCATTCGGATAGGAATACAACAAAAAAGGTATTATTTTATATCTCTCTTGGATTTTCATATAAGATAATATCTTTTCTAGTGGACCGCATAAACGGATACTCTCAATATACTTTCAACTTGTTATTTGATGGCGGATTATCTTGGTTTATGTTTGTATTAGCAATATATACATTTGCATTATTTTTATTAAAAGATCAGAATAAGAAATTTTTCTTGATTGGTTCAATAATCTTGGCTTGTTTTGTTGGTTACGATAAGTCTATAGGCGATTTCCTATATTTATCTAGAGCTATTATTTTCTTCCCTTTTTATTTACTTGGAACAATGATGAAATCATTCGATATATTAGAATTCAAAAGAAAATATCCTCTACTTAAAATAGTTGCTCTACTAATTTTTATAGCATGGGGGATACTTTGCATTACTAAAATCGATACATTATACGGATTAAGATATATATTTACAGGAAGAAACCCTTTCCCTGATAGTATAATTGCTTATGGAGCACTAGTTAGACTAGCTTGCTATATTATCTCAACGGTATTAGGTATATCCTTGATATTATTAGTAACTTCAAAAAAAATTAAATGGATTAGTGATTTTGGAAAAAATACTATAAATGTCTATTTCTGGCATTACCTATTATTCTATATTTTCAAACCATATATCAATTTCGATAACATCTTTAGTTCATTTTCATTTGGTTTTATTGCATATGCAATAGCCACTATAGTCGTAACAGTTATTCTATCAACTAAGATCTTTAGCTTCCCTGCTAATATAATAAGAAAACAGATATTTACATAAAATAAGCCACTCCTTAAATGGGGTGGTTTTCATTTTAAAATCTCTCCTCTTTTCTATGATAATTCATGATATTGTTTTCATAGTATTTACATAGTTCTTTCATAGTATTACAATAGATTATAGATAATCTGAAAGGAGAATTTATGTTAAAAGAATTTTTCAGTTATTATAAACCATATAAAAAATTATTTTCTATCGACTTTGGCTGCGCGATTTTATCAGGGGTTCTTGAGCTGCTATTCCCTGTTGCGGTAAACAAAGTCATAGATACAGTCCTACCAACAGGTAATTTTAAAACAATAATATTAGTTTGTTCACTACTATTTGCACTTTACCTTTTTAGTATGACTCTTAACTATATTGTCGTCTATCTTGGTCACACTTTAGGAATTAATATAGAAACTGATATGCGACGAAAACTTTTCGCACATCTTCAGAAACATTCTTTTGAATACTACGATGAAAAGAAAACAGGAGAACTGATGAGTAGACTTACTACCGATCTATTCGATATTAGTGAGGTTGCCCACCACGGTCCAGAAGATGTTTTTATTACTGTTATGAGTATTTGTGGAGCTTTTGTTCTTATGTGGAATGTTCATGAGCAACTAGCAATAGGAACTATTATCCTTATCCCAATTTTAGCTATTGGGTTGTCGATTTTTAATAAAAAAATGAAGAATGTTAATAGAAAAATCTATTCTCAACTTGGTGAGTTTAATGCTGGATTAGAAAATTCATTAAGTGGAATTCGTGTTGTAAAAGCATTTGCTAATGAAGAATTTGAGAAAAAAATATTCGAAGGTATGATTCAAAACTATAGAAAAAACAAACTTGCATTTTATAAAACTATGGCTACTAGTAGTTCATTCAACTATGTATTAATGCGACTTATCACTCTAACTTCACTTGTTTTTGGTGCTTATTTCACTATTAAAGGTGAACTTACAACAGGTGAATTAGTAGGTTTTGTGCTTCTAGCAAACACTTTTGTTAAACCTATTGAACGTATTAATACAATGGTAGAAATGTATCCAAAAGGTTTCGCAGGATTCAAAAGATTTAACGAAGAACTAGCTAGAAAACCAGCTATTGTAGATAGTCCAAACGCAAAAGCGGCACCACACTTTAATGGAAATATTCATTATGACAATGTATCTTTTGAATATGATGATGGTCGTCCAGTATTAGAAAACATCAACCTTGAGATTAAAGCTGGAGAAATGGTCGCTTTTGTAGGACCTAGTGGAGCTGGTAAAACTACTTTAATCAACCTCTTGCCAAGATTTTACGATACTACAAAAGGTTCAATATCTATTGATGGAGTTAATATAAAAGACTACACATTAAGCTCACTTAGAAGTCAAATAGGTACTGTTCAACAAGATATATTCTTATTTAACGGAACTATTCGAGAAAATGTTCTTTATGGTAAATTAGATGCTAGTGATGAAGAAGTAGAACACGCAATAGAAGCTGCAAAATTAAAAGAAGTTATAGAAGAGTTCCCTGAAGGCCTTGAAACACCTATCGGTGAAAGAGGAGTTAAACTATCTGGAGGACAAAAACAACGCTTATCTATTGCTAGAATATTCTTAAAAAATCCATCTATACTAATACTAGATGAAGCAACTAGTGCCTTAGATACTCAAACTGAGCAGTTTATTCAAAATTCATTTGATGAACTGTCTAAAGGTAGAACTACATTAGTTATCGCTCACCGTCTAGCAACAATTAAAAATGTTGATCGCATTATTGTAGTTACCCCTGATGGAATAGTTGAACAAGGTACACATAAAGAACTATTAGAAAAAAATGGTCACTATGCAGAACTATATTATGCCCAATTTGGGAAATAACAAAAAATCTAGAGTTGTAAAAAACTCTAGATTTTTTATTTTTATCCGTTATTTCCAAAACATTTTTCGACAAGAGTAGAGATGTTCGAAGCCATAGTTCCCATCTCTTGCATTCTTCCATCTAATGCTTCTATAGACTTCCCTCTATTGCTGTTTAATAACTCAGCAAAGTCATTTGCTTGAAGCGCGATACGTTTCATAATTAAACCAATTGCTTTTTGACCTTTTACTACATCAGATAAAGCTGCATAGTTATAAATAGCTTCTTCTAAATATGTTCGTAATTGAGTTTTTAGTGATGATAAATCTCCACTTATACTAACTATAGTACAATCCGTATTTAGCTCGTACACGTTCATAAAATCCAAATGCTGGTTTATAATGATTCCCTCCAACAATAAGTACTTCGGTAATATCAGTAATTCCATCTTTCAATAACTCACTCTGAAAGTTAGTTCCAGTAAACGCCAATATTATTTCCCCAGTATCTTTATTTCTAAATACGGTACCACTAGTTCCTGTCTCAGAATTATACATATCTTCTAAATATTCCAGATTAGAAGGAATAGTATAATTCCTTAATCTCTGCGCTTCAGCCACTACTTTGTCATTACCATATCCATCTATTCTTGCCGATTCAAATCCATATGCTAAGTTAGAAGCATGTGCAGTACTACTTATTAATTCTGTATAATTGCTCATATATAGTCCTCCTAAATTCGTTTTTTACAAATAATTTAGTTATTTTTTTATCGTTCCATCTCAAAACATAATAAAAATTAATAACTCCAAACTTCTCTTTTCATCAAATATAAATATCGACTCTCGTTCATCTAATATTTATATAAATTTATTACATCTAATTATAGTATACATCCTCTTAATTGTATAATATTTTATTCACTAAAATAATCTTAAATAGTTATTTTTAATATAAGTAATAAAGTATTATTGTTTAATTTAGATATTTTGCATCTCTATTGATTACCTTTAACAGTAATCTACAAATACACTCATAGTCGACCTTTTACTGATGCATTTATATAGAAAGATATTTATGTATAACTATTATTAAATAAACATTATGTTTCTCATATTATATTTAAGATATTTTTTGTGAAAAATGTTATAATAATATTAACGACACTTTTAAATTTTGAGGTAAAATATGAAAAAATATATAATGGCAATAGATCAAGGAACTACTAGTTCGCGTGCTATAATCTTCAATAAAAAGGCTGAGATTATCGCTAGTAGTCAAAAAGAATTTCCACAGATTTTCCCAAAATCTGGTTGGGTAGAACATGATGCGAATGCAATATGGAATTCTATTCAATCAGTTATAGCTGAAGTATTTATCGAAAGTGGTATAAAACCTAATCAAATAGCTAGTATTGGTATTACAAACCAACGTGAAACTACTGTTATTTGGGATAAAAACACAGGTCTACCTATCTATAACGCTATAGTTTGGCAAAGTCGCCAAAGTGCGGATATCGCTAATAAACTAGTATCTGATGGATATAAAGATATGATTCATAAAAAAACTGGTTTAGTAGTTGATGCGTACTTTTCTGCGACAAAAGTTCGCTGGATATTAGATAATGTACCTGGTGCACAAGAAAGAGCTGAAAAAGGAGAACTTCTATTTGGTACCATAGATACTTGGTTAGTTTGGAAATTAACTGGTGGTAAAGTTCACGTAACAGACTACACTAATGCCGCTCGTACTATGTTATTTAATATTAAAGATTTAGTATGGGATAAAGAAATATTAGACATTTTGAATATTCCTAAAGCAATCTTACCAGAAGTAAAATCTAATTCAGAAATTTATGGTAAAACTATTGATTACCATTTTTATGGAGGAGAAGTTACAATCAGTGGTTTAGCTGGAGATCAACAAGCAGCCCTTTTTGGACAACTTGCTTTTGATAAAGGAATGATTAAAAATACATATGGAACTGGTTCATTTATTATAATGAATACTGGTGAAAATATGGAATTATCAAAAAATAACCTACTAACAACTATAGGTTATGGAATAAACGGAAAAGTATACTACGCACTCGAAGGATCTATCTTTATTGCAGGAAGTGCTATCCAATGGCTTAGAGACGGTTTACGACTAATTAAAAAATCATCAGAAACTGAGCAGTTAGCGTTTGATTCAAAAAATAACAACGAAGTATATCTTGTTCCTGCATTTACTGGACTAGGAGCACCTTATTGGAATCCTAATGCACGTGGAACAATTTTTGGATTAACACGAGGAACAACAAAAGAAGACTTGGTTAAAGCTACTTTACAATCAATAGCTTACCAAGTTAGAGATATTATCGATACTATGAAAATCGATGCTAATACTGAAATACCACTATTAAAAGTTGATGGTGGTGCAGCTAACAATGACTATTTATTAGATTTCCAAGCTAATATACTAGGAGTTAAAATAGCTCGTGCAGAAAATCTTGAAACTACTGCTTTAGGGGCAGCATTTTTAGCCGGTCTATCTGTTGGATATTGGAAAAATCTAGATGAAGTGAAAAACCTTAACTCAGCAGGTAAACTATTCGTTCCTACAATGACAAAAGAAGAACGCGAAAAACTTTATAAAGGTTGGAAACGAGCTGTTCGCGCAACAGAATTCTTCGCACAAGATGAATAATTACACTTAATATTGATATGAAAAATGACTCGCAGAAATTTGCGAGTCGTTTATTTTATATATTTGTAATCTACTGCCCTAATATTTCTGAATAGCAAAGATAATTTCTAATAAACACTACTCCGGCTAGTACTAATGCACTACCTAACCCAGAATAAAAATATGCTACAAAAATATTAGAAAAGATACCTAACACCCTAAAACCAATTCCCATACTCATCATAAAAGCCATAATAATATACGCCTTCAAATCAAAAAAGTGCCAAAATGGTCTGTAATCTTCATAACTAACTATTCTTTTAGTATGTTTTGTACTCATTTTTAAAAACATCATACCAAATAATAAGAAAATTATTACAGAAGATACATATGTATACCAATAAGATTGAATTAAGAAATATGATAAAAGACCTAATCTTACTATATTAAATCCAGCTATAAACCATACTATTCCCGCTATTAATAGCAATGTTCTCTTTTTTACGTTAAACATAATCCCTTCTCCTTTCTTACTTTTCTTTTAAACATCTCTCTGCATTATTACAAACTTTCGTAAAAATACTTTGCCACATGCGCAACTCTTCTTCACTTAGACCTTGGAATAAATCCTTAACAAATTCCTTTTGAACATTAAGTCCTTCTTGAATTACTTTTTGCGCAGGTTCTAATAATTCTATCTCAATTCGCTTTTTATTATCTGGGCTCTGTATTTTTCTCACTAATCCATTATCTTCAAGTGTTTTTAATGTAGTTGATACGTGTGATTTCGTCGCTTTACGTATCTTAACTATATCAGCAGCTGTGTTAAACTGCGGATGATTATGTAAAAACATTAATATATCGTACTCCATTTGAGTTAAACTAAATTTTTCACATATAGATCTAGTAAGTCTAGAATAATAACATATTATTGTTTTGTGTTTATCCATGAAATTCATTTTCTTTTCTCTCTTTTATCGTTCTATTTAGAACTATTTTACCCTTAAATTTATTTTTTGTCAAAGAAAAAAGATACACAGTTTTGTGCATCTTTCAGCAAGAGGACTCTATATTTATTCATAAAATCCTTACTTTAAGGTTCCTAATAGCAGTTGATTTAGAAATTATTTCAATAACTTTAACACACTTTTTATATTGCTAAATGTGTTTTATTATAGTAGAATAGTTTAAACAAATAAAAGTAAGGAGATACAACAATGACAGAAAACTTACTATTCACCCCTATCACATTGCCAAATGGAACTACTATAAAAAATAGATTTTTTAAATCAGCTATGAGTGAAGGAATGGGAACAAGAGATTTTCAACCTAAAAAGAATATTGCTACATTATATAAACGTTGGGCTGAAGGCGGAACTGGATTAATTATTACAGGGAATATCATGGTAGACCCTAAAGGAACTGCGGAACCAGGAAATATAGTTTTTGATAAAAATTCTAATATGGAAATTCTTAAAAATTGGGCAAAACAAGGTCAGCAACATGGAGCAAAGGTTATGGTACAATTAAACCACCCTGGAAAACAAGCACCAAAAACTGTATCAAAGCAAACAGTTGCACCTAGCGCTGTACCTTTAGGAAATGGCCTTAATAAATTATTTAGTACTCCACGTGCTCTGACTACTAATGAAGTTGAAGAACTTATTCAAAAATTTGTAACTTCTGCGAAAGTCGCAAAAGAAGCAGGTTTCTCTGGTGTTCAAATCCACGCCGCACACGGTTATTTAATTAGTCAATTTTTATCTCCACACGATAATAGAAGAACTGATAAATATGGTGGCTCTCTAGAAAATAGAATGAGATTTTTAAAAGAAATTTACCTTGGGATGAGAGAAGAATTAGGAAAAGATTTCACTATCGGAATAAAAATTAACTCTACCGACTTTAAGGAAGATGGACTTACAGAAGAAGATTCTTTAAAAACTATAATTGAATTAGCTAACTTAGGTCTAGACTTTGTTGAAATTTCAGGAGGAACATATGAAAGACCTGCGATGATGGGCGCTACAAGTAAATCTACTAATCAAGTATTTTTCGCAGAATACAGCAAAAAACTAAAACAAAAAATTGAAATCCCTGTTGTCGTTACTGGCGGTATCCGCTCTATTAATGCGATGAACACATTATTAAATGATAATACTACTGATTTTATAGGTATCGCTCGTCCACTGACAATTGATCCAAATATACCTAATAAAATAAAACAAGGAACTTACACTATTGTAGAAACTACACGTGTATCAACAGGAGTTAAGAAGTTAGATAAAATATTTGGCTCTCTCCTTGGTATTGTATATTATCAAGTTCTTATGCAAAATATCGCAAAAGGAAAGAAACCAAAAGCCACAAAAAATGCTTGGCCATCATTGATACAAGCGGTATATAGTCAAGGATTAGCAGTATTATTCCCACAACGAGCTAAATAAAAAAGCTATATATATTATATAAAACTAAGACTTAACAAAAAGAAGTATCTTTACTCATAATGAGTTAAGATACTTCTTTTTAATTATTTATACTTTGGAATCCATTTAAAATCTCGAACCGCTTTCGCCATATCTTTTTCTTGAGCTCGAGCCAATCCTTGTTCTTGTGCTTTTTTAGCGACCGCTTCTGCTACTTTAATAGAAACATCTGCAACATATTTGAACGGAGGTAACACTGGAGCTCCAGGTTTAGTAATATCTGTAATTCCACTTAATGAGTGTGCCGCTGCACCAATCATTTCATCTGTTAAAAGGCTAGCTTCTGATGCTAACACTCCAAGTCCTAACCCTGGATATATAAGGGCATTGTTAGCTTGACCAATAATGTACTCCACACCTTTATATATAACATTATCAGAAGGAATACCTGTTGCTACAAACGCTTTACCATCAGACCAAACAATCAAATCTTCTGCAGATGCTTCTGCTAATTTAGTAGGATTTGATAACGGGAATATACATGGACGCTCAGTATTTTGACACATAGCTTCGACTACCTCCTTAGTAAAAGTATTCGGCTGTGTCGAAGTTCCTACTAGAATAGTTGGTTTAACAGTTTTAACAACTTCTAATAAATCTGTTAATTTATCAGCATTTGGAAAATTAGCACGGTTTTTAGCAAACGGTTTTTGTTCAGGAGTTAAATCATCCATATCATCGAAGAGAAGCCCTTGTTTATCTACCATAAAGAAACGTTCATATGCTTCTTCTTCAGATAACCCTTGACTTACCATCTCACGTAGTACACGTGATGCAATTCCTGCACCTGCAGTTCCCCCACCATAACAAAGATATACTTGGTCAACTAATTTTTCACCTGTAATATCCATAGCTCCAAAAATACCTCCTAGAGTTACGATACCTGTCCCTTGAATATCATCATTAAATGTTGGGATATTTTTTCGATATTTTTCCAGTATATTCGCCGCATTCATTCGCCCGAAGTCTTCCCAATGTAAATAAAGTTTAGGGAATAAACGTTCAGCAGTTTGGACGAATTGGTCAATAAACTCATAATATCGCTCTCCTCGTACACGTTCATGACGATTACCTAGATAATTCGGATTATTACGTAATTCCTCACGATTTGTTCCTGCATCAATAACTAACGGAAGAACCATAGAAGGATCAATTCCTGCCGCTCCTGTGTAGACCATAAGTTTACCTACAGAAATATCTACTCCATTAACACCCCAATCTCCAATCCCCAATATACCTTCTGCATCAGTAACTACTATTAGACGTATATCACGGTTATCTGCTGCATTTTTAAGGGTTTCTTCTATATTTTCAGGATGATTAATATCTAGATATCCTGCATATTGTGGCTCAACAAAAAGATCGCTATAACCCTCGATAGTATCTGCAATTGTTGGGTCATACACAATTGGATTGAACTCTTCTAAGTGTTGAGAGAATAAATAATAGAAAAGCGTGCGATTTGTATTAAAAATCTCCATCAAAAATAGACGTTTTTCTAAATCGTTTACTTTTGTTTGCATTTGTGCATAGGTTTGTGCCGCTTGTTCTTCAAGAGTTTGAACATAAGGGGGCAATAACCCAATAAGGTCTAGTTCCTTTCGCTCCTCCTGTGTAAAGGCAGTTCCTTTATTAAGGAACGGATCATTTAAAATGCTATGTTTTTTCATTGGAAAATCCTCCATTATCTTTAAATTATTATATTACACCCTTATATAAATTATACTATAATCGTACTCCCATTTACTAAAAATTAATTAAAAAAATTACAAATCTCCTAAACTAAAATATACAAAATAGATAATAATTCTTACTCCTCTTTTATTTTTATATTTATAAGAAGCATCTTTACTCATAATGAGTTAAGATACTTCTTTTTTATTATTTATTAACCTCGACGTCTAAATAGTACACCCGCTAATAACAATACTAATAATCCTGAACCTACATATAGTAAGGTATTATTTGATTCTTTATCAGAAGATTTTTCTTCTTTTTTCTCTGATTTGTTGTCATTATTTGTTTTCTCTTCTGATTTAGCTTGGTCTTTTGATTGATCTTTTGCTTTATCATCTGAGTTTGAAGATTTTTCAGGAGCTTTATCAGCAACTTTCTCTTCAGATTCTTTTAATGCATTTAGTACATTGTTTACATCTTCTTGAGTAGATTGACCATTAGCAACTACTTCTTGGGCTCTGCTTACAGAATTTAGATATGATTGTCTATTTTCTTCACTTGCCTTAGCAAAACTTGAACTTCCTACTGTTTTACTACTATTGTTAAGTTGATTTGTTAATTCTTTTTTATCAACTTGAGGAGCTGTAGTACTAGTATTTGGTTTATTGTCTTTACTTACATTGCTAGCTTGATCGTTTGAGTTTCCACCTTGGTTTGGTGTTACTTTGTCTTCTTTCGGAGCTTCTGTCACCTTGTCGTCTTTCGGTGTTTCTTTCTCTTTGTCTTCCTTCGGTGTTTCTTTCTCTTTATCCTCTTTTGGAGTTTCTACTGCTTTTTCAGTTATACCAACTTGTTTTCTATTATGTCCATCTTTAACTTCTAATTCAAAGTTATTTTCTTCTAGCGTATAACCTTCTGGAGTAACTATTTGAATCGTGTATTTACCATTTTCTAAACGTTTTTGGAATGCATTTTTTCCATATAGACTTGTTGGTAATTCTATTTTTGTTCCTGATTCAGATACAGCATATACTTTTGTACCTGTAGGAACTGGTTTATCAAAACTGATTTCTACAGCATTTTTGATGATTTCATCTACTCTGAATTCTACTTCTTTAGTTGGAGTGTCTTTAGTTATTTCGAATTCTATTTTCGAAGGTGTTTTTAATCTATAATCTTCATCTAATAACACTACTTCTACAGTATATTTACCAAATGGTAATGATTGGTAAGTTCGTTTATTACGTGAGAAGTCATCACCTACTACTTCACCTTTTTCATTAGTGATTTTGTAGCGGACTCTACGAGAGTTATTACCAGTTCCGTCACCTTTTCTGATTTCTACTTCAAGACTACCTTTACCATTACCTGCGATATTAGATAGAGCGATGCTATCTTTATTATCAGCGAAATCTTTTACTTCGAAAGTAACATCTTTTAAGTCTACACCTTCTGGAATAGTGTAACTTCCATCTTCATTAGGTTGGATTACATTTTTACCATAACTTAATTTCTTGTAGAATACTCCGCTTCCGTCTTCCATTATTGGATAAGGAGTGAATTTACGTGTAGCTTCATCGTAATATCCACCATTAGCACCTGTAATCTTAGGAGCTTTTCTATCGATTACTACATTAAATGAAGTTTCTTGCATTTTAGCTCCAGTCGCTTGTGAACTATAAGAAAGAACATATTGATATTCTCCATCTGGAAGAGGGTTTCCGTTTTTATCTACACCTTTCCAGTTTGTTAATGATAATGCAGTATATTTTTTACCTGTATTGTTAAAGAAGTTTTTATTCCCTGATGCATTTCCATTTTCATAAAGTGGATTTTTACGTTCAACATCATCTTTTGCATATACTGTTAATTTTAAATTTTCATAGTTACGTAAGAATACTCCACGCATACCTATTTCGTCATAGTTTTCATCCCCGTTTGGAGAGAAGAATATTTTATCTGTAAAGAATCTCGCATTAGTTAGTGGGTTAATATATGCTCCCGCAAGAGTTCTCTTATCTTTCTTATCTTCTTTATATGTAGTTAATATACCTGTGAAGTTCATATCCGTTAGAGAATCCCAGTTATTATTATTTGAATCAAATCCATATTCATATGTTGGTTTTTCTCCATCTTTCATAGAATAAATTGGTTTTTCTAATACCGGTAAGTTTTGGAACTCCCCTTTGAATCCTACAAAAGGTATACTTGCTACTTTGTCTGTTGATTTACCATCAGCTCCGTAAAACTCTACAAATCCTTCTAAATAATAACCATTTTTAAATAATTTTAATAGTTCTTCATTATATTTACTTGCATCTACTGATACCGTGATTTCTGAAGTAGAATTTGCTCCTACAGTAACTGTTTTTTCACCTTCTATTTCATTAAGTAAACGTGAAGTCATAGTTAAGTAGCCAGTCCAATCGCCATTACCTTCACCATATGCATCATCTGTAATTAATGTTGATTTATATTTTAAAGTTTTAGGTTTATCAGAAATATTATGAACTAATAGTTTTACATCAAATTTATCACCTACATTACCTAAACTTACACTACCATAGTCATTTGTTCCAGTAACATAAACATCTCCATAAGCAGCTTTATACGCATCTATTAATCCTGCACCTTGTTGTCTTGGAGAAATGTATACACCATTATCTTTATTAACATTAATACTAGCTGTACTCATTAATAAGTGTTTTACTAATTTTTGAAGTTCTTCTGCAGTCTTACTTGGGAATCTTTCCGCTAGAGCTTGTTTTATTAATGCAGTTGCTCCAGCTACGTGAGGTGATGCCATACTTGTCCCACTGTCTAATCCGTATCTTCCATCATTATAAGAAGAGATAATATCTCCACCTGGTGCTGTAACGTCTGGTTTTAAGTATCCATCAACTGTTAATCCCCAACTAGATGAATCGTCGAATTTACCAACATTTTCATTTGGTTTTTTCTCCCATTTCCCGTTGAAGTTAATTTTATACTCACCTTCATGTTGAGCTAGCTCATTACCAAAGTTATAATAAGTCGTTACTACCGGGAAGTCTTTGTCTTGACCATTTAAGACAACATTATAGATAGTATCTCCATCATTAAAGTACGCTATTACCCCTGCAGCTCCATGTTTTTTAGCTATTTTCACCTTATCTTCGAAGCTGTTTTCACCACGTTGAACTAAGGCAATTTTACCTGTTAAATCTTTGCCTTCATAGTTTTCTTCTTTCCCAACACCTACATAAACATAGTCATAGTCTTTATTTTCAAAAAGTTTTGAATATGTGAAGATAGGCACATTACCATTGTTGAAAGCTACATTACCTAATAAGTTCGCAACTGTAGCAATCTCTCTATTAAGTACACTATTACTAATATTAGCAACAGAAATAGCATCATCAGATACTGATGGACGCCCTACTGTCCCGTAGTCTGGGTTAACCGCACGTGGTGTGATGTAATCAAAACCACCTTTAGAGAAGTAAGCATTGTTACCAGCAGCAGCTACGATATTTACTCCAGCTTTTTTAGCTACTTCTAATGCACTAATTAAACCATCACCAACTTCCATTACAGAACCAGCTGGTGATCCTAAACTTAAGTTAATAGTATCCGCACCTAACTTAATAGCATCCTCAATAGCTTTAGTATAAATATAAGATTCTGTTCCTGAGTTTTTAGATTCTGAGAATACACGCATAAATATTAATTGCGCTTCTGGAGCTACACCTGTAATATAGTCACCTGTTCCGCTTTTTTCTTTAGGATTACCTACCGCAGTACCAGCAACATGCATACCATGTGATTTGAATCCACTTTGTTTAATATCATTGTTCCAATCATTATAGTTGAAAGCAAACGGTAGTTTATCACTATACCACTTACCATAGTCTATTCCCGCTTCTTTCATCGCTTTTTCAGCATCTTCTTTTGTTTTATATTTAGATTGAGAGTTATCTGTTAATCTTAAAACTGGGTGATTTGGATCAAGCCCAGAATCAAGTACCGCTATCACTCTTCCTTGTCCTCGGAAACCTTTATCCCATAGTGGTTGGATGTTAATTAGATTATAACTATCTAAAGCTTTGGAGAAGTCATTTACCTCTTCTTTTTTTGTTTCAACTGCATTAGTAGTTGTTTCTGGCTTTTTGTAAGCAACACTTACCTCAACACTGTCTACGAAGTTCATTGCTTGAATTTTTTTAGCATCTTCATAAGTAGTTTCTAAAGCAAACCCATTTAAAAGTGTGTCATATTCAAATAGTTTTTCATAATTCACACCTTTTTCTTTTATTTCTTTTAAGGCTTTTTCACGAGGTTCTTTTGTGCTAGCTTCACGTTTTTTCAACCCTTCAGCTGTTTTTAAATCATCAGGATTTACCTTATCCTCTTTTAATTTAACAATTATTTTTACCTTATCATCATTATTAAATTTTTTCTCATCTTCTTTTGAAACATTAGATAATGCTTGTTCTTTTGCACCATTTTGTGCATAAATAAATTTTGAATTAATATTATTAGTTAATAAATTAACATTCCCCACTAGTAAAGATAAGCTCACTACACTTACTACTGGCTTCTTCGGAAATTTCATGTTAATAACTCCTCCTGGTTTTTTAAAAATAATATCTATATTTTAACTTAAATAATCAGAAAAATCAATTCAATATTCAGAAATAGTTTAATAAAATTTAGGCAATATTTTTTCTGTACTATTACTATTATCACAATTAGTAAGTTATGTTTATCCAAATAATTATAATATTAACCATCTGTGTTTTATAAAAAATAAAAAGCGAAGAAAATATTCTTCACTTCATGTATATTTCTATATTAAAACGTCGATTTATATGACATTATTTTATTTGATTTCTACCTTAACTCATCGTAGCTAGGATTTCCACTTATATAGATAGCTCCATAAATAGCATCTACTACAAGGGCTGGAAAAGCGAATAAATCTAAAATTCCATTTAAAACACCAAAGACACATTCAATATAGTTCTCATGCCCTGATAAAACAGCTATCACTATAAGCACAAATGCAACAACTGGTAAAGGTTTTAGAAACTTCATTAATTTCTTATTTCTAAGTAGTTTTTCATAAGTTTCCCATTGGTTAATCGCCCAAATCTTCCCTTGATTTTTCGGCAAATAATACCATGCATAAACAAAGCTGAAAATTAGAAACAGACCTATTGCTATATAAACACAAACTACCATCATTTCTGAAGATAACCCACCTTGAGAAATAAGCAACAAATTTATACAACTAATATCAATAGTTAACACTACAAAAATCAAAGAAATAAGCAGATAAATAAAAATTTTAAATTTTAAAATAAACTTATCAAAAAAAGAAATGACTATTGCGAAAGCACTGTAGTATATGCACACCTCAAACAAAGTTCTATAGACGTCAGTCCAATTTCCGATGGTCATCCCCCAAAATATCATACCTGAAATCACCAGAGTAAGCCATGGTACAAGCTTTATGTACCCTAACACCACTTCATTTTCAATTAATGGTCCATGATAGCGTTCCATCATATTTTTACTTTTCTTCTTTTTCTTCGCCATTTTCTAAAGACCTCCTTTTATTTTAAACCACTATCAGCGGTGTTCATTTTTATATACATATAATTATTGCTTTTCTCAATATATTCTATTTTATATTTTTCATAATAAATACTTTCGGCTACAATTCCAATTAACAACAAAATACTTGTTATGGTTGCGACCAAAAATTTTTTTATTATTTAAATGCTCCTATTTCGTTAATACTTATTATATTATATATTTCAATTTTTATAAAGGAATAAAAAAAAGACGACTAATTGTCGTCTTAATTAAACTAAACTTTTTCGTTTTGTAAAGAAATGAATAGTCGCTATTAAACATCCAAGCCCTACTATATATAGTAGCTGTGGAGCAGCTAATGGAGCAAAGTGGTTTTTTAAAATAAATATATTAACAAAAACACCAACGATAGCCGCAAAGCTCAGTACCCCTAATAATACTACTTTATATTTATTTAGAGGTAAACTAACTTTAGCTACCATACATAGCCCATTAATAAGCGCTAGTACAAAGCAAATAAACTTCATTTGTGCTTGGTTATCTATTACAATATTTGTCAGTAGTACACTCGCTACCAACACACCACCACCAATAGCGGCATTCGTTAAAATATCTCTCATAAAGTTATTACTTACTTTTTCTTTATTCGATTCAAACGTTAGGAAGAACGATGGAACTCCTATTGTTATAGCTGAAATAATAGTAAATTGAATAGGAATAAATGCAAATTCAAAGGCGAATAATACACTTATCACCGCAAATACTATCGAGAAGAATGTTTTTGTTAAAAATAGCGATGCTACTTTTTGAATATTGTTAATTACACGACGACCTTCCATT
>ERZ772920.151-NODE-151-length-39485-cov-3.625742_pt1 | contig 39485 bp, 32 predicted proteins | sample MGYA00511469_ERZ772920 | MGnify/ENA primary metagenome ERZ772920 (study PRJEB29015, sample SAMEA2738069) | human oral metagenome | biome: human oral; feature: human-associated habitat; material: saliva | place: China | collected 2216 ... | reverse complement strand
TGATATGATAATGGTATCTAGTATTGGTGCTTCTGCAATAAGTTCTGTTGGAGTTGGTACTGCTGCATTCAATGCAATTATTCCTGCATTGATAGCAGTAGCAATAGGGACAACTGCTATTTTAAGTAGAGCTTACGGTGCTAAAAATAAAGAAGAAGGACAAAAGGCTTTAATGCAGAGTTATTTTATAGCTGTTCCTATTGGAATTTTTCTAATGCTTTTATTTTTCTTTTTTGCTGAACCTATTATAAAAATTGTAGGAAATGCAAAAGACTTAAATTTAAAAGATGCTATTATATATCAAAAGACAACAGCTATTGGCTTTATATTTTTATCTATTGGAATAACTACTTTTTATGCTTTTAGAGCCTTAGGAAAAAATAAAATTCCAATGATAGGGAATACTATGGTACTTGTTATAAATATAATATTTAATTATCTTTTTATATATGTTCTAAAATGGGGAGTTTTTGGAGCAGCACTTGCTACATCAATAGCAAGAGGTTCTGTTGTAATTATGTGTGTATATTTAATTTTTATCAGTAAAAAACAATGGATTTCATTTAATATAAAAAAAATGAAATTTGATTACTTCACTGCTAAAAGAATTATTAAAGTTGGAATACCAGCTGCTGTTGAACAACTTGCATTAAGATTTGGTATGCTTATTTTTGAAATAATGGTTATATCACTAGGAAACTTAAATTATGCTGCACATAAGATTGCACTTACAGCTGAGTCATTTTCATTTAATTTAGGTTTTGCAGTATCTCTTGCAGCAACGGCTTTGGTAGGACAGGAATTAGGGAAGAATTCCCCTAAAAATGCTTTAAAAAATGGGTATATTTGTACTATCATAGGGCTTATAATTATGTCTTCTATGGGATTACTATTTTTTATAGCACCTAATTTATTGATTTCATTATTTACAGATGATCCACAAGTTATTTCTTTATCAACAATGGCACTAAGACTTGTTTCCATCTGTCAACCTTTTCTAGCAATATCAATGATACTATCTGGTGCATTAAGAGGAGCAGGAGCAACAAAATCTGTACTTTTTATTACATTTTTTGGAATATTCTTAGTAAGAATACCAATAACTTATGTATTTTTATATATTTTTAATATGGGACTTGCTGGAGCTTGGATAGTAATGACAATAGATTTAATTTTTAGAAGTTCACTATGTTTTTATACATTTAAAAAAGGAAAATGGAAATACTTAAAAGTATAAAAGGGGAGATTATGAATAAATTAATTTTTAATTATTTGGCTTATAATAATCAAAATCAAAATGAATTATATTTTAAAATGGATAAAATTATAAATGAAGATAGTTCAGATGAAACTCTTGTTGTTGTAGAAAGTGGAATGGCACAAAAACATTATTTTGCTTATGTCAATAAAGCAAAATTATTAGTAAAAAATAATATTATTGCTTTTGAAGATTTTTTAGATAGGATTTTTCTTTCAAATAAAAAAGTTTTAGGAGATATTAAAAGATTTTTTCTTTTTTATTCTTGCTTAAAAGACAATATAAAAAAGAAATTAAACATAAGTAATTATTTTGAATGTATAGAAATTGCTGATGATTTTTTTGAATTTTTCTCCTATATAAAAAATCAAGATATGTTAAAATTTTTAAATTTATCTAAGTGGCAGGAAGAAAAGTTTGAAATATTTTTTAAAATAAAAGAAGAAATAGATAAATTTTTAGATGAAAATTCATATATTCCAAGTGACTGGCTATATTCTTTGGAAAATTTAGATTTAACTTATATTAAGAAATACAAAAAGATAGTTTTTTATGATATAGTTGATTTTCCACATAATTTTTTAGAGATAATAAATAGCATTCAATCTACTTGTGAAGTAGAAATTCTTTTACAAATGGAAAATAAAGACTTTGATATGGAAAATTTAAAATTAAATAAGCTTACTCTTCCTGATAAAAAAATAGATATAAAACTCTCAAAATATACAAATGATTTAGAACTTTATGCAATGATTTCAACTAATCAATATGATGGCTATTTTTCTACTGATTTGAATAAGGAAGATAGATATTCAATATTTACAAAATCTAATAAATTTTATTTGAATGACACAAAGTTTTATCAAGTTATAGAAACTTACTTAAATCTTTTAAATGGAATAGATTATAAAAATAATAAATACATAGATATTTTCCTCGTGAAAGAGAATATTTTTAAAAATGCCTTTATGAGTTTTTATGGTTTAGATATTGAAGATTACAGATGTTTTGAAAAAATAATTTCTACTGATTATAGATATATTTCTTTGGAACTTTTAGATGAAAAATATTTATATTATTTAAAAGATAATGAAAATTTAAAAATTAAGTTAAAATTAATATTTGAAACCTTAAATGATATAGAAAAAATAAAAGATATAAGTAGTTTAAATGAGTTTTTATGTGATAAATTTTTTAGCTCAAAAACTGATATAGATTTTTTTACAGAAGAAAAATTTGATACTTTATATGATAAAATTTATGAAATTTTAGGACTTCTAAATTCAAATGAAAATATTGACTTTTTTAAGAATTTCAATAAATTTTTTAAATCTAATTTAGGAAAAAATATCTTTACTTTATTTTTTAATTATTTGAATAGGATAGTGATTTATTCAATACAGAAAAATAAAAATAAAAAAAATGAGCTTAAAGACTTAGATTTAATAAAATACTCTGTTAAAAATATAGAAAACCCAGCTATTATTTATGCCGATAGCCAAACTTTACCTAAAACAAAACTTAATAATAATTTATTTACTGAACAACAAAAAATAAAATTAGGTTTAAAAACTAATGAAGATGAGATTTTAATTCAAAAATATAGATTTTTTCAAAATTTATTATCTTTAAATAAGGTAGATATTTATTCTATGGTAGATAGTGATAATAATATAGATTTTTCTGCTTTTGTATATGAATTTATAAATAAATATACTGCTTTGGAAAATAATACAGACAATTTAAAACAATATTTTAGAGCTATATATTCAAAGGAAAAAACAGAGAACTTCTCTAAAGATAAGACTTTTTTTAGGGCTTACTCAAAAGATAAAAGTGATTTTAAAGATAATATATTAAAAATAGGTGCTTATGATTATATAGAGCTTAAAAAAAATGAAACTTTTTTCTTTTTAGATAAAATTTGTGGGATTGAAAGTTCTGATGAAATAGTAGCAGATATTGGAATATCTGCAAAAGTTTTAGGGAATATTTTACATAAAACTTTGGAAGAAATTTTTAGAGAAAACTGGAAAAATATCTTACTATCTTCTGAAAATTTATTAATTTCAAAAGATGAAATAGAAGAATATTTAAAAAGAAATATTTGGAAAGAAGAATTAAAAATTGAAATATTTATGAAAAACTATATTAATGAGGTGCTAATTCCGAGGCTTGTATCTAATATAGAAAAGTTTTTTAAGGTTCTATATGAAGAATTAAAAGGAGAGAAAATTTTAAGAATTGAGGCAGAAAAGAAATCTAAAACTCAGGATAAGGCTTATTTAAAATATGACGAAATAGAAGTATTTTTAAATGGTAGAGCTGATTTATTGATAGAAACTTCTAAGGCAAGATATATTGTAGATTTTAAAACAGGTGGATATAAGAAAGAGCAATTAGAATTCTATGCAATAATGTTTTATGGTTCAGATAATTCTTTACCTGTTTATAGCACTGCCTATAATTTTTGGGATGAACAAGAGGCAAAAAACTTTAAGTTTGAAAAGCACTTAATAGATAAGTTGCCAGAAAAAGATAGTCAATTTAAAGAATTACTTATAGAATTTTTTAAGAATAAATATTATGTTTTACCTAAAAAATCTGCACTAAAAGAAAGTAATTATGATTTTAATGAATATTACAGATATAAAAATATAATTCCATTGGACAAAATGACAGGTGATATTGATGAATAAAATAAAAAATTTAGTTCTAAAAGCTAGTGCAGGAACAGGTAAAACTTATAGACTTTCACTTGAATATATAATTGCCTTATGTAAAAAGGGAGATATAGAAGCAATAGATTATAAAAATATCTTGGTTATGACTTTTACAAGAAAGGCAACTGCTGAAATAAAAGAGGGAATATTAAATAAACTTTCTGAATTTATGGAAATATATGAGATAAGTAAAAATTCTGAGCTTTCTGTAATAGAAGCTATTTCTGATAATAAATTGATAGATAATAAAAAAAGAAATAATTATCTTAATCTTATTGAAAGTATTAAAAATATTGAGCCAAATTTAGTTATAGATAATAATTTTTTAGAAAATCTATCAAAAGTTAATAAAGAAATTATTAAGAATAAAGAAAAACTGAAAATTTACACAATAGATGCTTTTTTCAATATTATCTTTAAAAATATTGTTACAAATTTAATGAAAATAAAATCATATACTATGTTAGATGAAGAAGATAATTCCATATATTATAAAAAAGTATTAGAAAATATTTTTAATAATGAGAAATTATTTAATGATTTTAAAAATTTTTTTACTGAAAATTCTGAAAAAAATATAGATAACTATATTTCAATAATTCAAAGATTAATTTCTTCAAGATGGAAATATATTTTATCTTTAAATGATAATCCTAGTCTTGCTAAAAAAGAAAAATTTAATATTACTAAATCAAGTATAGAAATTTTAAGAGAAATTTTTTCATATATTGAAAATGATTGTAAAAAAGATTTAGATGATGTCTTAAAAAATGATTATAAAAAATATATTGGAAAAACTGAGGAAACTCAAAAAGAATTTTTATTTAAAGATTTTAAATTATTATTTAAAGATGGAACAGCTGGATTTATCTACAATGGAAATAAATTAAAGAAAGCTAGTGATGCTGAACATAAAGAATATATAAATGCAAGGCATGAAGAATTAAGAGAAATTCTATCAAAAGAAATATTTAATGAAGTTTTAATTCCTTATGAAGAAAAAATATTTGAGTTGAGTTCAGAAATCTATAATCTCTATGATAGTTTTAAAATTAGAGATAAAAAATTTACTTTTAGTGATATTGCAATCTATACTTATATGGCTATATTCAATAAAAATAATGCTTTAAGAGATGAAAATGGATTGACAGATATATTTTTTGAAACATTGGATATGAATATTGAAGCAATTTTTATTGATGAATTCCAAGATACAAGTATATTACAATGGAAAATATTATATGAATTTACTAAAAAAGCTAAAACCATAATCTGTGTTGGAGATGAAAAACAAAGTATTTATGGTTGGAGAGATGGAGAAAAAAGACTATTTGAAAATCTTGAAACAATTTTAGAAGCTAAGGATGATAGTTTAGGTAAATCATATAGAAGTGATAGAAATATTGTTTCTTATTGTAATCAATTTTTTAAAGCTATTGAAAAAATAGAAGATTGGAAATTCCCTATAAGTGAAGTTAATTCAAGAAATGATGGTTATGTGAAAGCCATTTGTATAAAAGATTTACAAGATAAAATAGAAAATGAAGAGCAAAAGAAAGAACTTAATATCAATACTGTACTATTACAAGAATTGAAAAATTTTGAGCCTTATGATAATGTTGCAATAATAGCAAGAACTAATGCTGAACTTTCAGAAATTGCTAATCTTTTAGAAGATGAAAAAATTCCTTATATTCTAAATAATGAAAAGAATATTTCAGAATATTCTGGTATTTTTGAATGTTTTGAATTGTTAAAGTATTTAGTTTATGAAAATGAATTAGCACTATTTAATTTTATTTCTTCTCCTTTAAGTAATTTTGGAACTGATGAAATTGAGATTTTATTAAAAAATAAAATATTATTATAAATATACATTTAAGTTTTATTTAATTTTCAATACTTATTTAGTAGATAAAATTTTAATATCAGTAAATTTTATAACTAAAAATTAATATTTTTATTATTGAATATATACAAAAATTATGTTAAAATTTCTTTGTAATATTTTTTTTATTTTTAATTATATACATATTTTAAAAATATTACAATAATATATTATATGGAGAGTTTAAAATGAAAAAAGAAAAAAATATTCAAGATGAAGATAAAAAAATTATTGAAGTTATAGAAACAGAAAATTTTGAAGTTTCAAAGACTGGTTCTCTTGCTGATGATTTAATGAAATTTGAAAATATTAATGATATAAAAATTGAAAATCAAGAAGTTCCAGATATAGAAGTTCAAGAAATATATATAAGAGAAACAGGAAATTATTTGAATTTACATGAAAATTTTATAAATATTCCTATTGAGATGATTTACTTTCCATTTTTTACTCCACAAAAACAAAATAAAAGAATAAATTTTAAATATACTTTTGAAGATTTGGGAGTAACTATGTATAGCACACTTATTCCTAAGGATAAAAAAGATAAAGTTTTTCAACCTTCTATCTTTGAAGAAAAAATTTATACTTTTTTAATTTCTATGTATCAAGAGAAAACAAATCAAAAAAATGATGATAGTGAAGTTGCAATAGAATTTGAAATTTCAGATTTTATTGTTAATTTTTTAGGAAATAAGATGAATAGAGCTTATTATGCTAAGGTTGAACAAGCTTTAAAAAATTTAAAAAGTACTATCTATCAATTTGAAATTTCTAATCATACAAAATTTGGAAAAAATAAATTTGAAGATAGTTCATTTCAACTTTTAAATTATCAAAAATTAAAAGTTGGAAAAAAAATTTTTTATAGAGTTATATTAAATAAAAATATAGTAAATAAAATAAAAAGCAAGAGGTATATAAAATATAACACAAAAAATTTACTTGAAATTATGGTAAAAGACCCAATAGCTTCAAGAATATATAAATATATAAGTAAAATAAGATATAAAAATAATAAAGGTGAAATAAATGTTAGAACTTTGGCAGCAATAATTCCATTGAAAATAGAACAAAGAGTTGAAAGAATAGTAAAAAATGGAGTTAAAGAATATTATTTGAATAGAATGAAACCAGTTTTAACTAGAATTTTAAAAGCTTTTGAAGTTCTACTAGAATTGAAATATCTATTAAGTTTTGAAGAAATATATAAAAAAGATGAAAATACTTATTATATATCTTATGTTTTTAATAAAGAAAGAGATGGAGATTGCCATGTATCTGAGTTTGTTAAAAAGAATGGAAAAAATATAGTAAAAGAAAATTTAGATGGTGTTGAAGAAATAATTGACGTCAATGCAGATATTGAATATCAAGACAATATTGAGTATTTAATTAATAAAGCCAAAGAAAATCCAAAAATTTCAGTAAAATGGAATGCTTGGGTGGATAAAAAAATTAAAAAGATTTTAAATGAAGATGGAGAAGAAATGTTAAAAAGAGTTTTAAATATTCTTATTCATATGGACAAAAATATAGAAATAGGTTTATCTAATTATATCAGTGGAATATTAAAAAATATTGGTGGAAAAGGTAGTAAGAAAATAAATAATATAAATATGACTATCTTTGAAAATGTCAACAAAGGTAAGGGCTTAAAAAATAAAAATCAAATAAAACAAGCAAGAAAAAAGGGTATGGAAAGAATTTCAAACTTTAAGGAAATTATAAATGAAAATAATTTTTTGGAAAATAAATCTGAAACTAAAACTGGAAAATTATTATTAGAAATAAATGAAACTATTGACAATGTAGATGAAAAAACATACAATATAGGAGAAAAAAATTTAGATGAAATTTTATCTTATTTTAATGAAGCAACAAGAATTGAAATTGAAGAAAAAGCTTTAGAAAAAATAAAAAAAGAGATTGATAATAGTAATATAGATGTGATATTGAATGTAAAAAAATTTAGTAAGACTATGTATTATAAGATGATAGGTGCAACTATAATGGAAATATTAAAGAGTGAATATCAAGAAATGCTTGAAAAAATAAACAAAAATGACAAATAACAAAAAATATGGTAAACTATAAGGCAGGCTTTTATTAAGGAAGTGAATTATGAAAAATATAGAAAAGGTAAAAATATCAACAGAATTTATCAAACTTGATCAATTTTTAAAATGGCTTGCTATTGTAGATAGTGGTTCGCAAGCAAAACAAGTTATTTTAGATGGTAGGGTTAAAGTTAATGATGAGGTAGAAACAAGAAGAGGTAGAAAAATTTATCCTGAATATAAGGTAGAAATCTTTGATAAAATTTATGTTGTGGAATAATTGAGGTGCTGGATTGAAAATATCTAATATCACTTATTTGAATTTTAGAAATTTAGAAAATAGTTCAATAGACTTGTCTGATAAAATAAATATTTTCTATGGTAAAAATGCACAGGGGAAAACAAGTCTATTGGAGGCAATTTATTACAGTTCCACAGGCATAAGTTTTAAGACAAAAAAAACCTCAGAGATGATAAAATATAATTTTGATGAATTTATATCTTCAATTTCATATCAAGATTATATTGCAAATAATAAGATTTCTGTTAGATTTAAAAATATAGCTGGTGCAAAAAAAGAATTTTTCTTTAATAAAAAAAGAATTAGTCAGACAGATTTTTATGGGAAAATAAATATTATTGCCTATATACCTGAGGATATAATTCTTATCAATGGTTCTCCTAAACATAGAAGAGATTTCTTCGATATTGAAATTTCTCAAATAGATAAAGAGTATTTAACTAATCTTAAAAATTATGATAAGTTGCTAAAAATTAGAAATAAATATTTAAAAGAGAATAAGAGAAATAGTGAAGAATTTGCTATTTATGAGAAAGAATTTATAAAATATGCCTCTTATATAATTTTTACAAGAATAGAATATGTAAAAAGTCTTTCAATAATATTAAATTTACAATATAGAAAACTTTTTAATATAGCACAGGAACTAAATCTAAAATATGAAACCAGTTTAGATAAAACTGCAAAAGTAACTGTTGAAATGATACAGGAAAGCCTAAAAAAAGAAATTTTACAAAAAAAGTATCAAGAGGATAGGTATAAATTTTCACTTATAGGACCACATAAAGATGATTATAAATTTCTTTTAAATGGGCATGAAGCTAAGATTTCTGCTTCACAAGGTGAAAAAAAATCTATAATATTTTCTTTAAAACTTTCAGAAATTGAAATAATAAAGAAAAATAGAAAAGAAAATCCAGTTGTTATTATTGATGATATAACATCATATTTTGATGAAGATAGAAGAAAATCAATATTAGATTTTTTCAATAAAAGAGATATACAGGTTTTGATAAGTTCAACTGATAAATTGGATATAGAGGCTAAGAATTTTTACGTTGAAAAAGGAATTATAGAAGATGAAAGTAATATCAATAAGTGAGATAGCAACATTTAAAATTTCAAATGATGATAGAATAAAACTTATGATTTTAAAAGAAAAATGGAAAGAATTATTTTTAGAATTATCTCAAAATAGTTCTGTTATTGATTTTAAAGAAAATACTATTTATATAAAAGGTTATAATTCTGCTGTAAAACACTATATTTTTGCAAATAAGATAAAATTAATAGAGAAAATATTAGAAAATTTAAAAATAAGGTTTGAAATAAGTGATATAAAGGTAAAATAATTGGAGGATATTATGAGTTATGAGGCACAGAATATAACAGTTCTGGAAGGATTGGAAGCTGTTAGGAAAAGACCAGGAATGTATATAGGAACAACATCAGAAAGGGGTTTACACCATTTGGTATGGGAAATAGTAGATAACTCTGTTGATGAGGCTTTGGCTGGATATTGTGATAAGATAGAAGTAAAAATTCTTCCAGAGAATATTATTGAAGTTGTTGATAATGGGAGAGGAATTCCTACTGATATACATCCTAAATATGGAAAATCTGCATTAGAAATAGTTTTGACAGTTCTACATGCTGGTGGAAAATTTGAAAATGATAACTACAAGGTTTCAGGAGGACTACATGGAGTTGGAGTTTCTGTTGTTAATGCTCTCTCTGAATGGCTTGAAGTAGAAGTTAGAAAAAATGGAACTGTACATTATCAAAAATATCGTAGAGGAAAACCAGAAGAAGATGTTAAAATTATTGGTACTTGTGATGAAAATGAACATGGTACAATAGTGAGATTTAAAGCAGATGCAGAAATTTTTGAAACATTGATATATAATTATTTTACTCTTTCAAATAGATTAAAAGAATTAGCTTACTTAAATAGAGGTTTAACTATAATTCTTTCAGATTTAAGAAAAGATGAAAAAAAAGAAGAAATTTATAAATTTGATGGTGGAATTTTAGACTTCTTAAATGAGATAGTAAAAGAGGATACAACCATTATAGAAAAACCATTTTATGTTTCATCTGAACAAGATAATGTTGGAGTAGATGTAACATTTACTTATACAACTTCACAAAATGAAGTAATTTATTCTTTTGTTAATAATATCAATACTCATGAAGGTGGAACACATGTTCAAGGTTTTAGAACTGCACTTACGAAAGTTATAAACGATGTAGGAAAAGCACAAGGTTTACTTAAAGATAAAGATGGTAAACTTATGGGAAATGATATAAGAGAAGGAGTTGTAGGAATAGTATCTACAAAGATACCTCAACCACAATTTGAAGGGCAAACTAAGGGTAAACTTGGAAACTCAGAAGTATCTGGAATTGTAAATACTATTGTCTCAAATAGTTTAAAAATATTTTTAGAAGATAATCCTAATATAACAAAAATTATAATAGAAAAAATATTAAACTCTAAAAAAGCAAGAGAAGCTGCACAAAAAGCTAGAGAACTTGTTTTAAGAAAATCTGTTTTAGAAGTTGGTTCTCTACCAGGGAAGTTAGCAGATTGTACTTCTAAAAAAGCAGAAGAATGTGAAATTTTCATAGTTGAGGGAGATTCAGCTGGAGGTTCTGCAAAACAAGGTAGAGATAGATACAATCAAGCTATATTACCACTTAGAGGTAAGATTATAAATGTTGAAAAAGCTGGATTACATAAATCTTTGGAAAGTTCTGAAATAAGAGCTATGGTTACTGCATTTGGAACAAGTATAGGAGAAACTTTTGATATAGCTAAATTGAGATATGGAAAAATAATCCTTATGACAGATGCTGATGTTGATGGTGCACATATAAGAACATTGATTTTAACTTTTCTATATAGATATATGAAAGATTTAATTACTGAAGGAAATGTCTATATTGCTTGTCCTCCACTATATAAGGTAGCATCAGGAAAACAAATAATTTATGCCTATAATGATTTAGAATTAAAAAATGTTTTAGGTCAGATGAATCAAGAAAATAAAAAATACACTATTCAGAGATATAAAGGGCTTGGAGAAATGAATCCCGAACAACTTTGGGAAACAACTATGAATCCAGATGGAAGATTACTTCTAAAAGTTTCAATAGATAATGCAAGAGAGGCAGATATACTTTTTGATAAACTTATGGGAGATAAGGTTGAACCAAGAAGAGAATTTATAGAAGAACATGCAGAATATGTAAAAAATATAGATATATAATAAAATCCTTAGGAGGATAATATAAATGTCAAATGTTGATAACAGATATATTGAAGAAGAGTTAAAAGAATCTTACTTAGACTATTCAATGAGTGTTATAGTAAGTAGAGCATTACCAGATGTAAGAGATGGATTAAAACCAGTTCATAGAAGAATTTTATTTGCAATGAATGAAATGGGAATGACTAATGATAAACCATTTAAAAAATCTGCCAGAATAGTTGGAGAAGTTTTAGGTAAGTATCACCCTCATGGAGATTCAGCAGTATATGGAACTATGGTAAGAATGGCACAAGATTTCAATTACAGATATTTGCTTGTTGAAGGCCATGGAAATTTTGGTTCTATTGATGGAGATTCAGCAGCAGCAATGAGATATACAGAAGCTAGAATGGAAAAAATCACTGCTGAATTATTAGAGGATATAGATAAAAATACTATTGATTGGAGAAAAAACTTTGATGATTCCTTAGATGAACCAACAGTATTGCCTGCTAAACTTCCAAATTTATTATTAAATGGAGCAATAGGAATAGCAGTTGGTATGGCAACTAATATACCTCCTCATAACTTAGGAGAGTTAGTTGATGGAATATTAGCAATTATAGATAATAAAGATATAGAAATTTTAGAGCTTATGAACTATATCAAAGGACCTGATTTCCCAACAGGAGCTATAATAGATGGTAGAGCTGGAATAATAGAAGCCTATAAGACTGGTAGAGGAAAAATAAAGGTAAGAGGAAAAGTAGATATAGAAGAGTTAAAAAATGGAAAATCAAATATAATAGTAAGTGAAATTCCATATCAATTAAATAAAGCTAATCTAATTGAAAAAATTGCTAATTTAGTTAAAGAAAAGAAAATAACTGAAATTTCAGATTTAAGAGATGAATCAAATAGAGAAGGAATAAGAGTATTAATTGAAGTAAAAAAAGGTGAAGAGCCTGAACTTGTCCTAAATAAATTATATAAATATACTGATTTACAAACTACCTTTGGGGTTATAATGCTTTCTTTGGTAAATAATGTACCAAGAGTTTTAAATCTAAAAGAGATGTTAAATGAATACATCAAACATAGATTTGATGTTATAACAAGAAGAACTGCATTTGATTTGGATAAGGCAGAAAAAAGAGCTCATATTTTAAAAGGTTATCAAATAGCTTTAGAAAATATTGATAGAATTATTGAACTTATTAGAGCATCTTCTGATGGTACAGTTGCCAGAGAACAATTAATAGAAAAATATGCTTTTACTGATATTCAAGCTAGGTCAATACTTGATATGAAATTACAAAGATTGACAGGTTTGGAAAGAGAAAAAATAGATACAGAATTTAAGGAAATAGAAGCTCTAATAAAAGAATTAAGAGAAGTTCTTGAAGATAATAATAAAATTTATGACATAATGAAAAAAGAATTGTTAGAGCTTAAAGAAAAATATAACGATAAAAGAAGAACAAAAATTGAAGAAGAAAGAATGGAAATTCTTCCAGAAGATTTAATAAAAGATGAAGAAATAATTATTACATATACTAATAAAGGTTATGTAAAGAGAATAGAAGCAAGTAAGTATAAAGCACAAAGAAGAGGTGGAAAAGGAGTTTCTGCACTTAATACAATAGAAGATGACTATGCAGAAAAAATTACTTCTGCCTCAACTCTTGACACAATAATGGTTTTCACAGATAGAGGAAAGGTGTATAATATAAGAGCCTATGAAATCCCAGATTTATCTAGACAATCAAGAGGAAGATTACTGAGCAATATAATAAATCTTTCAGAGGGTGAAAAAGTTAGAGATACAATAGTTATTAAAGAATTTTCACCTGAAAAGGAAGTTGTATTTATAACTAAAAATGGTTTAATAAAGAAAACTTCACTAGGAGAATTTAAAAATATAAATAATTCAGGTTTAATTGCTATAAAGACAAGAGAAGATGATGATATTATTTTTGTTGGACTTATAGAAGATGTTAATAAGGAAGAAATTTTAATAGCTACTCATGATGGATATTGTACAAGATTTTTAACTGATACAATAAGAGCTACTGGAAGAAGCACACAAGGAGTAAAAGCTATAACTCTTAGAGAAGGAGATACTGTTGTTTCAGCTATGCTTATAAAAAATCCAGAAACAGACATATTAACTATAACTGAAAATGGATATGGAAAGAGAACAAGTCTTGACGAATATCCTCAATATCACAGAGGTGGAAAAGGAGTTATAAATCTTAAAGCTAGTGAAAAAACTGGTAAGGTTGTTTCAGTATTGGAAGTTAGTGGAGATGAAGAGTTGATGTGTATAACTTCTAATGGAATAGTTATTAGAACTTCTATAAGTGGAATTTCCCGTATTGGAAGAGTAACACAAGGTGTTAGAATTATGAAAGTAGCTGATGATGAAAAGGTTGCAGCTATTACAAAAATTAAAAAAGAAGAAGATTTAGAAAATTAGATTGGAGAAAAAATGAAAAAAATTCTGGTCTTATCAGATTCGCATTCATATTTTGATAAGGCTTTAAAAATTTTTGAAAAAGAAAAACCAGATATTGTCATAGCTGCTGGTGATGGAATAAAAGATATAGATGAGTTATCTTATGTCTATCCAGAGGTAAAATACTATATGGTAAAAGGGAATTGTGATTTTTTTGATAGAAGCCATAATGAAGAAAATCTTTTTGAAATAAATGGAGTAAAAATTTTTTTAACACATGGTCATCTTTATAGTGTAAAAAGAAGTCTAAGTTCTATAAAAGAAATTGGAAAAAAGTTAAGTGTTTCTCTTGTTATATTTGGACATACTCATAAACCATATATGGAAAAAGATGGAGATATGATTTTATTTAATCCAGGTGCAACAGAAGATGGTAGATATGGTGTTATTATTTTAGAAAATGGTAATATACAATTATTTCACAAACAATTATAGGGTATAATGGAGGAAAAGAGAGAAAAGATGAAAGAAGAGATTCTAAAAGTTAAGGAAGAAATACAAAACTATATAAAAGAATCTAAAACTCTTCAAAGGCTTGAAGAAATTAGAGTAAATTATATGGGGAAAAAAGGAATTTTTACAGAATTATCTAAGAAAATGAAAGATCTTTCTGCTGAAGAAAGACCTAAGATTGGGCAGATAATAAATGAAGTAAAAGAAAAAATAAATAGCCTATTAGATGAGAGAAACAAGGCTTTAAAAGAAAAAGAACTAAATGAAAGATTAGAAAGTGAAATAATAGATATAAGTTTACCAGGAACAAAATATAACTATGGTACTATACACCCTATCAATGAAACAATGGAACTTATGAAAAATATCTTTTCAAAAATGGGCTTTGATATTGTAGATGGACCAGAAATAGAAACTGTTGAGTATAATTTTGATGCTTTAAATATTCCAAAGACACACCCATCAAGAGATTTAACAGATACATTTTATTTGAATGATTCTATTGTTTTAAGAACTCAAACTTCACCAGTTCAAATAAGATATATGCTTGAACATGGTACACCATTTAGAATGATTTGTCCTGGAAAAGTATATAGACCAGACTATGATATATCACATACACCTATGTTTCATCAAATGGAAGGTTTGGTTGTTGGAAAAGATATATCATTTGCAGATTTAAAAGGAATTTTAACTCACTTTGTAAAAGAAGTTTTTGGAGATAGAAAAGTAAGATTTAGACCACATTTCTTCCCATTTACAGAACCTAGTGCTGAAATGGATGTAGAATGTATGATTTGCCATGGAGATGGTTGCAGACTTTGTAAAGAAAGTGGTTGGATAGAAATAATGGGTTGTGGAATGGTGGATCCAGAAGTTTTTAAATATGTAGGACTTAATCCTGATGAAGTAAATGGTTTTGCTTTTGGAGTTGGAATAGAGCGTGTAACTATGCTTAGACATGGTATTGGGGACTTGAGAGCATTTTTTGAAAATGATATGAGATTTTTAAAACAATTCAAGTAAGGAGAGAAAAATAAATGTTAATTTCATTAAATTGGCTTAAACAATATGTAGACATAAAAGAAAGTATTGATGAAATAGCTAATGCACTTACTATGATAGGACAAGAAGTAGAAGCTATTGATATTCAAGGAAAAGATTTAGATAATGTTGTAATAGGACAAATAGTTGAGTTTGATAAGCATCCAAACTCAGATAGATTAACTTTGTTAAAAGTTGATGTTGGAGAAGGAGAACCGTTACAAATAATATGTGGTGCTAAAAATCATAAATTAAATGATAAAGTAGTAGTTGCTAAAATTGGAGCAGTATTGCCAGGAAATTTTAAGATAAAAAAGAGTAAAATAAGAGATATAGAATCTTATGGAATGTTGTGTTCTGAGGCAGAATTAGGTTTTGCAAAGGAAAGTGAAGGAATAATAATTCTTCCAGAAAATGCACCAATAGGAGAAGAATATAGAGAATATATGGGCTTAAATGATGTAATATTTGAATTAGAAATTACACCAAACAGACCAGATTGCCTATCTCATATAGGAATAGCAAGAGAGGTTGCAGCTTATTATAATAGAAAAGTTAAATATCCTATGGTACAAATGACTGAAACTATTGAATCAATAAATACAATGATAAAAGCGAATATTGAGGATAAAGAAAGATGTAAAAGATATATGGGTAGAGTGATTAAAAATGTAAAAGTTCAAGAATCACCTGCTTGGTTAAAATCAAGAATAAGAGCTATGGGACTTAACCCTATAAATAATATAGTTGATATAACAAATTTTGTTATGTTTGAATATAATCAACCTATGCATGCTTTTGATTTAGATAAATTAGAAGGAAACATTACAATAAGAGCTGCTAAGGAAAATGAAGAAATCACTACTCTTGATGGAGTGGATAGAGTATTAAAAAATGGTGAGCTTGTTATAGCTGATGATGAAAAAGCGATAGCAATAGCAGGTGTAATTGGTGGACAAAATACTCAAATAGATGATGATACAAAAAATGTATTTGTTGAAGTTGCATATTTTACACCAGAAAATATTAGAAAAACTTCAAGAGAATTAGGAATTTTTACAGATTCTGCTTATAGAAATGAAAGAGGAATGGATGTTGAAAATCTTAATGTTGTAATGTCAAGAGCAGTATCTTTAATAGCAGAAGTTACAGGTGGAGATATTTTATCAGAAGTTATTGATAAATATGTTGAAAAGCCTAAAAGAGCAGAAATAACATTAAATTTAGAAAAATTAAATAAATTTATTGGAAAAAATTTAACTTATGATGAGGTTGGGAAAATTTTAACTCACTTAGATATTGAATTAAAACCATTGGGAGATGGAACTATGCTTTTAATTCCTCCTAGTTATAGAGCAGATTTAACAAGACCAGCAGATATATATGAAGAAGTTATTAGAATGTATGGTTTTGACAATATAGAAGCTAGAATGCCTGTTATGAGTATAGAATCAGGAGAAGAAAATACAAACTTTAAAATTTCAAGAATAGTTAGAGAAATTTTAAAAGAGTTAGCTTTAAATGAAGTTATAAATTATAGCTTCATACCAAAATTTACAAAGGAATTATTTAATTTTGGAGATGAGGTTATAGAAATAAAAAATCCATTAAGTGAAGATATGGCGATAATGAGACCTACTTTACTATACAGTTTAATAACTAATGTAAGGGATAATATAAATAGAAATCAAGCAGATTTGAAACTATTTGAAATAAGTAAAACTTTTAAAAATCTTGGAGCAGAAAAAGATGGACTTGCTGTTGAAGATTTAAAAATAGGTATAATTTTATCTGGTAGAGAGGAAAAAAATCTATGGAATCAATCAAAAACAGACTATAATTTCTATGATTTAAAAGGATATTTAGAATTTTTACTTGAAAGATTGAATGTGACAAGATATTCTTTAACAAGATTAAAAAATCCTAATTTTCACCCAGGAGCAAGTGCTGAAATAAAAATAGGAGAAGATGTTATAGGAGTGTTTGGAGAACTTCATCCTAATTTAGTGGATTATTTTGGTATAAAAAGAGAAAAATTGTTCTTTGCTGAACTTAACTTAACAAAATTATTAAAATATATTAAAATAAAAGTGAATTATGAAAGTATCAGTAAATATCCAGAAGTATTAAGAGATTTAGCTATAACATTAGATAGAGATATCTTAGTTGGGGATATGATAAAAGAAATCAAAAAGAAAGTGGCACTTATTGAAAAAATAGATATCTTTGATGTATATTCTGGTGATAAGATAGATAAAGATAAAAAATCTGTTGCTATGAGTATAGTATTGAGAGATAAGAATAGAACTCTTACAGATGAAGATATAGATAAAGCTATGAATACTATTCTTGAACTTATTAAAGATAAGTACAATGGTGAAATAAGAAAGTAATACTATTTTAAAATATATTTTAGGAGGGATAAGATGAAAAAAATATTAGCAGGTTTATTTTTGCTAGGTTCAGTATTGGTATTTGCAGCAGGTGAAAAGAGAGTTCCTATTGAAAAAATGGTAGTTGACCAACAAACTTCATTGATATATCTTCAAGGGGAAGAAACTCCATTTACAGGTACAGTTGAAAAAAAATATACAAGTGGAAAACTTGAAGCTACATTAGAATTTAAAGATGGAAAATTAAATGGAAAGACATTTGCTTACAATGAAAATGGAAAAATAAAAACAGAAGAAAATTATATAAATGGAGCATTGGAAGGTGTGTCAAAATCTTTCTATGCTAATGGTTCAGTTGAATTTGAAACTACTTTTAGAAATAATATAAAAGAGGGTGTTGAAAAACATTATTCTCCATCAGGAAGAGTAGAAACAGAAATATTATTTAAAAATAATATTGCAAATGGTATTGCAAAACAATACAATGCAGAAGGTAAACTTGAATATGAAACTATGATAGTTAATGGTAAAAGAGAAGGATTATCTAAAAAATACTATCCAAGTGGAAAATTATTAAGTGAAGTAACTTTTAGAAATGATAAAGAAGAAGGAATAATGAAAGGTTATTTTGAAAATGGAAAGCTACAATTAGAAATTCCTTATAAAAATGGACAAATAGATGGACTTGCAAGAAGATATGATGAAAATGGACAGGTTGTTGAACAAGTAACATTTAAAGATGGACAAGAAGTAAAAACAAAATAAGTTTAATTTTTCTATGAAAGAAGAAAAAATGTAACAAATATAAACATAATATAAGATATATGTTTAAAATTTATTTTATAAATGATAGCTTATGAAAATAAGGAGGCTATTTAGCCTCCATAAATCTTAATCTTCATATCCATTAGGGTGATTTTTATGCCAGTTCCAAGCAGTTTCAATAATTTGTTCTAATTTATCATATTTAGGTTTCCATTTTAATTCATCAATAGCTTTTTTAGATGAAGCTATAAGTCTTGCAGGGTCTCCTGCTCTTCTAGGACTAACTTCTGCTGGAATAGAATGTCCTGTAACTTTTCTTGTAACTTCTATAACTTCTTTTACAGAGAAACCTTCTCCATTTCCTAAATTAAATATTTGGCTATCTCCACCATTTCTCAATCTATTTAAAGCAAGATAATGAGCATCCGCTAAATCCATTACATGAATATAATCTCTTATACAAGTTCCATCAGGAGTAGGATAGTCATCTCCGTAGATAGATATTTTTTCTCTTTGTCCTAATGCAACTTGTAAAATCAATGGAATTAAATGAGTTTCACAAGTATGTGCTTCTCCAATTTCTCCACTTGGATATGCACCAGCAACATTGAAATATCTTAAAGCAGTATATTTTAAACCATAGGCATTAGCACACCATTTAAACATTTTTTCAACAGCTAGTTTACTTTCTCCATAAGGATTAGTAGGTTCTGTTTTATCTGTTTCAAGTATAGGCATATTTTCTGCTTCTCCATAAGTTGCAGCAGTGGAAGAAAATACTATTTTATTAACATTATGATTTTTCATAACTTTTAATAAGCAAAGAGTACCATAGAAATTATTTTCAAAATATTTTAAAGGTTCTCCCACACTTTCTCCAACCAAAGAGAATGCAGCAAAATCTATAACACCATCAATTTGATATTTTTCAAAAACTCTATTTAAAAATTCTTCATCTTTTAAATCTCCAAGCTCTAAATGTGCTCTCTCATCAACAGCATCAACATGTCCTGTAATTAAACTATCAACAACTACGACATCTTCATTCTTTTCTAATAAATATTTAACAACATGGCTACCAATATAGCCTGCTCCTCCACAAACTAATATAGACATTAAAATCTACCTCCAATATGATTTATAAATTTAAGAAAGGCATTCTTTCCTTTTTCATCTCTTTTAAATACTCCTGCATCTTCAAGAACTCTTGAAAATGTTAAACCAATTTCAACATTTAATATATTTTCTAAGATTTCATCTACTGATAAATTTTTAACATTAGGGTATTTATTTATAAAGGCTTTTAACCAAGCTAAATGTTTTTGAGTATCCTTATCTTCAAAAATTTTCTTTTCAAAATCCTCATCTTTTAAATATTCTGCAATTTTTCTCATTTCCATTTTTAATCTTCCAGGTAAAACTGCAAGTCCCATAACTTCTATTAGTCCAATATTTTCTTTCTTAATATTGTGGTGCTCACTATGAGGGTGGAAAATACCCAAAGGATTAGCTTCATCAGTTCTATTATTTCTTAGAACTAAATCAATTTCAAAATAATCTCCTTTTCTTCTAGCAATAGGAGTTATAGTATTGTGTGGAGTTGAGTCTGTATAGGCAAATATTCCAACTTCTTCATCTGTGTACTCTCTCCAAGCCTTTAAAATTTTATCTGCTAAATCAACTAAATCTTTCCTATTTAAAGACTTCAATCTTATAACAGACATAGGCCATTTGACTATTCCAGCCTTTATATTAGGATATTTATCAAAAATAATTTCCTTTTCAATTTCTGACTTAGCCATAGGAAATTCATGATTTCCACCTTGATAGTGGTCATGACTTAGAATAGAACCCCCAACTATTGGCAAATCAGCATTAGAACCTATAAAATAATGTGGAAATTGATTTATAAAGTCCAAAGTTCTTGAAAAAGTATCTCTATTAATTTTCATCTCTCTATGTTCTGAACAGAATATTATTGCATGTTCATTGTAGTAAACATAAGGTGAATATTGGAAATACCATCTTTCATTTTCCAAAGTCAAAGGTATAACTCTATGATTTTGTCTTGCAGGGTGAATTAAAGTCCCAGAAAAACCAACATTTTCATAGCATAAAAGACATTTAGGATAATTTACTTGTGGCATATTTTTTTGTCTTTCAATTTCTTTTGGGTCTTTTTCAGGTTTAGATAAATTTATAGTGATTTCTAAATCTCCATACTCTGTGGGACTTTTCCAATATAGATTTTTTTCTATTCTTTCAGTTCTGATATAGTTAGTCTTTTTAGAAAAATTATAGAAAAAATCTGTTGCTAATTTTATATTTTGTTGAGAAAGTTCCTTGAAAGTTTCTATAATTTCTCTTGGAAATGCAGTAAATTTCCCCATAATTTCTGTATCAAAAATATCTCTATCCGTAACTCCGTCTTCTATTATTTTTTGTTCCACTGCATAGTCACAGATTTTATCCAATATCTCTTGTGGATATTCTGGTATTTGACAATCTTCTTTAACATCTTGCCAATCTCTTAAATGTAATAATGCCATCAATTCATTTCTAACAAACATAATATCATCTTCTGTTATCAATGAATTTTTAAGAGCATATTGTATAAGCCTATTAATTAAAGAACAAATTTCCATTATTTCACCTTCCCTGCTCCATCTCCAATATTTGCTATATAGAAACTAGCCTCCAAACCTGTTTTTTCCTTATATTTCTTTCCAACATTTTTTATAAAGTTATCAACATAGTCATTTTCAACTATGCTTACAGTACAACCCCCAAAACCTGCACCTGTCATACGAGAACCAACAGTTCCCTTTTCTTCCCAAGCAGCTTCAACAAGGCTATCAAGTTCTAAACCTGTAACTTCATAATCATCTCTTAAAGATATATGAGATTTATTCATTAATTTTCCAAATTCTGCAATATCATCTTTTTTCAAAAATTCAACTGCAACTTTTGCTCTTTCATTTTCAGTGACTGCATGAGTTGCTCTTTTTAATTGCTCTTCATCTGTTATATAGTGTTTAACTTTTTCAAATTCTGCAACAGTCAATTCTCCTAAATATTTAATATTAACTCCATTTTTATTTAGAACTTTAACAGCTTCTTCACAAGAAGTTCTTCTTTCATTGTATTTTGAGTCTGCTAAACCTCTTTTCTTATTTGTGTTAGCAATAACTATTGACATATTTTTTAACTTTACTGGAACATATTCATATTTTAAAGTATTGCAATCAAGTAAGATAGCATTATCTTTTTTACCCATACCAACTGCAAACTGATCCATAATTCCTGAGTTTACTCCAATAAATTTATTTTCTGCTACTTGGCACATCTTAACCATTTCCATCATATCAACATCAAGCTTGAATAAATCTTTAAGTATAACAGCTGTTAAAACTTCAATAGAGGCTGATGAAGAAAGCCCTGCACCATTAGGAATATTTCCAAAAAATAATACATCAAAACCACTATCTATTTTATAGTTTCTATCTAAGAAAATTTTTACAACTCCCTTAGGATAGTTAGCCCAATCATCTTTTTTATCATAAACTAAACTATCTAAATTAAATTCAATAATACCTAAATTTTCAAAATTCTTAGAGTACATTCTAAAAATTTTATCCTCTCTTTTCTTTACAACTGCATAAGTTCCAAAATCTAAGGCACAAGGGAAAACAAAACCACCATTGTAGTCTGTGTGTTCACCAATTAAATTTACTCTGCCTGGTGAAAAAAAAGTTTTCACTTCTCCATTATATTTAAAAATTTCTTTAAAGTCTTTAATTAAATTTTCTAACATAAAAATCCCCTTCCAAAATAATATTCTAACTTATGTTATTATATATCATTTTAAACAAATAATAAATAAAAAACTGTATCTTTAATCTAAAATTTTAAATTAAAAATACAGTTAATAATTTTTTATTAAATTATCCTTATAACATTGTATTTATAATCAACATCAATGCAGAGAAAACTCCCATAATTCCCATCAGTGGTAGAATATATTTAAGCCACTTATCAAAAGTAGTCCCTGCCATTTCTAATGTTACTAGAATTAGGCCAGTTGGTGTGATAAAAGACATCCAACCTTGTCCCCAGTTATATGCATTGATTACAACTTCTCTTGATAGACCAACTGTATCTGCAAGTGGAGCCATAATAGGCATAGAAAGTACAGCCAATCCAGAAGATGATGGAATAAAAAATCCTAAGAAAGAGAAGATTATTAATTGTGCAACAGCAAACACACCTTTACTCATTCCTGCAACAAACTCAGTTGAATAGTATAATAAAGTATCAGAAATGAAACCATTGTCCATTACTATATTAATAGAACGAGCTAATCCTACTGTTAGAACAACTCCAACTAAGTCTGCTGAACCATTTATAAAAGTATTAACTGCTTCTTTTTCTGATAGTCCAGAAAGAAACATGATAAGAACAGCTACTCCTAAGAACAGTGCAGACATTTCTTCAAACCACCATCCACCAAGAGAAACTCCCCAAATTAAAATAGGAAATGCTAAGGCAAATATAAGCAAGCATAATTTTCTTCTCCAAGTAAATTCTTTTTCAGAGTTTGAATCATATTCTCCTAAAAATCTTTTATGTATTTCTTCTTCATCAACATAGACATAAGATTTTGTTTTATCTTTTTTTACTTTTTGTGCATACCAGTACATATATGCCAAAGTAATTATTGAAGCTAAAATTAAAGTTACTATTCTAAATGTCAATCCTTCTGTAAATGAAATTCCAGCTGCATTAGAGGCAATAACGGTAGCAAATGGATTAACAGTTGAAAACATTGTTCCAATAGATGACCCCATATAAATTGCAGCAATACAAGTTAATACATCAAAACCACTTAATAAAAAGATAGGCATAAGAATCGGATAGAAAGCAATAGTTTCTTCAGCTAAACCAAAAGTTGTTCCTCCTAAAGTTGTCAACACAAAAACAAGAGTTACTAATAAAAATTCTTTTCCTTTAGTTCTTTTTGATAAGGCTGCCATTCCAGCATCAAAAGCTCCTATTTTATTAATGATTCCTATAATTCCTCCAAGGACAAGAACGAAAAGCATAATATCAACTGTATCCATTGAACCAGTAACTGGTGCTTTAATTATATCCAAAAATCCTTGTGGACGTTGTTCAATTCTTTGATAAGTGCCAGGAATAGCAATAGGCTTTTTAATTACTCCCTCAGTAAATTTATCTAAACTTAATTGAATTTGAAGTCTATCTAAAACTTCTTGTGTTGCAGGTTCTGTTTTTACATTATTATCATGATCTGTAATAACGAATTCATTTGTAGCATCATCATAAGTTAATCTTGAAAATTGACCTGATGGAATTATGTAAGTTAAAGCTGCAGCTAAAACTAAAATAATAGCTAGTACTGTGAATGCAGTGGGAAATCCCCTTTTCTTTTTTTGGTTTGTAGACATTTTTAATAGATTGTTATATATTTTTATAACAATCTCACACCTCCTTATAATTATTTACAGGATAATTATATATTTTTTAATACTAAAAATCAATAAAAAATTTATTATTTTAATTATTTGTTCTATTTCAAATCATCAATATTGTACAAATTTTTATAATAAATGTATGAATAATTTTTCTTTTCTTAGAAATTTTGTGTTTTATAGTAGCTAAAAATTTTATAAACAAAAAAATTAAAAAGGATTAATTTTACCTTTATTAGAAAAATTAATCCTTTTTTTTAATTAAATATATCTTGGTATAAATCTTATTCTTTACTTCTCTTTTTTAATTTTGACATTATTATTGGAGAAAATAATGAGAAAAGAGTTAAAAGCAATAAAACTTTTGAAACTGTACTTTGGAATAAAATTGAATAACTATGGTGATTTAAAATAAGAGATCTTCTAAGTCCTGCTTCTCCTATTGGTCCTAAGATTAAAGCTAGAACTATTGAAGCTGAGTTTAATTCAAATTTTTGAACAAAGTATCCAATTATACCAAACACAAACATTACCCAAACATCTGAAATTTGGTTATGTATAGCATAAGAACCTATTACACTTAGAGAAAATATAAGAGGTATTAAATAACTATCAGAAACTCTTGATACTCTTGCAAATAATTTAGAACCAAAAAGTCCTAAAATTAGCATAAATATATTAACAATAACAAATCCTGCAAAGAAAGTATAGGTAATTTTTCCATGAACAGTAAATAAATCTGGTCCAGGTTGTAATCCTTGTATCATAAGTCCACCAAGTAAAACTGCTGTAACACTTTCCCCTGGTATTCCTAATGTGAATGTTGGAATAAGAGAACCTCCTGTAACAGCATTGTTAGCTGCTTCAGAACCTGCAATTCCTTCTATACTTCCATGTCCAAATAATTCTTTTTTCTTTGAAAATCTTTTTGCTTCATTATATCCTAAGAAAGCAGCTATACTTGCTCCTGCTCCTGGTAATATTCCTATAATACTTCCTATAACTGTTGATCTTAAAGATGTAGGTAATATTTCTAAAATTTGTTTTCTAGATAATAAAACTTTATTATCAAATTCTACCATATTTCCTGCTTGTTTAATTTTCTTTTCAGCAAGCATAAGAACTTGTGACATTGAGAAAAGTCCTATAAGTGCAGCAGTAAAAGGGATTCCTGAAAGTAATGCAGGAACTCCAAATGTGAAACGAGGATTTCCTAGCATAGGATCCATTCCAACAGTTGAAAGCATTAAACCTAATGCTCCTGAAATTAATCCTTTTACTATTGATTTTGTACTTGCCCCAGCAATTATAGTTAAACCGAATATAGATAGCCAAAAATATTCAGCAGGTCCAAAGAGTAGAGCAAGCCTTGCAAGTCTTGGAGCAAATAAATAAAGTGGGATAGCACTTAAAATTCCTCCAATAAATGAAGCTATAATTGCAGTACCCAATGCTGTTCCAGCTTTTCCTTGCTTTGTTAATTCATAACCATCAATAGCAGTTGCAGCAGCAGCTGGTGTACCTGGTGTACGAATTAGAATTGCAGAAATTGAACCACCAAATATAGCTCCACAATAAACTCCGGCAAGTGTAATAAGTCCAGTTGATGGATCCATTCCAAAAGTAATAGGAATTAATAAGGCAACTCCCATAGCAGCAGAAAGCCCTGGTAAAGCTCCAATAGTTATTCCAATAGCTACACTAATTATAGCAGCAACTAAATTTATAGGTGTTAAAGCTGCTACATATCCATATAAAACATCTGACATAATTAATTCTCCCCCCTAACTTATAGTAAAAATCCTCTTGGAACAGGAACTTTTAAGAATGATACAAATACTAAATATAAAAATATTGGAAAAAGTATGCTCACAACAATATTCCATTTAATATCGCTCTTTAACACTATCATAGTTACAAAAAGATAAATAGCTGTTGTAACAAAGAAACCAATTATATCAATTAAAACTACATATACAGCAGATAATACTATTACAAAGAAGAATTGTCCATATAAGTTACCTTTGAATTTATCTTCCTCTTCCTCAGTATTCTTAGGTTTTATAATGAAAGTATTTATTGCTAAAAGTAAAGTTAAAAATACCATTAAACCTAATACAAAATAAGGATATCTTGCTGCTTTTGGTGGAAGTTGTTTTATTAAAATAAAATAAAATGCTTCCAAAATAAATAAACCTATTGTTAAAAATTTATCATATTTTCTCATATTATTTAAAACCTTTCATTCTATTGTAAAAAAGCTGTTACAAATTAATAGCTAAATTTGCAACAGCCTTATTTAAACTACTATTTTTTATTAAAATTAGTGTATTCCTAATGTAGGAACAGTTTCTATAATATATTTTTCTTGATCTTTAATATATTGTGCTAATTCTTCTGGTGACATATATTTTAAAGGTAAATTAGCATTTTTAGATTTTTCAATATTGTCTGGAGATTCTAGTGCTGCTTTGAAAACATCATGTAATTTATCAATAATTTCTTTTGGTGTTCCCTTAGGTGCAACAATAGCACGAGCAGAACCAAATATTACAGGATATCCACTTTCAGTTAAAGTAGGGACATCTTCAAATCCTTCTAATCTTTTATCTGTAAATGAAGCTAATATTCTTAATTCACCTGATTTAGCTAAACTTGCAACTTCACTAATTTTGGCAACAGTTGCATTAACATGGTCCCCACGAAGAGCAGAAATCATATCTGTGCTTCCACCAAATGGAACATGAGTTACTTGTATTCCAGCTTCTTTTGCAAAGTGAGCTGCACCAATATGGTTAGAAGCACCTGTACCATTGTTAGAGATAGTTAATTCTTCTGGGTGAGCTTTTGCATAGTCAACAAAATCAGCTAGTGTTTGGAATTGACTATCAGCTTTTACAACTAATACACCTGGATCATAAACATGGTTCATGATAGGTTCAACATCATCAATTTTGTATTTTGTTTGTCTTTCATGAGGTAGACTTACAAAAGTTGGCAGATTAATAAATCCAATAGTGTACCCATCTGGAGTTGCTGTTGCTAGTTCTGTATATCCAATTTCTCCATCTGCACCTGGTTTATTAACAATAACAAATGTTTGAGGGAAGTTCTTTTGAGCTTCTGCCATCAATATACGAGCTCCAACATCTGTTCCTCCCCCTGCTTTGTAAGCTATAATTACATTGACAGGCTTATCTGGATAAGATGCTGGGTTAGCTTCTTCTTTTTTTTCTCCACCACAAGCCACTAATAGTAAAGAAAGTAATAAAGTTAATACTGCTAAAAAATTCTTTTTCATTTTAAAATGACCTCCTTGTTTAATTCTAAATAAAATTGTACTCTATTATATGAATTTTTTCAATTAAATTATTGTAAATTCTTTAATTCTTCCTCTGTTTCTTCCCACTCTTGATATTTTTTTAATATTTTATTATCAAGACTATCCAATTCTTTTTGTAAAGACATAAGTTCATCTATATTATTTTTTTCTCCTGCAAGTAAATATTTTTTATTTACTTCTCCCTTTTGCTCCTCAATCTTTTGTATTTCTTCTTCCAGTCTTATAAGTTTCTTTTCCAAAGAAGCTAGTCTATTTTTAGCCTTTTTTTGTTCTTCATAAGATTTAACAGCTTCTTCATTTTTTACTTTTATATTATCTCTTTCTTGTTTATATGCTTCATAGTCTCCATCAAAAGTTTCTACTCCATCAGTTTTCAGCTCGTAGATTTTATTGACAACAGTATCTAAAAAATTTCTATCATGAGATACAACTAAGATAGTTCCAGGATAATCTTCAAGAGCATCCATTAAAATTTCTCTTGAATATATATCCAAGTGGTTAGTAGGTTCATCTAATATCAAAAAATTAGGCTTTTCAAGCATAAGTTTCATAAAGGCAACCCTTGCTTTTTCTCCACCACTTAAAGAAGAAATCTTTTTGTAAATGTCATCTTCTCTAAATAGAAATGCACCACAGATATTTCTTGCTTCTTCCTCTGATAGAGTGAAATAGTACATAAGCTCTTCTATAATATTATTATTTAAACCTAAACCTTGGTGATTTTGGTCATAGTAACCAATAGAAACTCTTTCACCTATTTTAAATTCCCCTGAACTAGCTTTTTCTATTCTATTGATAATTTTTAAAAGAGTAGATTTCCCAGTACCATTTTTTCCAATTAAACCTATTCTTTCTCCACGATAAATTTTTAAATTTAAGTTTTTAAATAATAATTTATCTTCAAAAGTCTTAGATAAATTTTTAATATCTAAAACTAAATCAACACTTTGAGCTTTAATATCAAATTTAAGTTTTATCTTCTTTGTTGTTATAACAGGATTTTCCATTTTTTCCATTCTGTTAAGAATTTTTTCTCTACCTCTGGCTTGTTTAGATTTTACTCCTGCTTTATATCTTCTGATAAATTCTTCCATTTTTTTGATTTTTTCTTGTTCCTTCTCATAGGCTTTAACTTCTCCACTTAAATAAGCCTCTTTTTGAATTAAAAAATCAGTGTAGTTTCCCTTATAGTCTTTTAATCTTTTTCCTTCAATCTCAAAAATTCTGTTCACTACATTGTCTAAAAAATAGACATCATGTGATATTAAAATTATAGCCTTGTTATAGTCTTTTAAAATTTTTTCAAGCCATTCAATAGAAGTTAAATCTAAATGGTTAGTAGGTTCATCAAGTATCAATAAATCTGGCTCTTCCAATAGTATTTTAGCAAGTGCAACTCTTGAATTTTGACCACCTGATAAATTACCTATTTTCATAGTCCATAAATTTTCTGGGATATTTAAACCATTTAAAATTTGCTTGATTTTATATTCTATTGAGTATCCTTCATGTCTTTCATATCTTTCAGAAACTTCACCAAGTTCTTCCATTAATTTATTAAAATTATCCACATCAACAGTCAGTAAAAAGTTTATCTCTTGCATTCTGTTATAATCTTCTAAAAGATTATTGAATACTGTCATAAGCTCATTAAAAACAGTATTTTCTTTGTTAAGTTGTGTATTTTGTGCAAGATATCCAACTTTTAAATTACTTTTCTTTGAGATAGTTCCTCTCTCATTTGTAGCAGGATTAATTTCAGAATTTTCTAAACCTAATAATAATTTAATAAGTGTAGTTTTTCCAGCACCATTAACACCTATTATTCCTATTTTATCCTTCTCATCAACTGAAAAATTTATATCCTTGAAAAGAGTTTCACCAGAGAAACCCATATATATATCATTTACTTGTAATATTGCCAAAATTCCACCTCAAACTATTATTTCTTTTTTGTTTTCTTATCAAAATAAGCAACTATAAAAATTGTTGAAATTATACATATAAAACCTAGCAAATCTAGGAAGCCAAAATCTACACCTAAAAATAATATAGCACAGACAGTTGCAGCTACAGGTTCAATACAAGCTATTATACTTGCTTTTGTTGGTCCTATAATATTAACTCCTGTCAAATAAAGTATAAATGCAGTTATTGTTCCAAATAATATTATTAACATAAGTACAAAAAAAGTTGTGAAATCAAAGATAACATTTATGTTCCAAGGCTTTGCCATAAAAGTGATAGCTATACCACCAATTATCATACCCCAAGCAACTACTATTGGAGGTCCATATTTTTCTAAAAGTTTTTCAGGTTGTACAGTATAAAAAACTACTGATAAGGCCGATAACATACCCCAAACAAGTGCTTTAAAAGATATTTGCAAACTTGTAATATTACCATGTGTTGCCAAAAGAAAAACTCCAAAACTTGAAAGTGCTATTGCTACTATCTCATATTTTAAAGGCTTTCTTTTTTCTTTCAAACAAATAAAAATCAAAACTAAGGTTGGACCAAAATATGTAAGTACAGTCGCTATTGCAGCATTTGAATATTGAATAGCAGAAAAATATGTATATTGTGTACCTAACATTCCTATAAGTCCAAATAAGATAATTTGAAGTAAAGCCTTTGGATTTTTTAGAATATCAAAAACCTTTGAACCTTTTTTATAATATAAATAACCTAATAATAATAAGCCTGCTAACATCAATCTATATGGTATAAGCCAAGCAGTAGTAACATTTTTATTAAGGAATAAAAAACTTCCCATTACACCATTAATACCCCAAAGTGTACCACCAATAAAAGTAGTCAACATTCCAAAATTATTATCTTTTTTCATAGTTTCTCCCTAATTTAATTTTTCTACTATCAGAGTATAATTTTTCTTTATATCACTATTTGAATATAATTCTATTTTCTTATTTCTTGCCAATATTCCTTCAAATTTTCTTGTTAAATTTCTTCCATTTTCTGAAATATCCTTAATTTTTATATCTGATTTTATATATTCTTCATTTTGGAAATAATCAAATTCTGTATCATAAACCAAAGTAATTTTTACTTTTATATCCTTTTTATATTCAAAGAATGAAGCATCTAAGTCAATTTCTTGATTTTTCTCCATCACTCCATTAAATATTTTAACATTTTCATTTTTAAAATATGATAGAATTTCAATTGAAGTAGCAGGTATTCCATAACCTATTTCCTCCATAGATAAATTTTTATCCGTATTTTTAGCAGAATGAATTATCAATGCCTTTAAAAGTATCGGATTAAAGTCAGAAAAATCTCTAAAATCCTTACAAATATTTTGATATATTATTGTAGCAAGTGATGAAATTCTTGCTGTTGCAAAACTTGTTCCAGATGATGAAGCAATATTACCATTTCTTGAAAATGATTTTACTCCTTTCATTATCATTTCTCTATTATCTCCAAGTAACAATTCTCCACCATAACTAGCTAAATCAGGTTTTATTGTTCCTTTTGGACCTAAACCAACTCTACTATAATTTGAAGCATATCTTTCATCATTTATAGCACCTACAACTATTGAAAGTAGAGAATCTGAACCATGATATAGTTTTCCTTTTGGTAATTTTTTCATAAAATTTCCACCATTTCCAGCAGATTTAAAGATAAGAACTTCATAAGTCTTTTGTAAATGATCTAAAACTACTCCAAAATCTGAAAATGTATCTTCTTCTATTGCTAATTTTACACTTAAAGATAAATTCCATATCTTAACTTTTTTATAATTCTCTTTTATTGCTGAAATAATATTTTTTAATAAATCATCTTCTTCTATTGTTGTTGAAGATAAAACAGTTGCATCTAAAAGATAAAAACCTTCATTTTTTACTATTTCTCTATTTTCTAATTTATCTCCATATAGAGCTATCCCTGAAACAAATGTTCCATGTGTTGCACTTGTATCCTTCTTTAAAAATCTTGTATGAACTCTTTTTATCCAAGGGTCTAAATATTTTATATGTGCTATACCATTATCTATAACCCCCAGAGTTATATAGTTTTTATTTTTTTCTGGATAGATAACTGGAACTTCTCCATTTTCATCATCAATTTGTATAGGTAATGAATAGATAGAAACAGGTTCAATATATTTTATATAGTTTGAAGCTTTTTCTTGTAATATCATAATGAATTTACTATTGATGTTAAGTAATTTATACATAAAAAAATCTTTAAAATATTCTGTCTTTTTATATTGAATACTATAATCTTCTAAAATCTTTATAAAGTCTTTTTCTTTTGAAATATCACTTAAACTTACTTTATAATTTGAATTTATATTTTCTTTTGCTAATCTTACTCTCATTTTTACCCTACCATTTCTTCTATTTTAAATAATAATTCTAAACTTTATTATAACATATATTTCTTATTTTTTATTCCCCCTTAGGTTTAGTTTTTAAGAGTATAATATGTATAGTTACTCCTAACCAAATGACAGCTAACATTATTCTTAAATGTAAATGTTGTACTTTATAAAATGAAAAACCTATACCACAACTTAAAAATAGTATTGCCTTTATTTTTACAGAAGTAGTCAAACCTTTACCTTCGTAGTAATCTCTTAAAATTTTTCCAAAATATTTATTATTAAGTATCATTTTGTGATATTTTTTAGATGACCTTTCAAAACAAAATAATGCTACAAGTAAAAATGGAACAGTTGGCATTACTGGAAGAAAAGCACCTATTATTCCTAATCCAACTGCTAAAAGTCCAACACAAATATAAATTTTTTTCTTTAAATTTTTCATAAAATCTCCTAGCTAAAAATATTGTATTTATTATATGTTTTATTATTTTAAATTTCAAGAAAATATTTTGTTTAGATTGACAATCATATACTGAAAGAGTAAACTATTAAAAGATATTATATTATTAGGGAGTGAAAAAATGATACAAAAAGATGCACCTAAGGTGAAAGATGATAAAAATATAAAAAATGTTATTGCAGTTATGAGTGGAAAAGGTGGAGTAGGGAAATCTACTGTAACTGCTTTACTTGCAAAAGAATTAAGAAAAAAAGGATATACTGTTGGTATTTTAGATGCCGATATAACAGGACCTAGTATTCCAAGACTTATGGGAGTTAGTGAGCAAAAAATGACAACTGATGGAAAAAACATGTATCCAGTTGTTACAAAAGATGGAATAGAAATAGTTTCAATAAATCTTATGATAGATGAAAATGAACCTGTTGTATGGCGTGGACCTGTGATTGCAGGTGCTGTTATGCAGTTTTGGAATGAAGTTGTTTGGGGGGATTTAGATTATCTTTTAATAGATATGCCACCTGGAACAGGAGATGTACCTTTGACTGTTATGAAAAGTTTTAATATTAAAGGCTTGATTATGGTTTCAGTTCCACAAGATATGGTTTCTATGATAGTTACAAAAGCTATTAAGATGGCAAGAAAGTTGAACATGAATATCATTGGTTTAATTGAAAATATGAGCTATATCACTTGTGATTGCTGTAATAATAAAATCTATTTGACAGATGAAAATGACACACAAATTTTTTTAAAAGAAAGTAATGTTGAGCTTTTAGGAGAACTTCCTATGACTAAACAGATTGCAAAATTAACTAAAGGAGAAAATAACTATCCAGAAGAAACATTTTCTAAAATTGCTGATAGGGTTATAGAAAAGGTTAAAGAATTATAATAATTTTAGAAAAATTTAAAACACCATTAATTGCAGTTAATGGTGTTTTTGTTTCTTTTTACTTATATTAGTATTTTAGTTTATCAGATAAGAGAAAATAAATATCAAAATTTCTATAAAATATTTGTATTTTTATTTGACAAAATATAAGAAAATATTATATAATCATCTTAAAAAAGAAGGTGATAATATAAAAAAGAATAAAGCATTCTCAACTTTTGAAATAATATTATCCATTTTGATTTTTTCATTTTTAATGAATATTGCTTTTGTGAAATATAGGGAATTTAAAGAATTAAGAGATATAAATGAAGCTAAAACAAAAATAACAGAAGCCTTTTATTTGGTGTCAACAACTTCTTTGAAACAGAAAACAAAGCAAGAATTACAATTAGACTTATCTGCAAAAAAGATTATAATATCAAATAAATCACTTAAAACACAAGAAATAAAACTTCCTAGTGACTTGACATATTATCACACTTATACATCAAATTTGAATTCTTTAAAACTTTCTTTTACTAAAAATGGTAATATTTCAAAATCATTTTCAATTTATATTTTCAATAGAGCAAAAAAAGTAAGATATAAAATATCATTTTATGGCTTTGATAGGAGTAAATTCTTGAAAATCAATAATTATCGTAAAAAGAAAAATAATGAAATATTCTATTCAAACATATTAGACTACCATAAATCAACTAATGAAGATAGAGAAACTTTTTATGTGGATTGGAGGCGAGAGTAGTGAAAAAATTAATATTAGTTTTATTATTTTTGTTAATAAACATAGGAGTTTTTTCCATTCAATCTAAGAAAAATTTAGTAAGAGTTGATATTATTGGAAAATCTGGGGTAAAAAGTTATTATGTAAATTTTTCTAATGAGCAGAATTTAGATAGTTTTGAAATATATGATATAGGAGAATAAAAATGGAAAATAGTTCTGAAAAAATAGAAAAATATTTTAAGAAAACTATCAATAGTACTATGAACAATAATAAAAATTCATATATTGAAGATATTGAAGAACTGTTTATCCGTGAAAATGTGAATTCTAACAAAGGGATTTTTTCAATATTATTAGAAGCTATAGAATTTTCAGCAAGTGATATCCATATTGAAGCATTGACAGATAAAATAAGAATAAGATACAGAATTAATGGTATTTTAAAAGAAGTAGCAGAAATTGATAAAACTTTTTTATCTTCAATAGTTTCTAAATTAAAAATTTTATCTTCCCTTGATATAGTTGAAAAAAGAAAACCTCAAGATGGGAGATTTTCTTTAAGATATAAAGGAAGAGAGATAGATTTTAGAACTTCTATTATGCCAACTATGAATGGAGAGAAAATAGTAATTAGAATTTTAGATAAATTTAACTATAATTTTACCTTAGAAGATTTATATTTATCAGAGGAAAACAAAAGAATTTTCTATAAGGCTATAAATCAAAATAATGGAATTATTTTAGTAAATGGACCAACAGGTTCAGGAAAATCAAGTACACTATATAGTATTTTAAAATATAAAAATAGAGAAGAAGTTAATATTTCAACTGTTGAAGATCCTATTGAATATCAAATTGAAGGGATAAATCAAGTTCAATGTAGAAATGAAATAGGTTTAGGTTTTGCAACAATTTTAAGAGCATTGTTAAGACAAGACCCAGATATTTTAATGGTGGGAGAAATAAGAGATAGGGAAACAGCAGAGATTGCAGTTAAAGCTTCACTTACAGGACATTTAGTTTTTTCAACTCTACACTCAAATGACAGTTTAGGTTGTATAAATAGACTAATAAATTTAGGGATTGATAGCTATTTATTGAGTTTAGTTTTGCAGATGGTAGTATCTCAAAGATTAGTTAGAAAGTTGTGTCCTCATTGTAAAAAAGAGGATTTAGATTATAAAGAAAAGTTAAAAAGTTTAAATTTAACAGAAGAAAAATATAGAGATATAAAATTCTATACATCTGAGGGTTGTGAAAAGTGTATGGGAACTGGCTATATGGGAAGAATACCTGTTTTTGAAATAATATATTTTGATGATATTTTAAAAGATATGTTAGCACAGAAAAAGGAGATAAAACAAAATTTTAAAACTTTACTTGATGATGCAATGGATAAGGCAAAAGAGAGCTTGACTTCCTTAGATGAGATAATGAGGCAACTATGAAAAATAAAAAAGAAAAAATTTTATTTTTTACTAATGAACTGGCAATAATGTTAAAAAGTGGTTTAACTTTTACAACTGCCATTGAAATAATATTAAAAGAAGAAAAGGATAAGAATTTTAAAGAAGTTTTAAAGAAAATTCATAAAAATTTAATAGCAGGGAAAAGTATTTTTGAAAGTTTTAAGAATTTTGACAAGATTTTTGGAAATACTTATTTATATATGTTGAAAATTGGCGAAGTTAGTGGAAGTATTACAGAAAGGTTAGAAGATATTTCTAAATCTTTGGAATTTGATCTAGCAAATCAAAAGAAATTAGGAGGAATATTAGTTTATCCAATAGTTGTTATAAGTTTAACTCTTATAATAGTAACTTTTTTACTGACTTTTATACTTCCAAATTTTATTACAATTTTTGAAGAAAACCAAGTTGAATTGCCTTTAATAACAAGAATTTTATTATTCATGTCAAGAAATTTTCACTATATTTTATTTTTTATAGTAGCTTTAATTTTAATGATATTTATTATAAATATGTATATAAACAATAATAAATCAAAAAGAATCAAAAGAGATAAATGGTTATTAACTATGAGAGTATTTGGAGAATTGAGAAAATTATCTTTAAGTTCAGATCTATATCATTCTTTTTCTATTCTTCTAAGTATAGGAATAGGTATAATTGAAAGTGTAGAGATTTTGTATATAAACAATAATAACTATTATCTTAAGGACAATTTATTGGAAGTTAAAAAGTCCTTATTAGCAGGAAATAATATAGCTACTGCCTTAAAGAGGTTAAATTTATATAATGAGAGATTTTCAATTTTAATTACTGCTGGTGAAGAAAGTGGTTATCTATCAGAAAACTTATTGCAGATTTCAAAAATATTAAAACAAGATTTTGAATATAAACTAAAAAAATTAATATCTTTGCTAGAACCTTTGACAGTGGTATTTTTAGGGCTTATTGTAGCTTTTGTTGTTGTAGCTATATATTTGCCAATATTATCAATAGGGGATGTGTTTAGCCAATAAAAAATTATTAAATTAAATAATAGTTTTGTGTAAAAGTAATAAGTGAACTGCGAATTACGAATTTTATCGTGAAATGCTATGTTAGTGAGCGTTAAGAAAAGCAATTGTTTGAGTTGATTTATCAGCGAGTTTTGCTTTTTAACGAACGATTAGCATTTTAGATTAAAAATTCAGTCTCAGCAGGAACTATTTACTTTTAGTATAATAATTTTAGGAGGGAATAGTATGAAAAACCGTGGATTTTCTTTGATTGAAATTGTTGTAGCAGTAGCAATAATGGGGGTATTATCGGGAATTGTAGGCTTACAGTTAAGGGGTTATATTGCAAAATCAAAGGATACTAAGGCAGTTGCAACACTTAATACTTTACGCGTAGCAGCACAGCTTTATCAACTAGAAAATGAAAAACCTTTAATTGAAGATAGTTCAAAATATGAAGATAAAGAAGAAATTAAAAAAGCATTAGAAAAGCTAGAACCTTATCTTGATAACAATGCAAAAGCAATAATAAAAGAACCTGAAATAGCAGTAGGTGGCTCAAAAAAAGATAAAGATAGTAAAGATATAAAATATGGAGGAAAAGTAAAGATTACTTTTAAAGATCCAGGTGCTAACAGTGGCAGTGATGGTTATTATATGTGGTTAGAGCCAGTTAGTCCAACGGAAGCATATGATATAAAGGGAAATAAATGGATAGAATTTTAATAATATTATTGTATATCCTATTATTTTTAGTTATGTATATAGATATAAATAAAAAATATATTCCTAATATTTTAAATTTTTCTATTCTAGTTCTTTCTATATTTATCTGTGGGATAGATAAAGTTGATAGTTTCTTTATAGGGGCATCTTGTTATACTCTACCAATACTAATTTTTTATGGCTATATATCTGACATTTTTAAAAAAGAAGTCTTTGGTTTTGGCGATATAAAATTGATAATTGCTTTGGGAGGACTTCTATATCAGGGAGAGATAAATATTTTTTTACAAATTTATATATTTTATCTTTTAGGATTTTCATTGGCTACCCTTTACATTATTATCTATATAGTTATAAGTTATTGTAGAAATAAATCAGTGAAGATTAAAGGTGTAGAGTTAGCATTTGCCCCTTATATATGTTTAGCTTTTATTATTATTTATAATTTTAATTTAATAGAAAAAATAATTGAAAAAATTTAAAAATTCTATGTAGAAAAATAAAAAGATTATATTTCAAATTTTATTATAAAAAATTTTCTTTGAAAGAATTTTATATTTTTTTAATAAGATTGCTGCAACATCTATAAATGTTTGGAGAGCCTTTGTGGAGCTCGAAAAACATTTATGGCTGTCAAGTAATCGCCATATATAATTAGAGATTGTTAAGATTTTTTTCAAAGAAAATGAAGAAATTTAAGTTTTTAGAAAGGAAATTTCTTATTATGAATAAAAATAAAGCCTTCTCCTTAATGGAAGTTATAGTTTCAGTATTTATTTTGATTTTAGTTTTAATACCAAGCATAAAATTGAATATACAACAGATAAAAACTTATTCTAAGATAAAAAATTTTGATAGTGAATTACATTTTTTTGCTTCTTTAAATAATTATTTAAAGGCAGAAAATATAATAAATTCTCACTTAGAATTTAATAATTATTCTGATTTTATAACAACATTTAATAATTTTGGAAATTCCTTTCAAAATCTTAAAAATAAAAATTTTAATCTAATAATAGATATAGAAAAAACAGAAGTAGATTTTTCAAACAGGAAAGAAAAGGCAAATTTAATTAAAGTACAATATAGAGGAAACAAAAAAATTTATAAAAATACTCTTTTAAAATTTGAGGAATAAAATGTATATAAATAAAAATAAAGCCCTATCATTCATTGAAATAACCATAGCAGTAACAATTTTGTTAGCAGTTAGTTTTGTAAGCTTAATTACATTCTATTCAATGAATAAAAGTTTTTTAGTTATGAACAGCACCTACAAAAGAGAAAAAGAAATAATGACTTTTAGAGATTTAGTAACAAGTCATATAAAATGGAATGAAAGTGCTGAAATAAGAATTACTAATATTTCAAAATCTAATCCTATAAATAGTTTAGGAAATTTATTTTTAGAGCCTAGTGAAAAAGAGGGAAATTTATTGGTATTAAAAATAAAAAATTATGATGAAATGGAAAAGAAAGTAGAAAAATATTATAGATGTTTTTTATTTTATGAAGATAAAGCTAGTTTAAGTTATTTTGATGATAGCAATATTCATTCTCTTGTAAATATTTTTAATGGAACAGTGATTTTAGAAAATTGTACTGGAAAATTTATAGTTGAGAATAATATTTTAAAGGTATATTTGAAAGATAAGGATAAAGAATATGAAGAAATATTATACTATAAACAAAAATAAAGCCTTTATTTTTTTACAAGTTATTATAATTTCTTTTCTATTTATCAGCTTGACTTTATTTATTCAAATTCTTTTAAATAGTAGGTTTACACTCTATAAGGCTGATGTTAAGACACAAGAAAATTTTCAAGATTATGATTTTTTAGATGAAATAATCAAGCAAGAATTTAAAAATATAGAAGAGAAAATTAATAATAGGGAGATTAAAGATGCAATAGGATATATAGTTTTATCAGAGAATGGAGAAAAAATTTTCTTAATAAATGATTATAATAAGAGAATTTCTTTTGGAGGATATAGATTATTGGAAGATCAGAAAGGAAAAAACTATTATAATTATTTAAAAGATAAGATAAAAGGAATGTACAAGCCTAGAGTTAATATACATTTTGTAAAAAATATAAAGATTGCAGATAAAAACTATTCATTGTTTGCAACAGTGGAATATGAAATAGGAAGTTCAAGAGAGCCTGACACTTTACATAATGGTATTTTGACAAGGATGTGGATAAAAGAAAATGTTTAAAAAGATTTTACCTTTAAGTCATATTGATGATATTGAAAAGAGAGTAAGAAATACTGTTCTCAACTTGGAGAACAAATTTTTTAGTATTTTTAAAATTCAAATTGAAAATATAATAAATGAAGAGGATAGAAAAGAGAAG